>Ga0187846_10000745_pt1 | contig 18539 bp, 11 predicted proteins | sample TC_taG_FD_161473 | JGI IMG/M metagenome (GOLD analysis project Ga0187846, IMG submission 161473) | Biofilm microbial communities from the roof of an iron ore cave, State of Minas Gerais, Brazil - TC_06 Biofilm (v2) | ecosystem: Environmental > Terrestrial > Deep subsurface > Cave > Wall biofilm...
AAACAAGTGGCGGGGCTGGAGCCGACTCTGAAATCGGTGGCGGCGCTGGATCAACCGATGTCGCGCGTGGCGGGGCTTGATCCTTCGATGCGCGCGCTGGCGAACCTGAAGGAGCCGATGGACCACCTGATGGGGATCCGTCCCAGCCTCGACGCCGCCGCGGCGCTGAGCAGACCGATGGATCGGCTGGCACAAATGCGGCCGAGCCTCGACAACGTCGCCGCGCTGCGCGACCCGATGAATCAGGTGGCGAGCCTCGGGCCACAGCTTTCCGCGGTGGCAAGTTTGCGCGATCCGATGCAACAGCTGGCCGGCCTGCGCGAGCCGATGACGCAGGTCGCCGCGCTGGCACCGCCAATGACGCAGCTGGCGGGAGTTCTGGGCCATCCGGTGCTGCTGGTGCTGGGCGGGATAGCCGGGCTGGGATTGTGGGCGGTGGTTACATTCTATGCGGTGAAACTGGCGATCGTGAGCGCAAACCAGCACCCGTGAGCGCGTGGGCATGACGTACTGCGCCGGGATCGAATCCGGCGACACGCCTGAATATTGCGTCACGTTGTTCACCCACGCCTTTCCCGGTCCTGCCTGACTAATCCTTGTGCAACCAAGCGGGGGATCGGGGTATTCTTATGTCCAGAGAATCCCCTGGGAGGAGCCCAATGAGAACGTACTCCCTCTCTTCGATTTTGCTGATTTCCGCCATTGCACTTTCTGGATATGCGACCGGTCAAACTGCCTCCATCAGCGGCACGGTCACCGATTCGACCGGCGCCGTGATTCCTGAGGTGAGGATTACTGCGCGCAACGTTGCCACGGCCGGCTCGCGCGATACTACGACCGACGGATCGGGCACCTACCGCATCACGAGCTTGTCGCCGGGAATCTACGACGTGCTGGTTGAGAAAACGGGATTCAAGACGGTGGATTACGCGCATATCGAACTGCGAGTAGGCCAGGTCCAGACACTGAACCCGCCGCTGGCGCCGCGCGTTGCCGGCGAAGTGGTGACGGTGCATGGCGCGGAAGTCGCGCCCATCGATCTGGATGACGCGCAAGTGGGAAATGTCGTGACCAGCGAGCAGGTAGAGGCGCTGCCGCTGATTTTGCGCGATCCCTATCAGCTGATTCTGCTGTCGCCGGGCACGATCCAGGGAAACTCGATTCTGCACGGGCTGTCGGTGGATGGCTCGCGGGAACGCAACAACAATTTCCTGCTCGATGGCACCGACAACAATGACGCGGAGATTCCCGGCTTGACACTTCCGCAGCCGGGACTGACGTCGCTGAATCCGGATTCCGTACAGGAGTTCCGTGTCATCACCAGCAGTTTCCTGCCGGAGTTCGGGCGCAATACCGGAGCCGTGATTGACATTGTGAGCAAGCGCGGCACCAACGATTTCCACACTGACGCCTACTGGTTTGGACGGTATTCCGCCCTCGGCGCCCGCGACTACTTCAATCACGAGACGGATTCGACCGGGCGCTTAGTGGGCAAGGATCCGTACACGCACAACACCTTCGGAATCTCAGCAGGCGGACCGCTGTTGCACGACAAGACGTTCTGGTTTGCGAACTACGACGGCGAACGATTTGCCACCACGCTCACCAACACCAGCGTGGTGCCGACGGAGGCGTTCAAGAGCGGAATCTTCACGGTCACGGGGAGCAGCGGGCAGCCGATTCCGATCGATGTCAGCACGCCCACATCGCCGAGCAACCTTTTCGGCTTGTCGTTGGATAACTCCATTCAGAAGGTACTTACCCTCTATCCCGCGCCCAATGGCCCGAGCGTGGACAGCGTACGCGGAGTGCTGTTCTATCCCAGCTCATCGCATACGACCGGCGACAACGCGAGCGTGAGGGTTGATCACAATTTTTCGCAGAGCGAAAGCCTGGCCGTGCGTTACACGTTCAACCGCTTCGAGGATCCGAACTTCGATCACACGGACTACCTTTCCGGGCTGGGAGGGACGGGAACCCTGCAGCGAAGACAGAACGCGACGTTGCAGTTGACCTCGGTGATCGATCCGCGGCTGGTGAATAACTTTCGTTTGGGCGCAAACCGGATTAACTTCCCGCTCACCTGCCAGGGTCTCAGCGTTCTCAACAGCTTTGGACCGACAGACGCGTTCGGACGCGGGCTCGACATTCCGCTGCCCGGCCTGAACGGCCTGGGGTGCCTTCTGATCGTCGATCGCGACGGCTCGGAGCGCCTGAGCGGCACGTACACGATCGGAGACGATGTGACCTGGGCGCGAGGGCGGCACACGTTCAAGTTCGGGGTCGAGGTCCACGACGCTTATTCCAACAGCACGAACGATTTCCTTTCCCGGCCCACGCTGGATTTCAATAATTTCGCCAACTATGGCGGAATCTCGGCGTTGGTTCCGAGCGGCGATCCCGCGGTGGACGCGAACCCAATTCTTCAGGACATGGTTTGGACGTTGTTCGGTTCCGTGGGCTCGATCACGCAGGCGCAATTCTTCGACAAGAACGGCAGCCGCACGGCCAACGATCTGCGCGGTCTCCGCCAGAAGGATTTCGGGGCATTCGCGCAAGATACGTTCAAAGTTTTGCCCAACCTGACGCTGAACTATGGACTCCGCTACCAGTTCAACGGCGTGCCCTACGAAGTGAACGACTTGCTCTCCACTCTTTTTATGGATCCGAGCGGGCCGGGACCGTTTACGTTCACGATCGCGGGGCAGAAGGATCATGGTCTGCCGCCGCTGTACAGCAACGACTGGCACGACTTTGAGCCTCGCATCGGACTTGCGTGGGATCCGTTCAAGGATGGAAAAACTTCATTTCGCGCCGGCTACGGAATCTTCCACGACCGGTTGTTCGGGCAATTGCTGGGACTGACCCGCGGCAACCCGCCGTTCCAGCAGGTTTTCGCGCAGCCGCTGTTCCTGCAGCCGCCGGCCGGCCAGCCGTGCCCGCCGCCGGAGGTACAGACACAGTTCGGGGTGTGCATCGGCCCATTTCTTACGGGGATTCAGCTGCCGCCTTCGTTGCCGTCAGGACCGGGCGCAAATGTGGTGAACAACGGCTCATTCTTTCTGCCTTTCATCATCGATCCGAATCTGCGCATGCCTTACAGCCAGAGCTGGAACTTCGGCGTGCAGCGCGAGTTGTCGGGGATGGTGCGCGTCGAGGTGAACTACATTGGTTCGAGGGGAACGCGCCTGCTGCGCGTCGTGGATGGGAATCCTCCCCAGCCGGCACTGGTGGCGCAATTGATTGCCGGAGGTGTTCCGCCGGACCAGCTTCAGTTCAACAATCTCTGGTTTCTTGGCGCGGCGAACAACACCGCGTTTCTGCACGCCGAGGTTTTCAACAACGCGGCTTCTTCCATCTATCATGCGCTGCAGGCGAACATCACCAAGCGGACGTCGAACGGCTTGACTTTTCAGGCGGCCTACACCTGGGCGCACGCCATTGACGACTCTTCGGATCCGCTGACCCCGGCGGGGGGCAACCAGTCATTTCCCGCAAACTCCCTCGACCTGGCTGCGGAGCGGGGGAATTCCGACTTCGACGTGCGACAACGGCTGGTGTTGAATTACTCCTGGCAGATTCCCCTCGGCCGCGGGCACGACCACTTCGCTGAAGGTTTCGTGGCGAAGGTGCTCGGAGGGTGGGAAGTGGCGGGCGTCACCACGTTCTCCAGCGGCCTACCCTACGATATTTTCACGGTCCTCGACACCGCGCATACCGGCCAGCCGCAGCGGCCGGACTTCAACCCGGCAGGCGCTCTGCTGGCGGTTGCAAACGCGCGCACGCAAACCGGGCCGAATCTCGGGCTGTTCTCCAACGCACCATTCGGCAGCGCGGGGAATCTTGGACGCAATCACTTTTACGGACCCGGGGCCAACAACTGGGACGCCGTTCTGCAAAAAAGAGTGAGCCTTTCCGAGCGCGCGAGCCTGCAGTTGCGATGGGAGGTCTACAACCTTTTCAATCGCGTACAGTTCGGGCAGCCGGTGAACATCGTGCCCACGCCGATCACGCTACCTACCACGTTCGGCGAGTCGACGTCGCAAGTGAGACAGCCTGACATCACCACCGGGGCGCGGCAGATTCAGGTTGGGATGCGGCTGCAGTTCTGAGTTGAAAGTAGAGTTTCGGCGGCAAGGGCCTCTGACAAACCCGTCTACTTAGACGATTCGGCGGGCACATACCAGAAAACGGCGCCCTGCGTGATGGGGGGGAGGGTGAACTCGGTTGAGTCGCCAGTTTGAGTGCCCTTGATTTCCTGCGTGGTCCCGAGAAAAGGCAGAAAGTGGCCGGTGCCGGCGGTTTTTGATCGCACGGTCACGCGCACGCCGCTCTGCGGGGTCTGAATCGGATTCGACCCGGCACGCAGTCCGGCGAAGTTGGCGAAGAAGCAGTTGAGGTGTCCGTCCGAGGTGCGGGCGATCGACGTGGCCACCTCGGGACTGGCGTCGATCCGCACCGCATTCCCGCCTTTTAGAGCGTCGAAGAACGCTTGTTGCGAATTGGGAGACGCGGCCTCGAAGTCTTTCTCCAATTCTGCGTTGTAGGCCTTCCCCGGGCACTTAGCGAACCGGACCACGCCGGGCAGGTCGCCAAATTGAGTGTCGTCGGCGCCGGTGATCACGAGCCGTTTGCCATCGTGAACATATGCGCGCAAAAGCTTTCTCTCGTCGTCGTTGAGAACGCGCACATCGGGAAGGACCAGAGTCTGGCCGCGGAACTCGGCCAGCGTTGGCGGCGTCACGACTTCAAATCCGAGATGCTTTTGCATCAGCAGGATGAGAATTCCGCGGTAGGAGGCGATAAAGTCGTCGGCGTGAAAATTCCGCGTCTGCGGGGAGAAATAAACGCCGATCGGGTCGACCGGGGTGCGCGGCAGGTAGAAAGTTTTTTCGTTCTGTTGAATCCAGGAAAAGATCTTCTTTCTCGTCGGCAGGTCGTTCGACCCTGCCATGGAATGGCCGGGCGCATCCCAGAAGTTCGCGCCTGCCATGAGCTGCGACATGGCCAGATTCTCCATCGCCGGCCGGGCATCGACTTTTTTATCGCCGTCCCACGAGTAGTTCAGAATCCAGGTGGGCTTGCCCTGGGCGAAGGCGCGAAACGAGTGCATGCCGACCTGATAGCGGAACCAAATCAGGGGTGAGCGCTCCGAGGCCATGTGACCCTCGTTGCCAAATTCGTACTCATGCGCGATGGCATCGACGACCGGGTAGAGGCTGTAAACGTCCGCACCGACACGAACGGCTTCTTCTTCAATGCCGGGATAGATTTCGGGGATGGTTTTGATCTTCGGATTCACCGACTTCGCATTCTGGTCAATCTCATGCATAAAGTCGGTGAAGGTTTGAATGCGGAACTCCACCCACTTGCGGAAGTTGGCGTCGGAAAAGTCGCCCAGCTTGAAATCCTTCCTGGCGTCGAGGCCAGTCTCTTTCTTGAACGCAGCGACGGTGTAATCGTCGAAGCTGGCCCAGGTATCTTCCCAACCGTCGAAGTGGGTCATCCAGTAAGGAATGTCGACGTAGATGCCATCGATTCCGGTGGCAGCGATCTGGCGGACGCGCTCCATGTAGGTCTTGCGCCACTCGGTGGCATAGGGAGTGACCCAAACGTCTTCATCTCCTTTGGCGATCCAGAAGGCGGCCCCGCCGCCGAACATCGCAGGCTTGCCGGCGAGGTCGCGCTGCACCCAGTCGGGATGTTCCTTGAACAGGGTGTGCGGCGTCTGGTCGGCGTGGGCGGTGATGCATTCGGTGCCGGCAATGTAGACGAAGGCATAGTTGCCGAACCGGTGGGCCTCGGTTGCTACGTCACGAATGGCTTTCAGCTTTTCCTCGGGATGGACAAAGCTCTCGTATCGGCCCTCGATGTCATTGTCGACCTCGATGCCGAAAACTCCGCTTTCCTGCGCGCGGCGAACGATCTCGACGGCGTCACCGCCGCGCAGCCCGTAAGCGCCGATGCGCACGTAGTTGGACCAGTCCTGGCCGGCTGGAATGTCGGCCGCGAGCCAGCACATGGCGGTCGCGCTCAGACCCAGAATTGCGAGAGCGGCGAGCCGGGCTTTCATGAAGGGAGTGGGGCGCATGCGGGTCAAAATTCGAACCTCGCTCCGAACTGGAATCGCCGGGGATTCGAGCCCGCAGCGCTGCCGGTGATGGTCCCGAACTGCGAACTGCCGAAATTCAGGTTCGGTATGCCGAAGCGCTCATGGTTGGCGAGGTTGTAGACTTCCGCGCGCAGTTCCAGCCGCATGCCCTCTTTCGGCGTGAATTCCTTGAACAAGTTCGCGTCGAAATTGTGGATGCCATCGGTCCGCAGACCAGAAAAGTAGCGAGGAGCGTTGCCCGGATTCTGGTCGCCGGGATCGGCGAAGCAGTTGGGGTTGAAGAAGGACAACGCGTTGCCGTTCCCGCTCACGCCCACGTCGTGCATGCTGATTCCGCTCTTGAGCTGCGAGCAGATCACACTTGGCCGCTGGTTGCCATCCATTAGCCGAGGGTTGGAGAGGGTGATAGCCATGGGCTGGCCCGACTGCTCCGTGACCAGCGTCGAAATCGACCACCCGCCGATGAAAGCGTCCACGGCGCGATTCATGTTGCGGCCAAGCCAGTTGCCGCGTCCGATGGGCAGTTCCACGACAATGGCTCCGGCCAGCCGCTGCGGGGCATCGTTGGCGCTAATGGCATGCTCCAGGTTCAGGCGGTCGAGTTGCTGAGGATTGCCATTGTCGTATGTGCCGACGAAGGCGTTTCGACCGGCGGAGGAAGTGTCGGTGTTCTTCGAAACTGTGTAGCTGCCCTCGAAGCTGAGGTGGTGGGTGGTGCGCTTCTGGAAGCGAATCTGCATCGAGTTATACCAGGAGCTGCCTTCGAGCAAGGGCAGGCCCTCAAAGTTGCCGTCGAACTGGGGATGGGGGCGGAGCAGATTGCCCAGAGGCAGAGTCGGCAGGCCGTAGCGGGAATCGGGTTGGTTGAAGAGCTGGCCCGGCCCGCCGGTCAGGCAGCCCGATCCGCCGAGTCCGCCGAACATCGTGCAGAAAGGGTTGAGGACAAGGGTTTGCAGAAGACTGCTGACGCAGCTCTGATTGTCGCAGGCGCCGGTTCCGTTGACGCTGTCGTAGCTGGCGTGCGCGGCGGCGGAGATCTGCGCCAGCAAATCGGACGAGATGAAGTTGCGGTTGCGCGTGCTGGAATCACCGCCCCACGGCAAGTGCGTGCTGCGGTTCGCGGAGTAGTCCACGGCCACCACAATCTGGCTGGGCAGGAGGCGCTGAATTCCCAGATTCCACTGATAGATGTCGGCATTTTGCGCGACGGTGGTCCCGAGGTCGTTGAAGTTGCTGAAGCCCCAATCCGCCAGTTTCCCGTAGACCTGGCCCTCGGGCGGCGTCAGGCCAAAGACGAGCGGGTTGGCCAGGGTGGCCGATTGCGTGGCAAAACCATCGGTGGTGAAGAAAAAGGTCGGGCTGTTGCGAAAGGCCGTGCCCGGGTATTGATAGTTGGTGGCGATGTTCATTCCGTAGTAGACGCCGGCGCCGCCGCGAATTACGGTGTCCTTCAAGAACTGATAGGCGAAACCGACCCTCGGGCCGATGTTGTTGCGGTCGACCGGAACGGTCCTCATGCTGGAACTGGCGAACAGAGTTGTGCCGGTAAGGGCCACCGTGTTGGGAGTAGTCAGGCCGATGGACTGCATCGCCTGCTGTGCACTCATGTATCCCGAGCTGGACGCGCTGGCGCTGAGGTCGATGCTCTGGCCGCTGTCGCCGTTGAAATCGCTGAACTGGATGTGGTTGAAGCGCTCGGTGTAGGGCGTGCTCCACTCGTAGCGAAGGCCGAGGTTCAGCGTAAGTTTGGAATTCACTTTCCAGTCATCCTGGAAATAAAACCCGGTCTCCTTGGATTTGTTGGCCACAGGGGGGAAGACGTTGATTCCGCTGCTGCCGTTGACGTTGTCGGCATAGCCATACAGCATGCTGGCGAAGGGATCGCCGGTGGGATTGCCATTCGAGTCGGAATTGCTGAAGGGGGTCTGAGACGTCACAAAGTCGGTGAAATTGAAAAGGCCGGTCGGGTTCGGCGGCTGCCAGAAGTTGTTGTAGAAAAGGCGCTGCTCTCCGCCGATCTTGAAGAGGTGTTTGCCCCGGGAAAGCACCAGCTGCGAGGAGTAGCTGTAGAGCGTGTGCGCGAAATTGGTGTTCACGCAGCACTGATCGAACAAGTTGACGCCCGGATTATTGCCCGACAGCTGGATGGTCGGCATCCGGTTCACTCCGTTGTTGGCCTCGAGGACGGTGGGGAATCCCGCCACGCCGGAGGGCAATGAAGAGTTGAAGCTTTCGATGGTGGGAATGTTAGGGACGACCGGCTGCCAGGCCCGGTCGATGCTAACGCGACTGGTCCAGATGACGCGCGGATTGATGGCCCAGTTGTATTCCACGCCGCCGTTTTGCACCCGGGTGGGTGAAGGGCCAACTCCGGTGCCGGTGCCGCCATCTCCGAAGATCGCCGGAGTAGAGAAATTGCTGTGCAACGCGCTGTAGCGCCCGCTGATCCGCTGCTTATCGTTCAGTTGATGATCGATCTTGATATCGAACTGGTAGCCGGGCGATTGGGAGAGCAAATTCTCCCGGAAGTTGGGTTGGAACACCGGCGCCGTAAAGTTCGGCAATGGGTAGAGATTGAGGAGGGCTTGCCCGATAGGATCGATCTTGCTCTGCGGAATTACATTCGGACTCTGGCCGAGGATGGGGTTGCCGCTGCAGTCAAAACCAACCTGCGGGCGAGTGAGATTGGGCGGCGGCGTGCAAATCACCGTCGGGTCGTAGATGTTAACGCCCTGGGATAGCGCGAGAGCCGAAAAATCCCCGTTGCGCTCGGGCTGCGTCGGGACCAGCACGTTGATGTTGATGGCCTCATCGTCGCGGGTCTTCTGAAAATCGAAGAAGAAGAAAGTCTTGTCGCGCTTGATGGGACCGCCGATGGAGAACCCGCCCGAATCCCATTTGCGGCTGGGCTTGACCCCGGGCTTGGGATCGAAGAAATCGCGGGCGTCGGTGCCGCCGCGCTGCAGGAAGTAGGAGCCGCTGCCGTGGAATGCGTTGCCCCCGCTTTTCAGCACCATGTTCACCACCGTGCCGCCATTGTTGCCGAACTCGGCTGAAAAGCTGTTGTTCTGTACTTTGAACTCCTGCACAATCTCGACTGAGGGCTCGTAGTAGAGGTTCGAGGTCGCGCCCTCGCCCTGCTCCGGAGCGCTGATTAGGGCGCCATCGATTCGCACCTCGGCCGTCGCGTTCCGCTGGCCGTTCGAAACAAAGTTCGTGCCGGTGGGATAGTTGTCGGTCGCGCCCGACCCGGCCGCTTCCGTGACCCCGCCGGAAAGATAGGTGAGCCCGAAAAAGCTGCGATTGAAGAGCGGAATCTCCTTGACGTACTCGTTGGTAATGTCAGTGCCCATGGTGGCGCTTTCTGTGTCGAGCAGGGGCGCGGTCTCGGTCACCTCCATGGTTTCGCTGATGCCCAGGGGATGAAGCACAAAGTCGACCGAGGTCTCCTGGTCGACCTGGAGAACGACGTTCTTTTTCTCCGCCACCTGAAACCCGGAGGATTGAGCCTTGATGGTGTAGACGGCGGGGCGCAGGCCCGCGAGGAAGTACTGGCCATGGTCGTCGGTGTGGGCAGTCTGGGCAATGTTGGTGGCATCGTTGGTGATGGTGATGGTGGTATTGACCATCAGGGCGCCAGACTGGTCGGTCACGACACCGCGAACCTGCGCGGTGTAGCTGGCCTGACCGCAAAGCTCGACGGCGAACAAAAGAGTGACGACGAGCAGGGCGAAAGGGGCAACGAGCCTGGAGTGACGAATACCAGTAAGCATTGAGGGGCTCCCGTGGTGGCTTACGGATAATTTCGAGTTAACACTATTACTTTCGTTTATGGCGAAAGTCAAGCCAAATCGCAATGAAAGTAAAGGAAGAGAGAAGCGCGACAGGCCTCCCACGGCGGAGCGGGATTCAAGGGATTGGGGCGCCAGAAAAAGCGCAGGGGAAGAACGCGGAAAAGACTGGAGCCGACGATCGGACTTGAACCGATGACCTGTCGATTACGAATCGACTGCTCTACCAACTGAGCTACGTCGGCCTGAGACTGATTCTAAATGGCGGGGCAGGAAGCGTAAAGAGCGGCGCTGCGCGTATCAATTTCGCAAGCCGCAAACAGCCTGGACACCAGCGTCAGGGCTGCGCCGATTCGGAGGCATGGAAGGTAACTACCTTCCACTGTTGGCCTTCCCTCACATACACCTTCGTAAACCGCCAGTCATCCGAGATCTCTTTCCCGTTCATTGAGCGCGTGCGCCGCAGGCGGCCGCTGACCACGGCTGCGTCGCCGTAGACGCGGATTCGAAGGTCCGAGGTCGCGTAGCGCAGGAACTTCATGCGGCCGGAGTGAGCAAAGCTGGCTGCGTCCGCTCGGGTCATGACGGGCATTCGCGGTACGTTGATCTCGAGGTCGTCCGCCCACAAACGTTCCAACGCGTCCGCCTCGCCGCGTTCGTGAGCTTCGTTCCAGACCTTTTCGAGTCGCTCCAGTTCGCGGATGTCGGCTTCGCGGGTGGACTGAGGAAAGGGCTTGGCAAGGGCGGCGACCGCTGCGAAAACAAGGATCAGAGACACTGCAAACTCAGGCAATCTCATGGAGAGTGCTGGTCCTCCTACTTCCACAGACTATAGACCGCGATGGGTTCTCTCGTCTCACGAACTCTCTGTGCTCACGCAGGAAAACCGTGGCAGGCACGGCGGGCGAGGCGCCCGATCCACACAACCCCACTGGCCCCGCGACGATTACGCCGCTTTGGCCGCCACCAGCGCCTCGTACTCTTCGCCTGACTGAGCGGGCATCAAGACCCACAGGGTATAGACGCCGATCGCGGTCCCAAAGGGTAGATGGAATAGCGCGATGAAGCCGAGGACGAGCGTAACAATGCGGGCCCAGGGCTCGCGCTGCATCAGTCCCCAGCCGGCGATGAATCCGCAGGCAGCCTTGGCGAGGACAAAGATCGCGATCACGCTCAACAGCGGACGCAGGAATGCGGTGCCCGCTTCGGGAGCTCCCAGATTGTGCAGGTTCGCGAACAAGGTGTTGGCGAGGACATAGAGAACCACGCCGCCGATCGTGTTCAGAGCGGAAGCGGCGAGCCACAGAATGCTGAGCAGATGAATGTGGTCTGCGACTCTTCCGCGGCGCTGCATGGCAGTCACCGGACCTACAATCTGTTTGCCGCAGCGGCCGCAGAACCCCTGGCCCGGCTGCACGGCTGCACCGCATCCGTCGCAGAACATTTGATGCCTCCTCGCCCGCGAGACAAAATCACAAATCGCTCAACACAAGATACGTGTGCAGCGGCGCGAAGTTCCGTCAATGCGAGCTCAAACTCGCTTCGCGAACATGTTTCGCTGCACGGTAAACGAAAAGGCCACCCGGCAACTGGGCGGCCTCTTCTTCAAGGGAGAATAGTTCCAACGGAAGCTTGAAATCCGTCAAAACTTTCTGGACGAAATCTTAAGAGCCAAAAAACCGGGGTGTCAAGCAATTTTTCGGAAATAAATGTCTTTGTTTTCAATCATTTACAAAAACAATCAACATCGGTCGGGAGTGTAGCAATTTGAGACAGGCAGATGAGGAAAGACCCTTAAACCAATGTTTCTGAGGAACTTATGGGGTGTTGGAAGTCTCGGCGCTGCCGCCGGTACTGCCCGGAGGTCCCTTCGCGATGGTCTCGGCGAGGTGGAGAGAGATGAACTCCATTTGCTCAGGGCGATCAAAGATCCTGCCGGGCAAAAAGCGTTTCACGAGCATGCGCACGCCGCCAAACGCGACTCCCGTGGCCAAGGCAAGCACACCGAGAATGATGCAGAGCAGGATGATGTTCACCAGGAAATTTGCGATATTGTTCTTCTTGTCGAAGTAGGTGTTCTCGTTCCAGGTGACGCTGGCCTCGTAGTTGACGGCGCCCAGCAAGGTGCGCGCGTCGGTCTCAGAGATGGGGCCGGCAGCGATGGCGACGATGGGGCCGGAGCGCTTGTCATAAAACGGTCCAACCTTTTCGATGGAGGAGACGCCACTGGTCTGCTGCGCGACCTGATGGGCGGCGTCGATGCGGCGCAGGTGCTCGATCGCGATCTGCGGGGTGGGATAGTAGACGAGCATGAGCGTTGCGGGGCCGCTGGGCGTGGAGTACTGCCCCAAGGTGACTTCAGGGCTGGAGCTGAAATCGACCAGTTCCATGGGAAGCGGAGAACCTATGGCGCTCAATGCCAGCGGGCCTTCGGCATAGCGCTGGGTGTTGGCGACGTAGTCGTGATGCGGCATGAAGGAGAGCACGGGAGGCAAGGTTCCGGCGTTGCCTGCGGGGCGCGGCAGAACGCCGGCCAATTCCCGCAATTCCGCGGCCGACATAGCGGATTGCTGGCTGAACACCGCGTCGACCAGCACATAGCCACGATAGAAGAGCACGCGCTGGCCGGCGGAAGCCCCCTGATCGCCGATCTGCTCGCGCGCCATCTCCGGCTGCAGATAGAACGTGTAGGCGCCGAAGGCGCCGGAGGCGTCGACAAACCGGGCGGCGCGAATCTTGAGGATGCGACCGTCGTCGCGCGTGTAAACGGCAGACTCGAAATCGGTGAAGCCGTATTCCTTGAGCACGACGGCGTTGGCGGGATCGGCGGCCGCCGCGTCCGGGGACACCTGCGGGGCAGGTTTGAGCTGCCATCCGCCGAATTGCGGAGGGAGGATCGCCGGGGCGCCTGATGCGGAGGAGGTGCCTGCAGGCGTATCTCCGGCGAAAGCTACGCCAGCCGCCAAAAGGAGGGTGATGATCGCCAAGAGGGACCTGGAAAAGCTCATGGCCGGACCGCTTCGAGAGACTCTCCCTTCATTAGACCACAGAGCGAAGGAAAATGTTTCCGGCGACGGTTTCAAATCTGAGAAAAGCAGGCGAGCGCAACGGTCCGCCCGGGTGGTTACCTTTGTGCCTCACCCGGCCGGGCGCATTCCCACACATCGGGGCCATTCTCAGGCCAGCGGTGGAGGGCGACACTAGTACTGGGCATCCTATGCAAGCGGTCGAGAGAGCGAATACGCGGCGGCAGGATCGGAGAAAAGCCGTTCTGGCGGTGAGAGTACGGGGCAAAGACGCGGCGGGCACGTGGTTCGACGAACTGGCGCACACGCTCGACGTTACCCCGTCAGGGGCGCGGCTGGGATCGATCCGGCATCAATTGCGCGTGCGAGACGAAGTGACGGTTTTACATCGCCAGCGGAAGATGGAATTTCGAGTGGTGTGGACGAAGAAGCTGGACGGCGTCGCTGAATATCAAGTGGGGCTGCAGGCGATCGCGCACGATCACGATGCGTGGGGGCTCAATCCCGCAGAGTTCCCCGTGAATGCGATGGCGCCGACGCCGGCAAGTGTGCTGGTTACGGCTTGAGAGGAAAGGACTCATGAGCAATCTTATGCGTAGATTCTGGCAGGACGAACAGGGCCAGGACATCGCGGAATACGCGGTGATGCTGGCAGTAATCCTGGTGATCGTGGTGGGCACGGTGAAGCTGATCGGCGCCAACGCGAACAACGTGTTCTCGGAAGTGGGAAGCGCAATTCAGTAGGGTCGCTGCCCGGCGCGGGCAGAGTTAGAGATCAGAAAAAGGCTTAACCGCAAAGGCTCGCAGAGGTGGCGCAAAGGCCGCGAAGAAAAAAGCAGGCGGCCGACTTCCGCAGTTCCTACTGGCCGGTGGGTTTGTCCATCTTGCTGGCCACCTTCACACCGCTCAACCCGTTCACGTACTTGGCAATGCCGCGATAGAGGGACTCGGCAATGCGCTGGCGGTATTCGCTGGTTTCGAGCCGGCGCTCGTCGGTGGGATTGCTGACGAAGGAAATCTCCGCCAGGATCGAGGGCATGTTGGCGCCGATGAGCACGATGAAAGGCGCTTTTTTCACGCCGCGGTCGCGAATGGCGGGACTTTTCGTGGCCAACCCGGTGTGCAGCGACTCCTGCACGTCAGAGGCGAATTCGTGCGATTCCTCGATCTTTTCCTTGAGCGCGATCTTTTTCACCAGATCCTGCAGTTCGTAGATCGACTTCTCGGAGACGGCGTTCTCGCGGGCGGCGACTTCGAGAGCCTCGGGCGACGAGGTGAAGTTCAGGTAGTAGGTTTCCACGCCGCGGGCGGAAGGATCGCCGCTCGAATTGGCGTGGATGGAGACGAACAGATCGGCGCGGGCCTGGTTGGCAATGGCGGTGCGGGTTTCCAGAGGAATGAAGGTGTCGTCTTTGCGGGTGTAGACGACTTCGGCGCCGAGTCGGGTTTCGAGGAGCTTGCCCAGGCGCCGGCCGACTTCGAGCACGAGGTCTTTTTCTTCCAGGCCGTTGGGGCCGATGGTGCCGGTATCGTGCCCGCCGTGGCCGGGGTCGATGACGATGCGACCGATTTTCAGGCCAAGGGCGCGGATCAGGGAGCGGTCGCCGCTGGAAGTAGGCCGGGCTTCGTGGATGTCAAGATTGGAAGCTTTGCTGGTCTTCCGCCTGGCGAGGGACTTGCGCGGAGCATGGTCGCTCGGGGACGAGGTAAGGGCCCGGGTTTCCGTATTGTCGGACTCGCTGTCTGCTGTGACGGAATGTTTCGCGGTTTTTGCCGCCGGCGCCGGGCCGGACCGCATGGCCGGGGAATCAAGTTTCGCGGTTTGCACGGCGGACGCGGCTGGGTCATCGTCGTCGGCTTCCACGATGACTTTCTTGACGGTTGAGGCCTGGGGCTTTTTGGCAGAGGGAACTGCGGTGTGAACCAGTTTCGCGCTGTCCGCGGCATCTTCGCTTGCGTCGCCGGTTTTGCCCCGGGCACGCGTGTCTGGGCTTTGATCGGGCGAATCTTCATCCGCGGCCGGCGGCGCCTTCACAGCGCCGGCGACCTGGCTGGCGTCTTTCGCAGCTTTGCCCTTCGCATTCTTCCCATGAATGTCGATGATCAGCCGATAGGGATTCGGGAGCAGGAAGGCGTCGTAGTCGGAGAGGTTGTCGACTTCAAGGACCACCCGCGTGCGGCCCGGCTGGAACTGGGCGACGCGAATCTTCTTGAGGAAGCCGTCGTCGACGTCGAAGCTCTTGCCGACCAGCGTGGAGGCGAGCTTGGTGTCGGGCAGATCGAAGAAGATGCGATCGGGATTGGCGATGCGTTGCGACTTGAAATCGATCCCGCTTTCGAGGTCGATGGCGACGCGGGTGTAGTCGGGGGTCGACCAGTGGCGAATGCCGGTGACGCGGGGGAGGCGGGCAGGAGGATGGTCGGGTGATTCGGTTTTGGACGCGGCCGTTGGCTCGGAATTCGTGCTGGTTTCCCGGGTGGCGGCCTTTTCGTTCTTCAGGGCCTTCTGGTTCTTCGCTGTTTTCTCCGCCTCGGCCGCCGTTTCGGCCTCGGCTTCGTCGATCTCGTTGATCGCCTGCTGGGCATCGTCGGCGAGGCGGTTATGCGGATAACGGCGGAGGAACTCCTGGAATGCGGCGCGTGCGGAGGCAGCGTCGTCGAGATCGTCTTTGAAGATCTCGCCGATGGTAAACAGGGCGTCGAAACGATACTTGCTGCCGGGATACTCGCGGCGCAGGAACTTGTACTGATCGATCGCCTTGTTCAGGATGGAGTCGTCGTCGAAGCGGCGGCCCATCTCGACCATGGTTTCCGCAACTGCTACGACGCTGGGATCGGCCCTGGTGGAGGTGGGAGCGCCCATGTACACGCTGCGGTAATTGTTGACGACGCGCTGGTAGTCGTGGCGGGCGCGGTCGGCAGGGGGACGTCCGTTGAGCGCCTCGCGCATGCGCTCGGCGACGGCAAAGCGGTCGCGGGCCCAGGCTTCGGAGTGATGCACCCGCGCATGAGCCGGCACTGCGGAGAGGGCCGCGAGCAACAGCAGCACTGCCCTCACGTCACGCTGGAGCGACGAGCTGGTCACGATATCCGGCCCTTAACTTTCTTAGTCGATCGGTTGAGCCAAAGCCTGGGTGCCTGGGTAAAACCTACGTACAGAGAACCTGTTGCAACAGATGCCGCAAACCTATTCGGTGTTGGTTATGTAAAGAACGCCGCGCGCATCCCGTTGAACGCGAACGGGATCGTGCGAAGCGCCGCCGGTGCTGAAATCGAAACCGCCGTAGTACAGGTTGGTGATGCGGCGCACGTAGTTCTGGGTTTCCGCGATGCGCGGAACTCCCGAACTGCGGGCCACGGCTCCGGAACCTGCGTTATAGGCGGCCAGGGTCAAGTTGATGTCGCCGTCGTAGTTTTCGAGCAGCTGCTTCAGGTGGCGCACGCCGGCATCCACGTTCTGCTCAGGGTCAAACGGGTTTTTCACCTTCAACTGGCGGGCGGTGGAGGGCATGAGCTGCATGAGGCCGATGGCGCCCTTCCGGGAAACCGCATTGGGATTGAAATTCGATTCGACCTTGACCACGGCGCGCACCAGGTTGGGATCGACGTTGTGGCGGGCCGCCGACATAGCGATGGCGGCGTCGATCTGGTCCGGCGTCATCGACTTGCCGTGATAGTTCGCGCTCAGGATTCTGGCCTCTGCGCTCTGGTTGGAGTCGTGTCCGATGTATTGGCTGACCTCAGCCGCGGCGGAACGGGCCGCCTGCATGAGAGCAGCGTTGGCGGTCGGAACCGGCTTCCAGCGGTTTTCCTTGACGCTCCAATACATCAGCGTGCGGCGAGGAGCTTGCGGCGCTGCTTCGCGGTGGGCCGGCTTCCCGGAAATCGATTCGTTGACGAAGACTTTGTGGCCGTTCTCCTCGGTCGTGGTGATGGTCTCTGAGGAGCTGTCGGAACCGGTCCCGGCGCAGAGCAAGGGTGTGAGAGAAAGGGAGGTCGCGAGTACGGTACCAGCCGTCAGCATTCTTGCGATTTGCAGGCGTTTTCGCATACCGGGTCTCATCTTCACCTCGCGGGGACAAACTTCACCCCCGCACACTGCTACCCAGAACCTGACGGAGAATCGTTAAAACCAGAGTAGGACGATTATAGGCGGGAAGGGGGGTGCGGGCAACCTCTCCAAAGGGCGTAGAACCACCGAAGTAATCGAAGTAACCTACAGAAACAAAAGACCTTAGGATTCTCTTACGTTACTGGTTCCAGGGCTGCAGCGAAGGCGTCGAGGGAAAGGGAACGGAGCAGGTTTCGGCGCATCCCGCGCTCGACTTCAGCGAGACGGTCGCTGGCCTGGGCGATCCAGTCGAAATCAGCGGACTCGGCCAGTTTCTGAAGTTCGCCTTGAATGTCGGTGTTGCGGGGCAACTCAGGCGTGCCGGACCCCAGGAACATCAAGTCGCGGAGCAAGGAGTAGAGGGTGGAGAGAAGCTGCTCAGTCTTTTCGCGCCCCTCGGCGCCGGAGCGGTAGGACTCGGTTACCTTGAACAGTTCGCCGTGCTCGGTAGCCTGGAGAGCTGACTTGAGAATGGTCAGCGCGTGGGTGCGGGCCGCCACATAGGCCTGCAGATCAAAGCTGCGGGCGCGTCCGAGGGCACCTTCGCTGAGCCGCGCCACCAGAGCTCGCTGCGGCGCCTTCCACTCGGGATGAATCGTCGCCAGTTCCTGCTCGATTTCCTGAGGAGACAGGGCACAAAGGGAAAAGACCATCGACCGCGAGCGGATGGTAGGCAGCAATTCGCCGGGGTTCTCGGTCAGCAGGAAGATGGTTGCGAACTCCGGCGGCTCCTCGAGGATCTTGAGCAGCGAGTTGGCGGCTTCTTTCATGAAAGCCGAGTCGGTGAAGATATAGACCCGCTCCTTTGCTTCCGCCGGCCGGTAATAGATGCCCTGGATGACGCGGCGGACCTGGTCGACCTTGATCATCATCTGAGGCGGGTCGGGAGGGATGATGAGGACGTCGGGGTGGGTCTGCACGAAGATGCGGGTCTCTTTCTTGTCGGTTTCGCGCAGGTTCTCGCGGGCCTCGACCGCCTCGTCGAACCGCGCGCGGAGGTCGCGGGCTTGCGCGATGCGCGTGCAGTTGGCACAGCGGCCGCAGAAATCCGGCAGGCCGTCGGTTTTGGTGGGATTCAGGCAGTTCAGGGCCTGGGCCAGCATGAGGGCGAGCGTGTATTTGCCTGCGCCCCGCGCGCCGGCGAGCACAACCGCATGCGGAAAGCGCTGGCGCGCCAGCATGTCGCGCAGGCGGCGGACGGTTTCAGTGTTGCCGCGGAAGTCTGAGAAAGGCATGAGCTTGCCAATGAAAATCTACCACGGGAGGCAGAGTCGCGGGTCGAGAGCGGGGGAATTGCCCCATAAGCGCTAACTTAAGCCATCTCAGAGGCAGGCGCCATTGACAGCTTCCGGATTGCCGACAACACATCCGGAACCTCTTTATCTATTGCGGTCAGTGATGGAAGTAGTTATCGCGACGCGCAGGCAGCACCGATTCTTGGTCGCGCCGCCGAATCCTTACTCACATACTCCGCCGAGAATACCGCTCTCGCGCCCGGC
>Ga0187846_10000746_pt1 | contig 18538 bp, 19 predicted proteins | sample TC_taG_FD_161473 | JGI IMG/M metagenome (GOLD analysis project Ga0187846, IMG submission 161473) | Biofilm microbial communities from the roof of an iron ore cave, State of Minas Gerais, Brazil - TC_06 Biofilm (v2) | ecosystem: Environmental > Terrestrial > Deep subsurface > Cave > Wall biofilm...
GCTCGGCGGTTTATTCAAAAGAGTCGACGCCGAACTCGCTACATCAGCGCCGATCGATAAGCACTCGCTCCTTGGCGAGCCAGATCGCCGAGTTCGCAAAGTCGATGAACTTTGCCTCGTCCTCGACCGCGATCTGCATCGCTCGCCTACCTTCAGGAGTGCTCCCCATCAGCGCGAGGTCGGCACGATCGAACCATGCTTCTGCATGCCCCGTGTACGGAGCGACCCGAGTTCCGCGGCTGGTTCGGAAGTCCTGCTCCAGATCGTCCTCGAAACGATGAACCTGCAGATAACGGCGCATGCGCAGGGCTCCCGCCACGCCGCGAATAGTCGGACCATGACTGGTGCGCCAATAAAGCTGCGCCTGTTCCAGTGTCAGTCTCGATGGATGACGCAGACAAAAGAACAACTTCACTAACGAGCTATGCTCCCGCGCGACGAGTTCCTCCGGAATAGGGTTGACCTGAGGATATTCGTACGCCAGCCAAAGCGGCGAATTGGGTAGATCAATGAATTTCGTTTCGTCTTCCAGCAGCTCGCGCGCGGCCGCCTGGTAGGCGGCGCCGGTGAAACCCGCAGTGAGAGCGTCGCGGCTCGTCCACCACAATTCAGCCACACCATCGTAAGGGGATTCCATTTTGCCGCGCGGGCTGGCCAACTGCTGGTTTGCGGGATCATCAAGGGTATGGACCTGAACATAACGCAGAATATTGAGCGTGGTCGCATGCCTGGCTACCAGCGGCCCGTGAACAGTACGCCAATACTCCTGGAATTCTGCGATCGACATCCCCGGCTTGCGCCGAAGAACAAAAGTTATACGAATCATGTTGTGATTCTCCTGGAGCTTTCAATCCGGTTTCAAAGTCACAATGTAATCAGATTTGTGGGTAGTCTCTGCGAGTGTCAGCCAAACTGAGAAATGTTCGAAGCAAGTTTAGAAGTCGGCGGATGTGGCCGTCAGGGATTTGACATGTGATAAACATGCAAATATGCTTAAAACATGTCACGAATGATTCAAGTGCGCAACGTGCCCGATAGCTTGCATCGGATACTTAAATCGCGTGCGGCACAGGCCGGAATGTCTCTCTCGGATTACCTGCTGGTCGAGTTGAGGAAGCTGGCAGAGCGACCGACCATGGATGAGCTTCGCACGCGATTGCAGCAGATGGAACCCGTCAACCTGCCCGTATCAGCTGCAGAAATGGTCCGTGAGGAGCGCGAACGGCGGTGATCGTGGTTGATGCGTCAGCTGCGATCGAAATGCTGCTGCGGACGTTGACCGGGCGACGGGTTGAGACACGTGCTTTTTCGCCAGGGGAATCCTTGCATGCACCTCATTTGATTGACCTGGAGGTCGCACAAGTGCTCAGGCGTCACATTGCAGCTGGTACGATCGCTCCTGGACGCGGCCAACAAGCCCTCGAAGTTCTGCGGGATATTGCATTGCTTCGATATCCTCACAGTATGTTGCTGGACAGGATTTGGCAGCTCCGCGACAACTTTAATGCATACGACGCCGCTTATGTAGCGCTTGCGGAAGCACTGGATGCTCCACTTATTACCTGCGACCGCAAAATGGCGTCGCCCGGCCATCGCGCCCGCGTCGAGGTGATCCGAACTCTAGGCTAGCTGGAGGCGGCGAGCGGATTCGAACCGCTGCATCGAGGTTTTGCAGACCTCTCCCTTAGCCACTTGGGTACGCCGCCCCTGTTTGAGAGCCCAACCCCAAAGATTTCGTGACACCACAGATTATCATGCTTGTCGAGGACACGACAGGCAGTCGGACAGCCGGCTCGATCCTCCAGGGCGACGTCAGCCATTTGCGATCACTACCCCTCCGCTCATATTCAGGACTTGGCCGGTGACGTAGGCTGCTTCCTCTGACGCGAAATACAATGCCGCTTCAGCAATTTCCTCGGGACGGCCGATCCGCCCAATTGGCACTCTGCGGGCAAATTCCTGCAGCGCCTGTTCGCTAAAGTTCCCCAGGATCGGGGTGTCGACCAATCCTGGCGCTATCACGTTGGCGGTTATTCCCGACGAAGCGAACTCCGCGGCGATCGATTTAATCAAGCCGTGCGCACCGGTTTTGGCCGCCGCAATATGCGCCATCTGCGGCGGCGCAACGACCCCGGAGGTCGCAGTCACGGCGATAATCCGGCCCCATTTGCGGTCGGCCATCTGCGAGATCGCGGCGCGAATGCAGTTGAAGATACCCTTCAAATCGATCGTCAAGACCTCATCCCACTCTTCCTCGGACATTTTGAGGAACGGCGTATGATGGAACACGCCGGCATTGCAGACCAAAATATCGAGATGTCCGAATTCAGATTGCGTCCGCTCGACCATCGTGCGGCATTCGGCGAGACTGCCGACATTGGCGCGCATTCCGAGCACCCGGTGGCCGCTAGCTTCGACCTCGGTGACCACCGACGCGATTTTTCGCTCGTCGCGGCCATTGATTACCACATCGGCGCCTTCACGGGCGAAGCGCAGCGCGATTGCGCGCCCGATTCCCGAGCTGGAGCCTGTCACCAGTGCAGTTTTGCCTGAGAGACGCATGAGACTTCCTTCCGATTGATTTTACGTGACCGGATGCAGAAATAACTTAGATTCGTTGGGATTACACGTTCCAGGGTATCCGTGACGAGGGGGCCACTGTTGTCATTCCCGCGCGCGTGGCTGCCGCGCGTGAGGAATCCCGCGTCTTCGCCTCTTGAGGCCAGCTGATACAACTTACCAGACACGCGAGCACAATCTTCACGGTGCTCCGGGATTCTTCGCGTCAGACACGCGCGAGAATGACAAGCCACTTAGGAGTTTCTGATGACGACTACAGAGCCATGCATGATGACACTGACTGAGGCGGTTCGGCGGATTCGAACCCTCGAGCTATCCCCATTGGAACTGTTGGAATCCTGTCTCAAGCAGATCGAGCGCTTCGAACCATCGGTTAAGGCCTGGGTAACGATCGATCGAGAACGTGCTTTGCGCCAGGCAGAGTCGCTTGGGCAGGATGCGGGTGCGGGTACTTTTCGTGGACCCCTGCACGGAATTCCAGTCGGAATAAAAGACATCTTTTATACCGCGGGGATACGCACCTCCGCCGGTCACTCCGCGATGGCGGAATTCGTCCCGCCGTATGATTCGGCCGTGGTCGAGCGCCTAAAGCAAGCCGGCGCCATTATTCTCGGCAAGACGACGACCACGGAATTCGCTTTGATGGCGCCGACCCCGACCCATAATCCCTGGAACCTTGCTCATACACCAGGCGGTTCCAGCAGTGGTTCGGGCGCGGCCGTCGCAGCAAGGATGTGCCCGGCTGCGGTTGGGTCGCAGACGGGAGGCTCAACTATTCGGCCGGCGGCATACTGTGGTGTAGTCGGATTCAAACCGACCTACGGCCGAGTCAGCGCGTTCGGGATGGTACCCCTTGCATACAGTACTGACCATCCCGGCATAATCGCGCGCGAAGTGAGTGATCTCCCCCTTTTGTTGCAGGCGCAGGCCGGATACGACTCGCGCGACCATACCTCGGCGATGATGCCGGTCGCCGACTATGTCAAGGAGTTCGAGAGGCCGATTAGGCAACCGTTAATTGCTCTGATGACCGGCGACTTTCTTGAAAAGACTACCGACGAGATTCGCGCCAACGTAACTGCTGTGGCCGACCGTCTCGCGCACGCCGGGGCGCGGATCGATCAAATCCCGCCACCCCCGAGCTTCGCCGAGCTGGAAAAGGCCTTCTGGACTATCCTGTCGACTGAGCCAGCAACCTATCATCAGGAGGCGCTCGAGAACCGGCGCGACTCTTTCGATCCAAAGACGCTCGAGTTCCTCAAAAAAGGGCTGGTCACGCCGGCGATAAAATATTTACACGCGCTGGAAGTCCAGCGCCATTTTCGGCGCGAAGCGGCGGGAATTCTTCAGCACTACGACGCGATTCTGGTGCCGTCGACTAATTTCACCGCACCTGCCGGCCTCGATTCCACCGGCGACCCGGTCTTTAACAATCCCTGGAGTATGAGCGGAAATCCCGTTGTAGGGCTGCCGTCAGGGCTGAGCGGGCAGCGCTTGCCAATGGCCGTACAAATAGTGGGCGCTGCGTTCGCTGAAGGCCGCCTGCTCGCGCTCGCCCGATGGTGCGAACAGGAATTAGCTTTCAAGGAAATCCCAAGTTTGGCTTCGTCTTAAAGTCGAAAGGTAAAGCTGACGCAAATTCTTTGGCCTGGTCCTGAACAAATCTAGAACCCAATAACGACGGGCCCAACTCAAATGGATGTCTCGCTTTGGTGCCACGCCTGATGTGCGACGTTGGCGACGAGGCGTAATTTTGCGGCTTGGGTTTCCAGGCTCATCGGGTTTCCTTCCCAGACCGTGCCGAACCCGCATTGGGTCGATATTGCCAGTTGCTCGCGCGGGTAGTATCGCGCCGCTGCTTCGATCCGAGCTATAAGCGATTCGGCCGATTCCAACTCTGTGCGTTTGGTTGAGACAAGGCCTAATACAACCCCCCTGTCCTGTGGCATCTCGCGCAGCGGCTCGAACGAACCCGATCGCCAATCATCGTATTCCAACAGCATCAGCTTGAAACCACGGGCTCGGCCAAACACCTGGCGCGCTACAGCTTCGTAGCCGCCCTCACCGACGTAGTACCCGCGATTGTTGCCACGGCACAAATGGAGACCAAAAGTGACACCCGGCACAGCAGCGACCGAGTTAAGCAGCTCGATGCCGTCGCCGAGGAGGCGGATGGGGTCGATACCGGCATCGGCGAAGTCCTGCCGGCGGCGCTCCGGATCACACAGCATCCCAAGCTCCGGTGCATCAATCTGAATGTATTCGCAGCCGAGCGCGGCGAGTTCTTGCGCTTCCTGCCGGACGATTTCGGCCGCATCCGCAAATAGTTCGAATGGATCCGGGTAAGCGTCGCGCGAATACTGCCGCGACCATCGCAGCGCCATCATGAGCGGGCTGGGCAACGTGACTTTGAGTGGTTTGCGCGCATTGGAACGCGCGTAAGTGAATTCCTCGCTGGTCAAGGTGTGAAGACGGCGAATCTTGTCGACCACTGCGTATTGAACCTGGATTTCGGTTTGTTCGGCGGGCTGATTTGGGTCGTGGGGCCGCTTCCATACTCGGGTAAAGGCTGGAATCGGCTTGACTCCGGAAATGACATCGGTAAGCGGCGCAATAAAATGAGTTCGCCGCATTTCGCCGTCGGTCACAACGTCGACCCCAGCCTGCTCCTGGAGGGCCAGAGCCTCATCGACGGCATCGTCCTCGATGCGCTTGAATTCTAGCGTAGTGAGCCGGCCATTTTCCCATTGCAGTCGCGCTTGCTTCAGGTAAGCGGGCCGTAACAGGGAACCAACTACTTCTGCGCGATAGAGCTTTGGCACCAACTGCCCTCCGACGACCAAAATTCACCCGCATTATGCAGAATGCTATCGCATTGTGCACGCGTACCTGTCCTGGCCCCTCACCCTCACCTCTCCCGCTCTGTTGCGACCCGCCTCCAGAAGCCTAGCGAGGCAGGCTGCCGCAGGCGACGAACGGGGTGACTGCGGGGACGGCAAGCTCACGGCTCTTTGCCTTTGTTACAAGAGCCGTGACGCGGGGAGGGTGCTGCCACTGCGGTGCTAACTCACGTCACTCGCTGGAAGAGTCGGTGCTGCTCGCGGGACCGCCTTGGCTGGGAGGGCATCATGGACGGGCGCGCAATCGGCGCACGTCGCCGACCCTTGTGGTCACGCCGCTATGGTCGAAATGGTCGAGCAGCGCAATCGCGTATTTGCGCGACGCATTGAGCAGATCCCGATAGGTGGCCGCGGTAATTTCACCGTCAGCGGCGAGACGCTCGATCAGCTGCGATTTAGCCGATTCAAATGGCGCCTTGCCGAAATAAAGATCGGTTGCGACCTTGATCGCGCGCCCCTCTCGTTCCATCGCTGACAGCACCGCCCTGAGGTTTGGCAAGTCTGTCGCCGGCAACTTGAGTGCTTCGGCGAGCTGTTTTAGGTCCGGAGGATGATAACCCGCATGACTCAACAACTCGTCAATTCGGTCCGCTACAATCCCAATCTTGCCGCCGAGTTGGACCCTGTGACTCTTGAGTCGGAGCGTGCTCTCTTCCCGAACAATATCTGTCTCCCGCGTGAGGCGGTCGACCAGCGCGCGAAAGGCCCGCGCGCTCACTTCATACGGCAGGCGTGTTCGCAGCGACTCCATATCAATGCCAGGCGAGAGCGGTTCGGCCCGATGATGCGCGGCGAGGGTATCGATCGCGACCCGCTTCAGCTCCTGCCATTTGGCCGAGGTAGCAAAACCCTCTTCGTCGCCGAGAGAGAGCTTCAGAAAACCGGGGTCCCGTAACGCCGCGTCAACTTCTGGAGGCGGCACGTTGAAGAGTTGGGCGATACGCACTAGCGTCAGCGCCAGGCTGTCCTGTAGATTGAGCATCGCCTCAACGGCCGCGGCACCGAATGAAGTGCTAACGGCGGTCAATTGCTGCACATAACGATCCAGTGGTTTGCGCGTCCGCCGCCCCATCGGGTTCAACACCACTCCGCCGCCGAGCGTGCGCACGTTGGTCTCGTTGCGGACCACGAAACGGTCACCGGCCAAGGCCGTGACAGGCTCTTTCAGCACCATCTGCACAAAGGCGGATTTTTTGGGCGCGATTTCGGCGGACTCATCAAGAACGATTACGCGGACGAGCGTTTCAGCGGTACCGAGATAAAATCGCACGCGCTGGTTGTTCTTGAGTGCCCGCTTGGCCGCGGGACGAATTTCGAGCCGCGCGTCGAGCCGTGTGGTTACCAACCGCAGGCGTTCATCAGTCAACAGATCGCCCCGTTTCAGCTCAAGCTTTTCTGCGCCCGTGAGATTCAGCGCGACGCGCTGGCACAGCCCGGCAAATTCGACGGATTCGCCGTGCACCTGGATTGAACGTACCCGCACTTCCTCATCGGCGGGCAGCACCCGAAGCTTCTGTCCCACGCGCACCGAGGCCCCCATCGCGGTGCCTGTCACCACGGTGCCGTGACCTTTGATCACGAATACGCGGTCCAGCGGTAAGCGGAAGAGACCGGTTGCGCGACGCGCCTGAAAGCCATCGAGTTGCCGCGTCATTTCGGCCCGCAAGTCATCCAGGCCTGCACCGGTGAGCGATGAGGCCGGGATAATCGGCGAGCCTTCAAGCACGGTCCCATCGGCCAGCAGTTGGATCTCCTCGCGTACTTCATTCAGCCGCTTTTCATCCGCGAGGTCCGCCTTGGTGACGACGAAAATGCCGCGGCTCACGCCAAGCAGATGGAGAATGTCTAAATGCTCCTCGCTCTGCGGCATGACGCCATCGTCAGCGGCGACGGCAAACAGCACCAGATCGATGCCGTGAGCACCCGCCAGCATGTTGCGGATGAATCGCTCGTGGCCCGGCACATCGACGATCCCGGCGCGAGTGCCGTTAGGGAGGGTGAAATAAGCAAAGCCGAGGTCGATCGAGATTCCCCGTTCCTGCTCCTCCTTGAGCCGGTCAGTTTCCTGGCCGGTAAGAGCGCGGATCAGGGCAGTCTTGCCATGGTCAATGTGGCCGGCCGTGCCGACAATCGCATGAATGACCTCAGGAGGCATTGTAGGGTGGTTCTCGCTAACCGGCGCGGGTGATTCTGTCATTCCCGCGCGTGGCTGCCGCGGGAGAATGGCACGCACAGAACGCGTCCACGATCACGTAGCGAAGTGCGGGCGCGGTTGTCAGCTCTTCATCTGATCGGTGAACATTTTCATATCGAAATAATCTCGCCATGCCTTGATTTTACCGTTGGCAGCGGTTTCGAACACGCCGGCGACCGGCAACGACATGCGCTTGCCGTTGACCTCGAAGGAATCGACACGCTCATTGAAAACGAGGTTCGCGGACGATGCGGTGTGGAGAATTTTAAACTCCAGCCACGTCGTCCCTTTGAGCAGTCCCTCGATCGTCTTGCGGATAGCCGCCTTGCCGCTGGCGGGCTTCATCGGAATGTTGTGATAGACCGCGTCCTCGGTAAAGAAATCCATTATCTGGTCAAGGTTCAGACGCGTCCATGCCTTGCAGAATTCGCTAACAATATTTTCAGCTTCATTAGACACGGTTTCTAACCTCCAAGTCTGATTCGCTAAGAAAGAACCCTCACCCTACCCTCTGCCGCACCCTCACGTCACCTCTCCCGCAGGTGAGTGGGAGAGCCACAGACAGGGTGCGGGCGAGGGGTAAATTCATGGCTGGCTTTTAACTTCGAAACGACCGTGGTCACTTTTATTCCTGGTCCAGATAAAAGCGATCCTCATCTTTGTTGTAGCCGAACAATTCGGCGAAGCGCCCCCAATTCACCATCGTTGAGAAGACTTTCTCGCCCGATTCATTCGGCAGCAGCATCGCCAGATGTTCGAGCACCAGATCTTTTTGCAGAGAACGATCCTCCTGCCCACGTAGCAGACGCATAAAATAGGCGAATAATCCAAGTTTCTTCAACTGCTCGCGCACGATTAACTTGCGCCGGTTCACGTCACTTTCGAGAAATTGCTTGCCGAGCGGTTCGATCACGACATCGCCAGTCGGAGTCGAAACAAGCCCAAGAATCTCGGCAGTCTTCATCACCTTGAGCAGGTCGGAAAACTTGAACTGTAAATCGCGGGCAATTTTGTAACCGTCGTCGCGCCCGCCACGATCCTCGAGGGTCTCAAGCAGTCCGAAGACCCAGGTCATTTGACAGTCTGGAATCGGACTAATCCCAGCGGCGGCCATCAAGCACGCTCCTCAATCAGGGAGAAGACCTTGTCGGTAAGTGCGTTAAAGGCTTCCTGGCGGCGGTCACGAGGCCGCGCCAAGTCGACTTTGAGCTCGGCGGTGATACGCCCCGGCGAGGCCGACATCACCACAATCCGGCCGGCCAGTTCCACCGCTTCCTCGATGACGTGGGTAACGATCACGATGGTATGCACCGGCATATCTGGTGATTGCCAAAGATCGAGCAGCTCCTCACGCAACGTAATCGCCGTCAGCGCATCCAGCGCCGAGAACGGTTCATCCATCAGCAGTACGCCAGGCTCAACCGCCAGCGCCCGTGCGAAGCCGACCCGTTGCTTCATCCCCCCAGAGAGTTCACGCGGATAAGCTTCCTCGAAACCATCGAGCCCGACTTTGTCGATGTAAACACCAGCCCGTTTCTCACGTTCGGCAGGGGGGATGCCTCGCGCCTCCAGCCCTAGCTCCACGTTGGCCTTAACCGTCAGCCATGGAAGGAGGGCGAAGGACTGGAAAACTAATGCGCATTCCGGATTAATCCCGTCGACTTGTTTGGCCTTGTACAGCACCTGACCTGCGCTCGGTGGTATCAGACCATTCATAATCCGCAGCATCGTTGACTTGCCGGAACCCGAGGGACCGACGACAGCGATAAATTCCCCTTCCTCGACATTAAAGTTTATATCCTCGAGCACGCGGAGGTTCCCCTTGGCATGCTTGAAGCTCTTGGACACATGGCGCAGCTCAAGCAGGGACATAGGTGAGCGGGATCCGGTTCTTGCATAAAAAGTTTATTGAGTCAGGATTCTCGATAACGTCGTCCGACAGATGTCTGCGTCCGTTATCCCTGAGCAGAGCCGAGGGATGGCGCCCAGTCTACGGGGCGCATGGTAGAACCTCTGGTACCAGCGCCAAAGCTTCAAGGAGGCGAAGGTAATGCGAGGGTCCGCGCCTGCGCGCCGCAGACGGCGCGCGATCCCTCCACCTCGGTCGGGATGACAGGCAGGGAAACTCCTTGTCAGCACCCCGCATGTAGATGCACCAACACGATGTTCTGCGTTAATAGTCGATCTTATAGCGCTCTGTCGCAACATCGTAGAAGCGCCGCCAAACCAACCGGTTGAGCAGGATCACCACCAGGACCATTGAGAGCAAAGTCAGCAAAATCATAACGCCGCTGCCGGCTTGATAAGTTGCATCATCCAGCAGTGCTCCCAGCCCAAAGACCTGATACGTGTGCCCGCGATAGATGAAGTATTCGGATAGGATCAGTGCATTCCATCCTCCGCCCCACGCCGTAATACTACCGGTCAGCAGAGAAGGAATCATCGCCGGAATTGTTAGCTTGCGCCACGTCGCTAGGCGGCTCAGGCCAAAGGCGCGAGCCGTTTCCTTGAGGTCGGCGGGAATCTGGCTCACCCCGGCGAGCAGGTTGAAGAGCAGATACCACTGCATTCCGGTGAGAATCAGCAAGATAGAGGCGAGATTCATTCCCCCCGTAATTTGGATTACAAATACCACAATCAGCGGGAAAAGGGCCGTCGCCGGAATTGAACCGACGATCTGCGCGATCGGGGTCAAACGCCGGGCGAAGAGTGGGCTTTCGCTAGCCGCGATAGCGCAGGGCACAGTCCACGCCAGCGAGATCAGGTAAGCCACCAGCAGGCGCAAGATTGAAAAGCCGGTGGCCGCGGGGATTGAGCTTGCGACTGCTGGCCACGGTTGCATCAACTCCCGCACCAGCGCAATCATGCCCGCGGCGACGGCATACATCAGCAGCACTCCGAAGCCTGTTAGCGCCGCAATTCTTGCGTAATTGGCTGCACGCAGCATTCCGGGATGGGATGCGGGGTTAAACGGCGGCCTCGAGCTGAAGGCCCGTCGAATGCTGCTGAATAGTGGATGCAGCAGCGAATACATCATCCGCGTGATGAGCGGCCCGATGGCGCTCAAAACATCGAGCATCCCCAGCGAGCGCATCGGCTCGCTCGACGCAGCAAACTCATAGCGGAATTTTTCGGCCCAATGGGACAATGGCTGCCAAACGACAGCGTCCATCAGCACGATGATCGCCAGTAGGACGAGCAAGCCTACCAGCATCTCCCCGGAGCGGCCCCGGTCAGCCGCCGACATCAGGAAGCTGCCCAGTCCGGGCAATTGATAGTGAGCTGGGCCGGCGGTGATTATCTCGCACGCGATTAGGAAATACCATCCCGCCATCCAGGAGAGGATCGAATTGTACACCAGTTTCGGCACGCAGGCGGGCAGAATCAGGCGGCGGAGTCTAAGCCAGCGGGTCGTGCCGAACGCCTCAAGCGCTTCCAGCGAATCGGCTGGAATGGTCCTCACGGACTCGAAAACGCCTAGCGCCATATTCCATGCCATGCTGGTGAAAATGAGAAAAATCGCCGCCATCTCAACTCCCAGCCGCCCGTGCGTAAGGGAGACGAAGAAATAGATCGCGGCGGGGAAAAATCCGACGACGGGAACAGATTGAGCAACATCGATTGCCGGCAGCAGCACACGTTCAGCAGCGCGGCTGGACGCAGCCATCGGCCCGTAAACCAGTGAGAAAATGAGTGCGACTACATATGCCGCCAACATCCGGTAATACGAGCAAAACGCATAATATGGCAGGCGTCTGACCGATACACTAAGACGGGGCGCGCGGAGCGGCACCTCGTGACGTCGATAGGCGAAAAATAAGGCGATGATTGCCGCCAGTGCCAAAAATGAAAGTGTGCCATTAATCAGGCGGCGAGCTCGTATTTGAGGCATGTGAAGAACTTTTCAAGGATAGCCGCTCGCCGCTTGCTCTCAAACAGCCATGCTCACAAACCTCTCGCGCCGCATTGACCGCTATCTCACATCCATGCAAACGAGCTCTTGAAGCGAGAATCATCAACCATGCCTCTAAGGCGGCTGCCCTTCGGCGATGAATGGAAACTCGGTCCCGAACCTTTAGCGGACCATGAATTCGTGCAGGTGGAATCGAAGACGGACCTCAGTAGCGGCCGTCTTGCTCGTGCTGTTCAAGTGGTCAGAGTCGAGCACCTGGTGTGGGGCGGACTGGCGATATGGGCGGTAATCACTCGATTGCTGGAACTCGGCACGGTTCCACTAGCGCCGTCTGAGGCCCGCCATGCCCTTTTGGAATACGATCTCGCCAATGGGACAAACTGGGCATCAGCGGCCGGCTACCATCCGGCTTCCGCCGGATGGGTGCATCTAGTTGAAGCGGGGCTGTTTGCGGCGGGAGGAGCAAGCGACCTGGCCGCTCGTTTGATTTTCGTTGTGGCCGGACTTTCGATGATAGCGATAGCGTTCCTAATGCGACCTTATCTGGGGCGCGCTGGTGCTATCGCGGCTGCGAGCTTAATTGCGGCCTCACCAACCTTCACGTATTTTTCCCGGGCCAGCGCTATTGCGATTGTGACAGCGGCACTCGCATTGTCGGTGATTGAGTCGTTTTTAGCGTTCGCGCGGCGGCCGAGTCTTTTGCGAGCCATTCTTCTGGGCGGTTTGAGCGGACTGTTGTGCGCTACTGGCTCAGCCGGGCTGGCAACCAGCGGCATTTTGCTGGCATCGCTTGCTTTGCTTGGTCTGTCTCAACTGATTGTGACCGATCGGGCCTACCTTAACTTGCGAATATGGCTGGAGCGGTACGCATGAGCGATCGTCACTGCGATTGTCGCCAGTGGGCTTTCATGGCTTGTCCCGCAGATAGGCTTGTCAAGCCTCGCCGAGATCGCCAAAAGCACGGTGAAGGTCTGGCACGGTTTCGGCGGGCCCGAATACCTGGCGAGCTTGCAGTACTACGCCCCAGGAGTGCTTCTCTATGAGTTTCTTATAACTTTGACGGCGATTGCAGGTTTGATCGCTATCCTCTCTTTGCGAGCATGGTCGCGGCTTGCACTGTTTTCATTGGTGTGGTTGATCATCGCTTTCGCGTATTTTCTCGGCAACCAACAAATTGAGTCGGAGCGGCTCGTCGTGATGCTGCTGCCGCTAGTCATCGTTGGGTCGCTTGGAATTGATTATCTGCACCACACCAATGCATGGCCCTACGCGAGAGCCGTACTAATAGCGCTAGGCGCCGTCACCGTCTGCGTGCAAGTTGAGACCAACTTCATTTATGCCGCGCCGACCGCGAATGAAACGCCTTGGGCGCGCCACGCCAATCTCTACTGGCGCGATGGAGCTACTACAATCGAGGCGCGTGGGCAACTGAGTAAAATTCGGAGGCGATTTCCTGAAGAGGGCGGGACGGTTTTCAATCATGGAACATGGCAACCATCTCTGCGCTGGTACCTGCGCTATTTCCGTCCGACCAGCTCGGCCAAAATGGCCGATTTGGTTATTAATCCGAATCCGCCTGCAAGCGCCGATCAAGATTCAAACCTGGAGTCTCCCCTCACCATTGACTTCGAGGAAAGTTGGGTTCCGGCACTAAGTACTCTCAGCCTGGCGCACGCTATCCGGTTTGTGCTCGCTGCTGCACCGTGGGCCCCGCTGCGTAACAACACAATAGTTATTTTGGTGCGTCCACCGTCGGATTTGGCGCCCACCCTAATCGTCCCACCGCCGCCGTATTGATACCGAGTTCGGCACTTCGATGCGCCATGAGCAATACTGACAGAACACTATCGCCTACGGGCTGCCGCCTGGGGCGTCATTGAGGCCGCGCTAGTTAATTTCATTTGGCAGCAACCCGGATAGCCTCAGGTGGCGCGCGAGGTCAGCAGGAGAGGGGAAGACTTCGCGGGCGCCCAGCGCCTCGAGGCGGGTTCGCGCGTCGGAGTTGGCGGCAACGCCGAAAAAGCCCACGTTCGTTCGACGAGCCGCCTGCAGGTCGGTTTCGCTGTCGCCTACCAGTACCGCTTCCGGCGCGACGCCATCGCATAACTCAAACGCCCGTCTTAACATCTCCGGTGACGGTTTGAGCGGCAATAAGCTATCACGTCCAACGATAGCACCGATGTAAGCGTTAAGGTGATGTCGAGCGAGCCAGATACTGACTGTCCGCGACGAATTCGACGTGACGATCGCGATGCGCTTGTCGCGCACACGCAAAGCCAGTAACAGCTCGATGGCACCGGGCAGCGGAGTAGCATCCCCTACCCCGCGAAGCTCATATGATTCGATAATCGCTGACGCCCGCCGCATTAAGGCCGCGCGGTCGCGAGAGCCAAATAGGCGCGTCAGGAGGGCATTGTAGAGGGGCAAATTGCGCGACGGGAACTCGTTAAAGAGGGCCTCAGCAATCCCCTGGGATCTCAGGAAAGCCTCTAACTCGCGGCGACTGGCCGCCCAATCGACCTGCTTTTCGAGAGCGGCCAGCGTGTTGTCGAAATCGAAGAGCCAGACTCGCGCCCTTGGATTACCGTCAATAGCGGCATCGGCCATCGCCCTCACCGGTTTTCAACTTGGAATAGCGCCCAAACGGTAGAAAACCGGTTTGACAAGTCCCGACCAAGATTCAGTTCTCATCTTCCGGCTGTAGATGAACTGGCTCACTCGCCATCAATAAGTCGATGGGAGTCGCTGTTAAAGTGCTGCGTTGAGAATTCAAGCAGTTCGGCATCTTCGAGCGCTTCCAGTTGGTGAATGAGGCCGGGCGGGACATCCAAGCATTGCCCGGGCACCATCTCGAATTCCTCAATTACATTGGAATCAGCCGACTCCTTAATGCGGACCTTAAGCCGGCCTGAGCGAAGATAGAGCGATTCAGTTTTGAGCTTGTGGAAATGCAATGAGCATTTATGGGCTTTGCGGATTTCCAGGATCTTGCCGCAATACAGACTGCTGTTTGCGATCCATATTTCACGCCCCCACTTTTTTGGCTCGATATGAACTGGTTGCCGCGCCCGGGTCATAGAGTTATTCCCCCCCGCGTATCGCTGTCGATTCAGGCATCATTGATTAGGTGCGAGGGATATCATACCAACCTGTTATTTGGCAGTCTTCCGGCCGGAAGCCAGACCCTCGAGGGGGACCCAAACCTATCACCGCCGGAAATGGTCGGCGATCACTTGTGCGACGCAGCCAGTTATTTTGCGCGCGGTCGGCAGATGTAGAAACTCGTTGGGACCGTGTGCATTCGCGTGCGGGCCGAGCACACCGGTTATCAGGAACTGAGCTTCGGGGAAGCGCTCGCCCAACATGCTCATAAACGGGATTGTGCCGCCGATTCCCATAAACCCAGGCGGCTCGCCAAACCATTCGCGCGAGGCGCGATCCAACGACCGCTCGAGCCACGGCGCTAGGGGTGGCGCGTTCCATCCGGCTGAGCCCCAATCTCCGGTGAAGCTGACCTTCGCGCCGCATGGCGGATTCATCTCCAGCAGTTGCTTCAATGCCTGGGTGGCGGCTTGGGGATTAACCTTCGGTGGAATTCGCAGCGATAACTTTAGCGAGGTCGACGGGCGCAACACGTTGCCAGCATTGCCGACCGCTGGTAGACCGTCAGCGCCCAGCACTGACAAGGCAGGCCGCCAGTCACGATTGAGGATCAACTCGGCCATATCATCGCTGGTCGGGCTTGCGCCGGGCACAAACGGAAATTCGTCGCGTATCGAGGTACCGAGTACGGCCGCGGCCGCGGCCGCCTGCTGCACACGCTCTGCGGGAACTTCGGGATAGAGTTCGCTGGTGAGAATTCTGCCTGTCTTCTCGTCTTCAATTCGGCTGAGTAGCTGACGGATAATCCGAAAACTATCCGGAACAATACCGCTGCTACCTGAATGGATTCCCTCGGTGAGAACCTCGACTCTTAAGACTCCGCCAACCAGGCCGCGCAATGACGTAGTGCACCACAGCTGGCTGTAGTTGCCGCAGCCGGAATCAAGCCCAATTACGAGGCTTGGGCGCCCCAGACGCTCACCGAGACGCTCCAGATGGGCCGGCAAATCGGAGCTGCCGCTCTCCTCGCAGGCTTCGATCACTACAACGCACCGCGCATGAGGTATCGATTCCGCGTGCAGAGCACCGAGCGCCGTCAGGCAGGCGAACATAGCGTATCCATCGTCTGCCGCGCCGCGGCCGTACAGTCGCTCTTCTTCAATCACCGGCTGCCATGGACCCAGCCCCTCGCGCCATCCCGTCATCTCCGGCTGCTTATCCAGATGCCCATAAAGGAGGATGCAATCATCGGAATCACCGGGCATATCGATCAGCAAAAGCGGTGTGCGTTTCTCCAGGCGCTGAATTTCAATCGCCGCTCCCTTCAGCGGCTGTGCACGGGCCCACGAGGCGAACCGTGTGATCGCCTGCTCCATGTGACCGTTCGCGTGCCAATCGTGATCGAACGCGGGCGATTTGTTAGGGATGCGCACGTATTCGACCAGCTCAGGCACGGCGGCTTCACTCCAAACCCGCTCGATATAATCGAGCATAGCGGTCGTGTCCATTTATGACTCGTTTTCCCTTGAAAGACTCAGGCCTCCGGCTCATCGCTTCGGCCGGAGCGGCCTTCGCTAGTGCTTTTCAAGTTAGATAAAAGCGAGTTCCGCAAATTATCACCTCGTCATCCGAGACTCGGCGCCCGCGCCGCTCAGCCGCCTGCAGTAAGCGCTGGCGATCATTGACGAGGATATCTATCCCGCCTAATCCTTCACCGCGCCCGTCCATAGCTTCGACAAAGCGGACACTCGCGTTTTCGAGGGGCATCTCGAACCGGTCTCGGGAGTCTTTGCGCAATGGAATCTCGGCGATGCTGCTCCAGCGTTCGGCCAGTCCGCGAGGGTCAGCGCATTGCAGTTCAATAGCCTTGTACGCCCTGACGACGTCAGTGCGAGCCGCCTTGGGCCATCCGTCACCGCCAGCGGGCTCCCAACTGCCTTCGGGCTCGCCTTTAGCATCCCAATCGATTTCAAAGAAGGCTCCGCCGGTGTCTGCCGGATGAAGCTGCATTCCATGGAAACTCTTGGATTCATGTTCCCAGGCAATGCGGATATTCATTGCTGCGGCGCGGGTCTTCCTGGCCCGCTGCGTCTCATGGGAATCGCATTGACAGATGACCATGTAGCCGCCGTCGCCGTTGCGGCGCTTCAGGTACCTCCCGGCAGCGGTATTCTCTTTGATGGGCGCAACCACTTCGATGAAATTGCTGCCCACCGGCATGAGCGAGTTTTCCAAACCAAAGACTGCCACTCCTTTGTCGACGAAGCACACTTCGAGACCCAAGATGTCCCTGAAATCCTCGATCACGGGGGCAAGTTGGGTGGCAACGAGGCAGATCTGCCGCAGACGGATTGACATAGCCGTTTCCTCCACTATTGTTCGCTCACTTTGAGGTTCCGGACCCGCTGTATGGGTGCCCGAACGAGCAGCGAACGGCAGTAAAAGACCTCCCTGAGTTCGCTGGGCGTGAAGGATAAGCCGAGAACGACTAATTCGCCATACCTGCCTAAAATTTTGTGCATCGATTGAACTCGCCACAGGCGTCCAACAAGTGTATAGTTAAAGGTTCGGCAATGTGAGATGCGTTGTTCTTTGCGGAACTTGAACCCCATGGACAGGACGTCAGAAGTAGGGCCGCGAGGGGGGGCCCATCAGAACCCCTGACTCGTTAATGGTGCAGTTGTTCACGGAATATCGTCGGAGCGGGATCGGCGGTCAGTGCCTGGATTCATCAACTGATCATTCATTTGATATGAACGGCACGCATCTTGGATGCTATTCCGGCGGACGGGTGAATATGAGCCGTCACTCGTCCAGGGCGAGCGTGGGTCAGGATTTGTTTGAACGGTTACGAGACACCGACGGAAGCAAAAATGGAGATTTCGGCACAAAAGGCTGATGACAAGCGGCGGAAGGGTTTGCAGGCAATCTTGCGCCGTTTGCGGGATGAAACTTACGAGGGAATCGCCAGATACCGGCAGGATCAGAGCGAGGAGAAAGAATCTTCTCCCGGCGACGAGATGGATGTGGCCCGCGCTTCTGCCGCGGTCGATACCCACGCTAACCTCATTGATAGGGCCGAGGGCCGACTGCGACTGATCGACGAAGCGTTGGCTCGCGTCGACAACGGTACATATGGCATTTGTGCCGACTGCGGCGACGAGATAGGGCTCGAACGGCTGAAGGTCCTGCCATTCGCCGTGCGATGCGTCGATTGCGAATCCAGACGCTCTCGAGGCGAAGGGCCCAGTTCGCGTCTGTCGGAGGGCGTCGGACAATGGACGCGGCCCCCGGAAATGAACGAGGGCGACTCCGAGGAACACGAACACGAAGCGCCGGATGACCTCACTGTGGTCTCTTCGGAGTCGGCTTTCGATGTCGAACCGGAAGAAATCGAAGAGCAGCCCGCGCCCAGGACCCGTGGACGACGAGGACGCCCGCGAAGCAGTTGATGTTTCGCCGTCCCGGCTGCAGCGGTAAACCGGCCGCTTACTCTTGTGTGTGCCGGAGATTCTCGTCGAACCAGGCCACCATGCGCCTCATAATGTCGCGCCGATGTTCGGGCTCGATGATCAGATGACCTTCACCCGGGTAGATAACAAATTGTGTGTTGACGCCGAGAGTCTTCAAGGCATGCCAAAATTCATACGATTGCGGTGTTGGGCACTCAGTATCTCGTTCCCCTACTAGAATAAGCGTCGGCGTACCGACCTTCTTGATGAAAGTGATCGGTGAGCTTCGGGCATAGATGGCCGGATCGTCATAGACCGAAGCGCCGAAGTACGGAATCATCCACTGGTCAATGCCATTTTCCCCATAGTAGCTTTGCCAATTCGCTATCCCGGCACC
>Ga0187846_10000747_pt1 | contig 18525 bp, 14 predicted proteins | sample TC_taG_FD_161473 | JGI IMG/M metagenome (GOLD analysis project Ga0187846, IMG submission 161473) | Biofilm microbial communities from the roof of an iron ore cave, State of Minas Gerais, Brazil - TC_06 Biofilm (v2) | ecosystem: Environmental > Terrestrial > Deep subsurface > Cave > Wall biofilm...
GGGACAAACGCCTATGTGAGATAGGCAAGCACATACTCTCCAGGTAAGGTGTCCTATATAACAAATGAGTTAAATAACCCGGCAGGTTAAGAACTCTTAGCTTGAATTGGCAAATCTTAACCCTTATCATAGCCCTCTCTCAATCAAAGATTAACGTTGAACACTTATATAAGAAGTAGGTTATAATTCACCCTAAAGGATGGAGTGCCAGCAAGGTAGAAGGGATATAAAACCATGCTCGATGTCTTAGACTCTCCGACCCGTCTTGCACAGGAAGCTGAGCGACGTCGTATTGCACGTGAGTTGCATGATGGCGTCGTACAGTCCTTGATTGCTCTTATCGCCGACCTGGAATATTTTCGTACGCGATGCCTTCCCACAATTGGTCAAACAAGTCACGAGTTTGCTGAGAAGGTGGAGACATGGCAAGAACTGGCACGCGAGAGCCTCACTTCCATGCGCCAGGCGCTTGGGAGCTTGCGCAAACCATCCGAACTTGACCTCGGCCTTGAATATGCCATACAGATTATGCTGGCTAAATTGCGCGACCTAGGCTATAGCATTGTGTTTGAATGTGATGATTGGCCTGATGTGTTGCCGCTCGAATATGTGTCGAATATCTACTACATTGTGCGCGAAGCGCTGACAAATATATACAAGCATGCAAAGGCCTCTTCCATCAAAGTAAGTATGTTTAGTTTCGAGGGGCATTTGCATCTTAGTGTCGCTGATGATGGCATTGGAATGACCAGCCAGAGCGTCGCAGCATATGCGTGTAATGGCTATCACCAGGGACTTATAGGCTTGCATGAACGGGTGGTATTGCTGAATGGTCAGCACACGATAGAAAGTATGCAGGGCAGGGGTACTCGTCTGGATGTAGCTATACCGTTGCCCTGCTTTGGAGAATAGAATTTGATATCTACCCAGATAGAAAGTCCGGCAAATGCGCGAGTCACTGGTTGGTCAGCCAGTGACCAGTCTCAGCAGCAAATCAGCATCGTTGTGGCTGACGACCAGCGTCTCTTCCGCGAGAGTATTGCGAGTCTTCTGGCAGCGGAGTCGTTCATTTCGGTCTTGGGCGTTGCCAGTAATGGCCTGGAGGCTGTCGAACTGGTGCAACAGGTTCGGCCAGATTTTGTATTGATGGATGTCAAAATGCCTCAAATGGACGGTATCCAGGCCACACGGCAGATTAAAGCAGAGTTTCCTGAGACAAAGATCGTCCTGCTGGCAACGTTCACTATCGATGACTATGTTCTGGAGGGTCTGGCTGCTGGTGCCAATGGTTACATCCTCAAGGACATTTCTGCTGCCGGGCTTATCTCTGCTATTCGTGCCGTCGATAATGGCGAACAGGTTACCACGCCTGATATCACTAACCGCATGCTACAATTGCTGGAAAAGCAAAACCTGGATAAAGGACAGCTTTATGACGGCTTATCGGCACGTGAAATAGAGATGTTGATACTGGTTGCCAGGGGCATGCTTGCTAAAGAGATTGCGCGTACACTCGCCATCAGTGAAAAAACCGTGCGCAATCATATCAGCAGTATTTATCGCAAACTGAACCTCTATGATCGCTCTCAGCTAGCTATCTATGCGGTGAGAAAAGGCCTCATCGCTATCGATGATAGGGAGGATGATCAAACCCACATTCGCAGGGCCTGAATCCAGGATAGATTCATCATACCTAATAATGCCAGTAAGAGAACGAGGCTTACTAAAGCCAGGACGAAGGCTCGTGAGGGATAATAGTGTTCATCCCTCGACAATAAGTAAGTAGACGTTGGAATACAGGCAATCCTTCGAGCGCAGGAGCGCATCCTACCAGGATAAGTTTTCGCTGGGCGCGAGTAAGGGCCACATTTAATCGATTAGGGTCGGTCAGGTGCTCTCTCAGTTGACTTCCTACTTCTGGGGTTGTCGTGGTAGCAAATGACATGATAATTACAGGCCTCTCTCCCCCCTGGAAACGATCTACTGTATCTACGCTCAGCGGCGTGTCGGGTGGAAGCGCATGCCAGCCAATCGTCGCATCATCGCTGAAAAGACGCCGGCGGACGTTGGCTACCTGTGCCCGGTAGGGCGCAATTATGCCAATATCTTCCAGATCTATTCCTCGCGCAAGTAAGCCTGCGACTACTTCGCGTACAGTAACCGCTTCGGAATCACTGATCTTCGCTTTTTCATGCTCACTACGCACATCCAGGAAAACCATCGGGTATAGTGGGTCGATGGCCCGTGTAATTGAAGGTCTTTCTGCGCTCAAACCGGGTTTTGCTATTGTCGCCTCCAGCACGCGGCTCGCTACCGATGCATGTGGAATCAATTGACTTTCATAAAAAACTTTAGAAGCGAAATGTGAGATCCATTTATTCATGCGGTATTGCACCTTTAAAGGCACACAGGCGCTTACCGTCTGGCTGTGATTTTTCGTATAGTCATCGTCTAGCCGTTTGAGCAAGCTGAAGAGTGATTCTGCAAGCCCGGCGCCAGCAGCCTCTTTACTGAGCACCAGTGGAGGCAGTTGTTTTTCGTCACCAACAAGAATGAAACGTTTTGCAAAGCAAAGCGCCCCTACAATCGCAGGAATGGTGAGTTGCCCGGCTTCATCGATAATAGCAACGTCAAACTGTAGCAGAGCGTTTTGATGGTTATCTCCTATTCCATTGAGTGAGGAGGGAGCATACTTTTCTGATGACCACGTTGCAGTAGTTGAAGCTATAACGGGCACGTTTCGCAGCAGCTCTTGTACAGCTTGCAGCGTATCCTGCTGCGTTTCCAGGTCACGCTCGTCAAACTGTTTTTGCTTCACAAGCTTTTTCAGCAAGCGATCGCCCATTGCGTTATCGACACTGCGCTCGTTTCCCAGGCGCACAAAGTCATGCAAACCTTCTGCATCAAGCCGTTTGAGCATATTATCAACAGCCTGGTTGGTGAAAGCAGCGAGCAGGACACTTTGGCCCTCCCGGCATAGCCGTTTGACAATCTCGGCGATTACGCTGGTTTTGCCCGTGCCGGGAGGGCCGTGTATTAGCAGGTAATCTTGCATCTGCATGGCGCGCTCGACTGCCAGGTTCTGTTCGACATTGAAGTCCGCCCGTGGCGGAACGGTGATCATCATATTAAATCGTGGCCGTAGCGTACCGGCCACCAGCCCGCGCAGGTGTGGATCGGCCTGTAGCCAGCGCAGCAAGTTTTGTAGCGTGCGCACATGGACAATGCTGTTATCATAGCGATCGATCAATCTTGGATGGGCAATCAGCTCGGGGCTCCAGATGGTAACCTGTTCAGAACTGATGGTGAGGATGGTTCCTGTTACAACCTCTCCAGTAATTGGATTGCCATCGCTGAGCAGGATATCGTCCCCCACGCGCAATTCTGAGGTGTTAGCGCAGTGAAATGCCTGCCGCCATTCACCCTGGCCAGTTGGCGCCGCTTGATCCAGCGTCACCAGGTCGCAGATCGCTGTTCCATGTTCAACTCGCTCTTTCACCGCTGTTTGCCAGAGCAACGCCTGCTGTTTCTCGCCCTCAAGTCCCTCCAGTTGCAGCAGCTTGTAGTATTTGGCAAAAAACTCCCGATCCCCAGAAGTATATGCGTCATCGTAGGGGCCCGATTTATCGCGGCCCCCCGATTTATCGCGCCCGGCCAATCCATCGCGCCCGCCATCCTGGAAGCTGTCATCACCCTCGTAGGGGCCCGATTTATCGCGGCCCCCCGATTTATCACGCCCTTCCAATTCATCACGCCCCCCCAATTCTCGTTCAGGTGGCTGCCAGTCTAGCAACGAGGAAACCTGCTCACATTGCGCAAGCATAATGCACTTCGTGCAGCGTGATGGCCCAGGGGGTGTTGGCGGAATGCCTGTAACGTGGCTGAGCACAAGAATATTACGTTTTTCAATCACTCGCTGGAGCTGGTTTTCGGTAGCGCGAATACCAAAATCTTGAGCTTCTCCGGGCGCGCCGCTGTAAAGCAAGATGGCCAGGGCCTTCTTCAATCTGGGGTCCTGTCGTACTGCCAGGAGGGCGTGGTAGCCCTGCACCTGCCACTTATGAGAGGATTTCGGTAACTCGCCTGTTGCTCCACTCGTTTTCAACTCTAGCAGGCGCTGGCGACCGGCGTGCCGCCAGAGAAGGTCAAGTCTCCCTCTCAGCCCGATTTCAGGAGCCAGGAGAAAGGTCTCAGCACGTACCAGGTTCTCACCACTATATTCCTCTGACGTATCAGTTTGACCACCCCTGGCTGCGACTGTTGTGGGCATATCCCACAAGGTGGTGCGCTGCTTCTCAAACCAGGTAGCGAGGCTTTCCAGGTGGGGTATCACCTCAGCGCGTATCGCCTCTGTGGATGTGTTGATGAGCGCCAGGTCAATGCTGCTGCTTTCCAGCGCCAGGTCAAAATGACGGTGCAGTGTTGCCAGCGGTGTTTCTTCTCCATTGACGGCATATCCTGTCATCAATTCGCCCCGGTCGTACTCCTTGAGCAGTTCCTTAAAGCTGCTGTGCACCAGGTTTCCGCGAATAGTGGCGGCTGATTGTGGCGAGGAAGCAAGGCGCCGCAGCAAATATTGGCGGGCACAGTATTCGGCATCGTTCAGGTCCGTGATGTTGAGAATAGTATCTGGTTCCAAAATGGCTAGCGTATAGTCATTGGCTCTGTAGCGGTAGACAATGCGGCCTTTGCTCTCGGCTGTGCCAATTGCAGGAGGCAGGTGAAAGACACGCAGCCTGAGCTTGTGTTTGTGCAAATTGTCACCTAGATCAGTAAGTCTTTGAACCAGGCTGCGGTAGTGATGTGTGAGACTCAAGGAGGCTAGTTCTGTCCCAAGACTGATGGTTATAGAAGGAATAGTTTCACCACCTGACTTAAATTCGTGGGCGTGTATAATGTATCCCTCCAGCTTTGGCACCGCGCAAGGTAGCTGGTCGAGTGAGCAAAGAAAGCATTCGTGTCGTTTCTGCTCCTGGTCACGACTGTCATGTGTTACCATATGAAACGAATTCTCCTGCAACCCTGGCCCTGGAAGTTTTTTCTGTAGGTGTTGCAGGAAGTGTACGAGAAGAACAGATTTTCGTCAAGTGGATGGGAGCAATAGGTTCCTCCACAAACCAGGGGCCAGCATGCATAGCCGCGTAGGGGCGGGAGTGGTGTGGAGAGGAGTGGGGACGCTTGCGTCGCCCGAATAAAATTGCCTTCAGCGTTACCGTAACTTGCAAGCATAGGTGGAGAAGAGTGGAGACGCTTGCGTCGCCCTTTGCCGGCGTATCTACTTAGCCTCTGATTTGTTGTGGAGCTGGGATTGGAATCATGAGAGGGAGGGTATAATGCTTTCTAAGAAACTTAAAAAGAAAAGAGGTACAGCCCATGCACACTCCTCCTATACGCACCATCACGCTTGGTATCGCCGACCCACACCCACTCACTCCTGAAACAATAAGACGAGCCGCCGCTATCTTACAATCAGCCAGCGCTCGCTATGCAGAAACAGGCTATCAAGTGCAGACCACCAGGCTCTCAACGCATCCCGTTTTTGACGACCTGGCCGATTGGTCGTCTACAACCATCGTCAAGTATGTCCAGGAACTCCAGGGTATGCTGGATGACGTCGGGCTGGCATTCTGCTCCATAGGCACCGCGCAGGCATCTCGTCCCGCTTTCCCCTTGGAGCGTATTGGACTGATCGCTGATCTGCTTGCTCCAACAAGCGCACTCAATGCCACCGTGCAGCTCGCAGCAATGGAACATGGCATGCGTGTGGAGGCAGCGTTACCAACCGCCCGCGTAATGAAGCGCCTTGCGTACGAGACGGCGGAGGGCTTTGGTAATTTCCGCTTCGCAGTACTGGCCTGTGTTGGACCTGGATGTCCCTTTTTCCCCTCTGCTTACCATGCAGGCCCGGCTAGCCTCTCTCTTGGCCTGCAAGGCGCGGGTGTTGTTGCTGAAGCGCTGCTTGCTCTATATGAGGAAGGTACAACACCCATCGATCTCAAGCAAATCAGCGAGCTGGTAAGAGCAATGCTTATCGAACGGACATCACCAGTTATCGCGTTGGGACAGGCTCTCGCAAGCGAGCATAGCCTGGCTTTTGGCGGCATCGATCTTTCACCTGCACCGTTAGCGGAGGATAGTATCGTATCGGCCCTGGAACTTTGCGGGTACGGGTCAATTGGTAGTCCCGGTACCGTAGCGGTAGCCGCCGCGCTCACTTCGGCGCTACAGAATACAGGACTGCCTACCTGCGGTTACTGCGGGTTGATGTTGCCCGTACTGGAAGACGCAGTCCTGGGACAGAGATGGGAAGAGCGTCTTGTTGATACCCACCAGTTATTGCTGTATTCGGCAGTCTGTGGAACTGGACTGGATACCTTGCCATTGCCTGGGAATACAGAAGCAGAGGTAATTGCTCACCTGTTACTTGATGTAGCTGCCCTGGCGCTGCGTTTGAACAAACCACTCTCTGCCCGCCTCTTCCCTGTTCCAGGCAAACAGGCAGGTGAACGAACAGTATTTACTTCGCCATACTTAACGAATACGCTGGTGAGGTGAAAAGGCGCGGGCATTTCACCTGCTGTCGGTGTACTGTAAGCTGCTTCCCCAGAGCACATCCATCACGCCATCGTAGGAGCTTTTCAAGCCCGCGTAGAGGTTGGCGTTTGCAATAGCGAGTCCAGCGAGGCTGGCAAGAACTGAGAGGAACTGGATATCATCTTCGTGGAATGTGCATGGCTCATCCGTATAGACACGCAGCACGCCAATAGCTTCACCCCGTACCTCCAATGGCACGCACAGAACTGTTACAATTCCCTCGCGTTTAGCCGCTTCCTTATACTGGAAACGTGAATCGACGCTCACATCTGGAATAATCACGGTTTTGCCACAAAGCGCCTCGCTGTCGATGGGGCTATGCTCTACATCGACCGGGCCTTTTGCCAGGTAGCCGCTGCTTAATCCATAGACTGCGCTCAGTTGCAGTTGACCTGTACGTCGATCGAGCAGGCGCAAGCCGCAGGCTTTGACCTGCATCGCTTCAGTAATACTCTTGACGACGCTCTGCAAGACTTCTGGCAGCTCGAGGCTGGATGATATAGTCATGGCAGCCTGGTAGAGTGCCGTGTAGTAATCTCTATGTGTACGTCGGGACTTACCAGCAAGGTCAGAATCGCTTGTCATCGAATTATCCCTCTCAAAGTAGGCGAAACAATAGCAGGGTGATAAGAAACATAAAAACGTATGGCGGTATGTCTCATTATACCATATAAGGGGGTAGCTACTTTATGGGATCCTGTACAACCCATACCCTGCATGGCGCATTTGCCAGTACAAAGGGTATTGTCTTGCCCAGGTTACTCCCCTCGCCATGTCCTTTGTGTGTATCACGTACTAGGCCCAGCATGATTAAAGCGACGTCATGGTCTTTAGCTTCGTCGACAATAGCCGGCCCGGCATCGCGCGTCTGAACTACCTCAGCAACCGCTTCACATCCAGCTTCCTCCGCTATTTCCATTGCTTTGGTAAGTAACTTATCAGCATTTTCTGATTCTTTGGTAAGGGTGGCTTTTAGTGGCAGTGTACGGGGAACTTCGATAATGTGGACCAGGTGAACTTTGCGCTTTGCTCGTTTCGCCATCAGGCAGGCCAGGCGTACCAGTTCGTTATCAAGTTTTTTACCATCTACAATGACGGCGATATCACCTTTAGCTCCTACCCCTGGAGCAGATTTACTCACTTCAGTCTCTTCTTTGGCTTTACGCCATAAGTGAACCATTCTCTCTCTCCTCTGCAAGAACATGATAAAACAGCATCATTTCTTGCTTACAGCTTCCTTGCAACACATCCTCTTTGATGAGTTCCTTGAGGCTCCTAATTGATTCTATTCCGTAACCTCCCCATCGTCAATAGCGGAGGCGCTTATGCGTCAGGCTCGATGGTTGCAGTCAGACCATAGCTGAGTAATCGTTCCTGGTAGTATTCGGCGATTTCTTTAGGGCAGACAACTACAACCGCGCTGCCCGTCAGATGCGCGGTCAGCATAATATTTTCGGCTTCTTGCTGAGAAAGATTGTCAATCGTATGCAGTAGCACGGCCACGACATACAGCATCTCATTGTAATCATCGTTAAAAAGGATAACTTTGTACGGAGGCAGCAGTTTGGCGCGTTGGCGTGTCAATTCCTCTGTATCCACCTCAAGACGAGGCCGTGTCAAGAGATCATTGGACATAGCAAGCCATCTCCGAAAACAATGCTGATCGACGAGCATGAATTTGCTGAATCAATTTTAACCAATAGTCGCAAATATTACTAGCCCCGTGAACGGGTGGCGGAGGCGTAGGGGCCCGATTTATCGCGCCCTGGGGTGGGGGAAAGCTCACCGCAATCTTCAACCACCTCTCCCAACGCTTCTATCGATCTTCCCTTTATTATTAATCAGGATAGCCCTTGCTCTCGATTTGCGGCTGATATTCTCAGGATCAGGCAGGCGAATCGCAATGACTGTACGCGCTTCCTGCTCAGGTTTCTTAGCAGGGGCGCTGGCTTTCGACAAATCCTGGCCAATCGCTCCACGCACTCGCCCTCTTCGCAGCAACCCCAGAATCGCTCCCACTATGATGCCGGCGACAACTCCTGCCAGTATAGCGAGTGGTATAGATAGAGTCTTGATAGCGAACTCCGCCACGCCGAACATCACTGCTCCCAATACCAGGCCGAATACGATGGCGAGGAGAATGACCGTTACAGGATTTGGCCCTGTGCGCGTTGTCTGCAGGAAAACGGAACTGCGCTCGCGGCTTGGGCCATGCTCGCGGAACTGGCCGCCTGCAACCGAGCCTGCCGCCAGGCGGAAGACTTCATCATCTCCGAAGCCCTCTTTATGCAGCTTGGCATCTGCTGCATCCGCGTCACTTTCACTATCAAAGACCGCCAGTAGATCATAGTCCATTTGTTGTTGTTGCTGCATATCGTTGCTCCCGAAGTAGCATAGTATCTCCTGTTTTCTCCTGATGTATTATAGCCAATGACTGCCTATATGTATAGCGACATGTCATAGATTTTTCCCCTGGGTCAAATTTATTGCGCCCTCTCGGCCAAATGCACCGCGCTCGCCTGGTAAGCCACACACTCAACTCGTCTGGTTTTTCATCTTGACAGCATAGGAGCATAGTAGCGGTACGGTCTCCGGGGGAGACCTTAAACCCTTGCGAGTGCCAGGTTTGCTTACACCTACCTCAAACGATGACGTATAATGTTTGAGGTAGAGTAATCGTCCCCCTCTCAGTTTGAGCGAGCGCAAGAGGAGAGAAATGACTATGCTCATGAGGACGGAGACCCTCATGAGAGACCAGGAGACCTGCTATGGCTGAGCTCCCAACCGGAACGGTCACCTTGCTCTTCACCGACATCGAGGGATCTACGCGCCTCCACCAGCAGCTCGGCGACCGCTACGCCAGCCTCCTGGCGGAATGCCGGCAGCTCCTCCGTGTGGCTTTCCAGCAATGGAACGGCCACGAGGTCGACACGCAGGGAGATGCCTTCTTCGTCGCCTTTGCGCGCGCCACCGATGCGATCTCTGCGGCGGTCGCTGCCCAGCGTGCCCTCTTCACCCATATCTGGCCAGAAGGCGTGGCGGTGCGGGTGCGTATAGGACTGCACACTGGCGAGCCATCCGTGACTACCGAGGGCTACGTTGGCCTGGACGTGCACCACGCCGCCCGCGTCATAAGTGCCGGGCATGGCGGGCAAGTGCTGCTCTCCCAGACCACCCATGATCTGGTGGAACATGACCTGCCGCAGGGGGTGAGCCTGCGCGATCTGGGCGAGCACCGTCTGAAGGACTTACCACGTTCCAGTCACCTGTACCAACTGGTCATCGCGGGCCTGCCTGCTGACTTTCCACCGTTGAAGACGCTTGAGAGGCACCCCAACAATTTGCCGGTTCAATTCACCCCATTCATCGGGCGCGAGCAGGAAGTCGCAGCCGTACAACGCCTCCTGTGCCGCAAGGAGGTACGCTTGCTCACGCTGACCGGCCCTGGTGGCGTCGGCAAGACCCGCCTCGCTGTGCAGGTGGCAGCAACGGCAAGCTCCGACTACGCGGACGGGGTGCACTTCGTCTCCCTGGCGCCCATCACCGACTCGGAACTGGTCGTCTCGACCATCGCCCAGGCCCTTGGCGTGCGGGAGCAGGGGAGTCAGCCGCTGCTGGACAGCCTGAAAGACCACTTGGGGGACAGGCAGCTGTTGCTGCTGCTGGATAACTTCGAGCAGATCATGTCAGCCGCACCGGTCGTCGTTGAGTTGCTGGTAGTCGCCCCGGCTTTGAAGGTGCTGGTGACCAGCCGGGCACCGCTTCATCTCTCCGGCGAGCACGAGTTGGTGGTGCCGCCACTCTCGCTGCCGGACATGCAAGACCTGCCGCCGCTTGACCGTCTGACACACTTCGAGGCCGTCCGCCTCTTCGTCGAGCGGGCGCAGGCGGTGCAATCCGACTTTGCCATCACTGAGGAGAATGCTGCCGCCATCGCCGCGATTTGTCACCAGTTGGATAGCCTACCCCTGGCGATCGAACTGGCTGCCGGGCGCATCAAGCTCTTTCCACCCCAGGCGCTGCTCCCACGCTTGACGAACAGACTCAAGCTGCTGGTCGGAGGGGCACGGGACCTGCCGTCACGCCAGCAGACGCTGCGTGCAACCATCGCCTGGAGTTATGATTTGCTGGACCAGGCCGAGCAGCCCCTGTTCCGGCGGCTGGCGGTCTTTGTCGGAGGCTGTACGTTCGAGGCAGCCGAGGCGGTGTGCGATACACATCGAGACCTGGGAGTAGATGTTCTGGATGCAGCAGCACAACTGGTGGACAAGAGTTTGCTCAGACAGGGAGCGCAGACTGATGGCGAGCCGCGCCTGCTGATGCTGGAGACGATTCGCGAATACGCGCTGGAGCGCCTCGCAGCAAGCGGTGAGGAGGAGACCATTCTACGGCAGCATGCGACCTTTTTCCTGGCTCTGGCTGAGAAGGCCTTTACGAAGATGTTCAGCGCCGAGCAGTCCACCTGGTACAACCGTCTCGAGGTTGAGCATGCCAACCTGCGGGCAGCACTGCGCTGGACACTGGAGCGCCAGGAGGCGGAGATGGGCTTGCGGCTGGTGAGTGTGCTCTACAGGTTCTGGAGACTCCGCAATCACGCCCATGAGGGGCGCGGCTGGCTCGCGCAAGTGCTATCGCAACCAGGCGCAATGGCGCGCACGGCGGTACGCGCGAGGGCGCTCACAGGGGCGGGGTTTCTGGCGTTCGCCCAGGGCGACTTCCCAGAGGCACAGCGGCTGCTTGAGGAGAGCATATCGATCGGCCGGGAGGTAGGCGCGGCAGGCAAGCGGTACCTTGCACGCGCACTGGCAGCGCTGGCCCATGTGAGGCTGTCACAAGGAAACCCCGGCGACACGCGTGAACTGGCACGAGAGAGTCTGCAGTTGTCCCAGGAGGTGGGGGAGGCGTGGGACACTGCCCTGGCGCTGCATCACCTCGGCAAAGCCACGGGAGAGCTGGGTGACCCTCTAGCCGCACGTGCCCTCCTCGAGGAGAGCGCCGCGCTGTTCCGTATAGCCGGGGACAGGCAGGTCCTGGTGTTGCCGATTGATACCCTGGGACTGGTGGCCCTCCAGCAAGGTGACTACGTAGGTGCGCGCGCCCAATTCGAGGAAGCTCTCTTAATCGCACAGGAGACAGGAGCCGAGCAATATCACGCCGACGCGCTGGCCCATCTGGGAACCGTCGCCCTGCGGATGGGCGGCTCTCAGCAGTCCGCTTCGCTCTACCAGCAGAGCCTCGCGCTCAATCGGGTCCTGGGTAACAGGGAGGGGATCGCCGGGGACCTGGCAGGGTTGGCGGAAGTGGCAAGCCTGCTCGGACAGCCGGAGCGTTCGGCGCGCCTGTTTGGAGCGGTAGAGAAGCTGCGTGAGGTGGGCAACACCAGGATTTCGCCTCTGCGCCGCGCTGAGTATGAGCGCATCGTCGGGAGCATCCGCGCCCACCTGGACGAAGCGACGTTTGCGGAGGCCTGGGCCCAGGGGTGCGCCATGCCGCTGGAACAGGCCATCGCCTTTGCGGTAGAGACGAAACACGAATCCCCGCCCGCGACTGTCCGGCAGCGGACGGATGCGCAGGAGGCTTTGTCCGATCTGCCACTTGGCACCCTTTCCCCGCGGTCCCCAGCGCTTTCGCCACAGCGCGTGCTAAAGCAGCACTTCGGAGGGCTGACCCCACGTGAGCGCGAGGTGGCGCGCCTCGTCGCGCAGGGCAAATCCAATCGTGCCATTGCCGACGAGCTGGTCGTCGGAATCAGCACCGTTGAGGCGCATATCACCCATATCTTCACCAAGCTCGGGTTTTCGTCGCGCGCCCAGATCGCTGCCTGGGCAGTCGACAAGGGGCTTACCCAGGTACCACAAGATATGGAGAGCATCAGGCAGGAGCACTAACTACAGTCCGCGATTGGGTGTGGACATTTTCCATTTCAAGGGAGGCAGAGTTTATTACCCTCTGCCTCCCTTAATTTTTGAGTTGGAGATCGAAATATTAGGGTAGGGTTACTCCCAGAAGAAAAAGATTGGGGTTACAAGCGCGAAATCCAATGGTTTTCCAGGACGACAGCCGGCTAATCTCCAGGTACTATGGAGAAAGAATGAAACCATTTCATACGCATGTTGCGGATAGAGCGATCATCCTCACTTCGGGGAAACGCATTGCTCGCATAAAACAAGAGGAGGCAAAATATGTATTACCGAGTTGCTATCCAGGTGGATCCGTCGCCTACCTGGCAGTGGAAATCAACAGCGTTGAGTTCGCTGAGTATCGTGTTGCAGTGGCTGCAGTTCTATCGGGCTTTTCCGCACGATCGCTTGCGCATCTTCTCTTCCTCCTCAAGGGAAGCGTTGAACGAGCAGCTCGTGCGCGAGAACCAGGGACTGGAGTCGACTTCGCTCCCGGCAACACAGTTCCTGCAAGAAAGGGGATTCACTCCACGAAGAGCAGTGAGGGAAGCATCAACTGGGGGGTCACGAGCAAACGAGCGAACGACCTCTATCCCTGCTGAAACCTCGCCATCTTCATATGAACGCTGCATGAGCTCACTGGAGAAGAGAAGGGAAGAGCTCGAACGTGGGGCGGGTGGCGATCATGACCTCCCGTACTGGTTCACGTTGCCCACCTCGATGCCGCAAGTCCTTGCCTGGGTAAAGCTCCTGGTGCGGGTACAGCAGGGTGATTTACAGAGGGAGGTCGTCGCCTTTGGGAGCGGCAACAGTGACGCGCAGGGTGCATACTGGTTCGCAACGTGCATATCCAAGCAACCAGGAGTGAAGCGATCATGAAGACCTTTGAGGTTCCAGTCCTTAAACTACTTCTACTCCATCGTTGCATGGTGTTCTTCGATACACATCATTATATCAGAGCACCGATTATGATATACTTGTTGATGAAAATGCCATGTCACATGTATTGTTGCCCCAATAGCCCCTTGCACTCTAAGATTTATGGAAACGAGCAGCAACCAGCACCAGCGTATTTCCAGGAGCAAAGCAACGCTACTTATCGGACTTGCGGTCCTTATCGTGGCTGGGGGTATTGTATTTCTGCTCTCTCGAAGAATTACTGCTCATTCTCAGCCTCGTACCAGTGTTCCTGCCAGTTCCAACGCCGCCATGTTCGGCTTCAATTTGCAGCACACGCGCTTTAATCCATCTGAGCGTATCCTCAATACTACAAACGTCTCTCACCTGGTGCCCTACTGGACAGCATCCACCGGGTCCTACATCAACTCCTCGCCATCCGTAGCCAATGGTATCGTCTACATCGGCTCGAATGACAAGATAATGTATGCATTCGATGCAAAGACTGGGAAAATCCTCTGGGCGCACGATGCTAACGATGGTGTTGGCTCCTCGCCGGCAGTCGCCAATGGCATCGTGTATGTTGGATCGGATGATTCCTCCCTATATGCCTTTAATGCCAAAACGGGAGCGACCGTGTGGATCTATACTACCGGGAGCGCCGTCTGGTCTTCACCGGCAGTGGCGAATGGCGTTGTGTATGTCGGTTCCAATGATGATTTGCTTTATGCCCTGGATGCTGCGACAGGAAAAGTTCGGTGGACGCATAGCACTAATAACTTCGTATCCTCCTCGCCAGCGGTGGTTAATGGTGTAGTCTACATTGGCTCAGAGGATGACAAACTCTATGCATTGGATGCCAGGAATGGGAAGACACTCTGGATAGCCACCGTCAAACTACCTTTCCGCATCTCCTCGCCAGCCGTGGCCAATGGCATGGTCTATATTGGCTCTGAGGATCGTAATGTGTATGCGTTCGATGCAACAACAGGCGGACTGCTGTGGAAAGCTCCTACCGGCGGCTTAATCCACTCATCGCCGGCTGTAGCTAATGGCATGATTTATATTGGTTCAACCGATGGCAAACTCTATACTTTCGATGCCATGACGGGGAAGCCTCGATGGACTTTCACTACAGGAGACAGTATCTACTCTTCGCCGACCGTCGCGAATGGAATCGTCTACATCAGTTCGCAAGATCACAAGCTGTATGCGCTCGATGCCAGGGACGGCGCGATTCTCTGGACCTATACTACGGGGGACGCAATCGACTCCTCACCAGCGGTCGTTGATGGGGTGGTCTACATTGGCTCGTTTGATGGGAAGGTATATGCATTCCACCTTTAGATTTTTTATGGACTTTCGACATGGAATGGTGGGAAGACATCTATAACAGGCAGATCTATTTTGATCTGTACGAACAAGAAGATACGAAACTTGCTGAGAAAGAGGTTCAGCAGGTTCTAACGTTGCTTTATCCGCCAGAAGGAGCACGTATTCTCGATCTGTGTTGCGGATATGGCAGGCATAGTATACCACTGGCTCGACGTGGCTTTCAGGTCACTGGTGTTGATATTTCCACAACACAAATTCAGCATGCCAGGGAAGTAGCCAGCAAAGCTAACGCTCACCTTGACTTTCACGTCGCTGATGCGCGAAAACTCAACTTTCAAGAGGCGTTCGACGTTGTGCTCAGTATGTTTGTGTCCTTTGGTTTCTTCAACGATGAAAACGAGGCTAAGGCAATGTTACAAGGCGTCTTCAGCGCATTAAAACCAGGCGGAAAGTTTTTACTTGATTTTTGGAATAGAGAAAAAGAAATCAGGGAGTTCAAACCATATGCCTGTGAAAAAAACAGGGATGTGATCGTTCTCAAAGAATGGCAATTTGACGCCCTGGCTGGCCGATTAAACTGGACCAATACTGTCATATTTCCTGATGGAAAAAGAGAATCTTGGGATCATTCCGTTCGAGCGTATACGGTCGCAGAACTTAAAGCATTGCTGGAAGAGGTGGGATTGAAGTTTGAGGCTGTGTATGGAAGTCTTGCTGGCGAGGATTACACCCTTGACTCTCCTTCAGCCATTACCATAGCGACCAGGCCTGTGAAATATAATGCATCGTTTACCACACAAGGTCGGTCGTGTCCTGCTGAGCGCGTGAGCCGAAGCCCTGAGTGAAGCGAAGGGGAAGCACCTGGGTGCCAATCGAAACAGACCCACGCGGAGTTCACACTGAGCGAAGTGAACGTGCTCAGGGTGACAAATCATTGCCGATATTGGGTGTTAAAAAAATTATCATAATACCCAATAACACCAGGAGAGGCACATGGCGATTTCCTTGTCCGACGACCAGGTTCGCTTGCTGCGCCTGCGCGCTCAGCGGCTCACTCCACAATCAGCAGATGTGATGACTTCTGTCTCACAGGTCGTGAAGGAACTGTGTGGCATACAAGCGCAGGACGCACTCGCTGCAACACTCGCAGTGCGTGTTCGCAACACCGGCCTGGTCGCTGCCGATGTCGAGCGTGCGCGGGTGCAGGAGCGTACTGTGATACGCACATGGGGACAACGTGGCACGCTGCACCTGCTGGCTACAGAAGACCTCGGCTGGCTGCTTCCGCTCCTTGGTCCAGTGTTCGTTGCGGCAGGTCGGCGACGACGTGAGGAACTGGGTCTGGATGAGGACACCTGCGCTCGCGGGATTCGCATCATCCGCAATGTCCTGGCGGACCAGGGGCCACTGACCCGTGCTGAACTCGTTGAGCAGTTGGCGGCCCACGGGCTCCGTCTCGAGGGGCAGGCCAGGCCCTACCTTCTACAACGAGCTGCGCTCGAAGGCATCATCTGCTTGGGGCCAGATCGCGGGGCGGAGCCGACCTATGTCCTCCTCAGCGACTGGGTTGGCCAGGAGTACCGAGGACATCCCCTATCACAAGAAGCAGCATACGCAGAACTCGCACGCCGCTACCTCAATGCCTATGGTCCGGTCACACCAGAGGATATGGCTTCATGGTCAGGGATGCCTCTGAGCAAGATACGGGTGGCATGGCAACACATCGCAGACCAGCTCATTGAATTAGAGGTCGCCAGCTCTCCAGCCTGGATGCTCAAGACCTGCGCAGCATGGCTGGACGAGCCGCCCGCACATGCCCCGGTCGTTCGCCTGCTGCCAGGCTTTGATATCTACCTCCTCGGCTACCAGAATCGCGACCTGGCAGTACCACGCCAGCACGCAAAGCGCATTAACGCTGGGGGTGGGATACTGCACCCTGTGCTCCTGGTAGACGGTCGTGCGCTAGGAACATGGAAGAGCAGACGCAAGAAGAACCACCTGGACGTAATGGTCGAGCCATTTGACCAGCTTGCGCTCGATGTGTATCAGGGACTGGAGGCCCAAGTCGCGGATCTCGCTCGCTTCCTGGATGTGCAAACCTCCCTGCATTTCCGCTTTATCTCCAATACGCCGTATTAACACACCAGAGCATCTGGCGTGCAGAAATATCCAAATCTGTTGCCAGTATCAGAATTTATCGGTGAGCTAAACATCGAGATTGATAGGCCGTATTGCCTTGAGCAGCTTCACATGCTATATTACAGGCTAAGAGATGGAAGGCCCTATAGCTATAGTATGAGGATTGGTTTAATCTCTTTAAGGTAGTGATTATTAATACTCTTATCGGAAGCACTCCTTTTATAAGTCTTTTCTATCAAGTTAGAGCTGATCTTCTGCTTGAAGGAATTAATCAAGAAGGTATATGACTATGGAAAATGCGAAAGACCTGCCTAAGCAACCACTAGCGGAGGTATTTGGCTATCCCATTGATAATTTTTCTCCTGCAGCCGAACGGCACCGGCGTCTGAAGCTCTGCCCGTTCAATAACAAAGTGCCGAACTGCACGAAAAGTCGGGCAGAGAATCCCATTGGCGTGTGCAGTGTATATGATGCGAATCAGACTGCGACGGTGACATGCCCTATACGTTTTCGGGAGGACTGGTACATAGTCGAACATGCTGCCCGGTATGGCTTTGATACACGGCTTTTGCCCATGAGTAACACACATCACACAAAAATGACAGAGCTACTCATCGGGCGCAATCTAGATTGGGTACGTATACCCGAACGCGGACCAGAATTTCTGCCAGAAGAAATTGATGCCCAATTCGAGCACTAGCGGTGAACAAACCACCTGCTGGCTCTTGAATTCGTTCAAGATAGACAAGGCTTCTTTTCCTACTATGCACGAACAAGAACAACGGACTGAAAAAGACATACCTCTGCGCCGTGATATTCGCACACTGGGCGATGCCCTGGGCCGTGCCATCCTCCAGCATGGCGGGCCTCGCGTCTTTGATACTGAGGAGCGACTGAGACTAAGCTGTAAAGGTCTCCGTGAGTGTGCCGAGCGCCTCACTAATGTCTCCGGTTCAGAAGCCCTGCAGCTCCAGAATGAAATTGTTGCATTAGACCAGGAAATCACACAGGTTATAGAAAACTGCGATCTGGATACCGCAATCGACGTAATCCGTGCCTTTACCGTTTATTTTCACCTCGTCAACACCGCTGAGCAGTATCATCGTATCCGTCGCCACCACGTCTACGAAACTGCCGGTACCCCCACCGCTCAACGTGGCTCGCTCGCAGCCCTCCTCGAGTATTTCGTGCATAATGGCTTAGAGGTTTCGACTATCCAGCAACTCCTGCACCTGCTTTCGATAGAGCTTGTTTTTACTGCCCACCCCACCGAGGCCACGCGCCGCAGCCTGATTATCAAGTCGCGCCGGCTGGCTGAATTGCTCGAAGCCCGCGATCATGAAGCCGAAATGACACCGCGCCAGCGTGCCAGTTGGCAACGCGAACTGGAAAGTACCGTTGCCCTTTTGTGGCGCACCGACTCTGTACTCCATGTACGCCTGCAGCCGCTGGACGAAATCAAGATGGGCCTCTATTACCTCGAGGAAATCCTCTACCATGCTGTGCCCGAACTCTATAGCGAATTGGAACAACTGCTGGCTACATACTATCCGCATGATTACATGGTGATTCCGCCATTCCTGCGCCTCGGCTCCTGGATTGGCGGCGACCAGGATGGCAATCCCAATATAGGTCCGGGAATGCTAATGCAGGCACTTCG
>Ga0187846_10000748_pt1 | contig 18518 bp, 13 predicted proteins | sample TC_taG_FD_161473 | JGI IMG/M metagenome (GOLD analysis project Ga0187846, IMG submission 161473) | Biofilm microbial communities from the roof of an iron ore cave, State of Minas Gerais, Brazil - TC_06 Biofilm (v2) | ecosystem: Environmental > Terrestrial > Deep subsurface > Cave > Wall biofilm...
GTTTCTGCCTTTCCCCTTCAATCACTGGATCGGAGTCCTCGTCACTCTGAGCCTCTACTCCTGTTCCAATGTAAACGATAGAGCAAAGAGGTATAGTGCCTTCTGACAGGCTTTTATCAAGTACGGGATCATAGCGCCAACGAAAAATCTGGCCATTAGAAAGCACCTGTGGAATTGGAGGCAAAGTCTCGAAGTGCTTGCAATCAGCTTGTAGATGCCTTCGCCTTATTACCTCGTGATGATCCTCCGGAAAACGGTTCTCGAGGAGCACGATGGTGTTTTCGATGGCAGCGTTCTGGAAGAGGCGCAGCCTGGGGAAGAAGTCGATCTGTAGCAGGCGATATTGGCTGCTTAGAACTTTTCGCAGGCGTTCAGCATAGCCTTCCGTCTCTATGCCATTGGAGACAATCAAGCCAAGCCGTCCCGTTCCCGGGCGCAGAAATTGCAAGTTGCGTTCAAAGAACGGCACAAATAGATCCCAGCGTTGGTGCAGCAAATGATACATACCAGAGCTAGAAAGTTTGTTGCGATAAGCTAAATTATCCAAACTTTCAGCCGCGCTGACATAGGGGGGATTGCCAACCATGTAATCAACAGGCGACTCAGGATTGTTTGGCTCAAGTGCATCAGCACAGTAAATGTGGAAGCGCTCAACATTTCTATATAATTGACCGTTCTCGTCAGACAGAAACGGCAGGCATTGTATAAGCAGGTTCATTTCGGCCAGGCAACAGGCAAATGGATTGAGATCAAAGCCGAAAATTGTACCGGTCAGTATTTGAATGGCGTATTCCACTCTAATCTCGTGAGCAATGACCAGTTGTTGCAAAGTAGCTCGTTTGCGTGCCGCCGCTGGCACTAAAAAAGAACCACTGCCGCAGGAGATGTCACCAACGGTCTCTTCTAAAAAATGATAAGATTTCGTATAGTCATTATCTCTGTAAGCGGGGATGCCAAGCGAATCAAGCATATAGTCCACTACTTGAGAGGGTGTATAGAATTGCCCTTTTTCGCTGCGATACTTATTTTCAATAAAGCCTTCATTGTAGATTCGCCCCAGCATATCTACGCTCAGCCCCTGGAAGTTGTAGTTACTGAGCAGGGAATAGAGCATGTGAATGCTGTGTTCGAGAGGGATGGGCCAGTCGTAGAGTTCGTAGTATGGTGAGCTATTCTGATTGAAGTGAGCGCGCGGGTATATTTTTTTGAGGAGCTGAGTGAAAGAATATTTGATATTGACATACAATTCAGCTTGCAATTGCTTTCCGGATGTGAACGTGTCATGGGAATTGAGGTGAAGTGGGATTAATCCATAATCCTCGCAAGCACGCACGAAAAAGATGCGCAGAAACTGCATACAGGTGGTTTGCAGGCAGAATTCAACCTCCGGGTTGCCAACGCTACTTCGCATGCTTGTCTGCCAGGCGCTGTACGCTTCGAACGCCTTATTGCTGAAGGTGTTTTCGTCACCGGGTGAGTTGAGGTCTATAGTAGTATTTGAAGTGTGCTGCTGGTTATAGTCGTGCTGTAGTAGAATGAACTGAGCACGAACTGTTTTATACATGGAGGCTAACACTGGTTTGAGTTGTTTCACGAGAGCCTCTATTTGCTCAGGTGTTCGTAAGTCTGTCCTCTGGTCGATGTCGGGTTGTAGCACGATTTATCTGCCTCGAACCTCTATACGTTGTATCCTTATCATTGGTGGCAGTATAGAGGGTTAACTACGTTTGGTCAAGCGCTAAGCGGGGCGCGCGGTGTTTTCAGGTTGACAAAGCCCTCCTCTTCGTGTAGTATACAGTGCGTGCGATAGAGAGGGACAAGATTGCTTTAAGCCCGCTTGAGGGATTGAAATTCCTCTTAGTAATCTCTTCTCGTACATCATTCGGGTGTGGCCAAGAGGTAAGGCAGTGGACTTTGGATCCACGATCCCAGGTTCGAATCCTGGCACCCGAGCCTGCTGAATGATGGCGTAGGCTTGGTTGAATGCGTCAGGACTGCGCTAAGCCCGCGCGCGGGATTGGCAACATACAAAGAACAGCCATCGAAGTCTACGCGAAAGAGCCAGTATAATAGATTAATCCCCTGGAGCTGCTAAGACAACAGAAAAAGGTTTACAATTTTGTTATGGACACATATGCTGCCATAGCTCTTGCAGCAGGCAAAGGCACCAGGATGCGTTCAACACTGCCAAAGGTGCTTCACCAGGTGGCGGGGTTGCCACTGCTGGCGCATGTGCTCAAAGCTATCGAGGCCATTCCCACCACTTTAGCGTTTGCTCCATTCGTTACTACTACCACCGGCCATCGATCCATCGTCGTCCTCGGCTATGGAGCACAGCAGGTTGAAGCCGCTTTTGGAGAGCGCTGTCTCTACGCCGTGCAGGAAGAGCAATCCGGCACCGGCCATGCTGTACTGGCCGCTCAGAAAATCGTTGATGCACTGAATCCTGTTCCTCAAACAATACTGGTCTGCTATGGCGATACGCCGCTTATCAGCAGCGATACGCTTGCTCGTGTGCTGGTCGAGCACCTCACCAGCCGGGCAACTCTGACACTCCTGACGGCAATTAGAGAACAACCTTCCGACTTTGGCCGTGTAGTGCGTGACCAAGATGGCCGGGTGCTCGAGGTAATCGAGCTCAAACGCGCCACCGAAGAGCAAAAGAGCATTAGCGAAGTCAATTCTGGCGTCTATTGTTTTGAACGTAGCTGGCTGTGGCCGAATTTGCAAGCGCTACCAAAGAATGCCTCAGGCGAATACTATTTGACCGACCTTGTTGGTGTAGCAAGCTCCCAGGGTTGTAAGATTTCTACTGTCAGCGGAACCCTTGACGAAACCACCGGTATCAATGACCGTGTGCAACTGGCTGCCGCTGAAAACATAATGCGCCAGCGTGTGCTTGAGCGTCAAATGTACGCGGGCGTTACTATCATCGACCCTGCCACTACTTACATCGATGCAGATGTGGAAATCGGGAATGACACCATTATTCTTCCAGGTTCTATGATCACAGGTAAGACACGTATCGGTTTAGCGTGTCGCATTGGGCCAGGAACGATCATCGACCAATCCATTCTTGGCAATGGCTGCATTGTGCGCAATTCAGTGCTTGAAGGCACCACTCTCGAGGAGGGAGTGAGTATTGGCCCCTTTAGCCATTGTCGGCCAGGTGCCTACCTTGCACGTAATGTACGTATGGGCAACTTCGCAGAGGTGAAAAACTCGTATATAGGTGCAGAAACAGATTTGCACCACTTTAGCTATCTTGGCGATGCTACTGTTGGTGAGCATGCAAACATTGCTGCAGGCACCATTACCTCTAATTATGATGGGAAGCAGAAGCATCATACCACTATTGGTAGAGGTGCCTTCATCGGGTGTGATACGATATTAATTGCACCTGTTACGGTTGGAGATCATGCTTACACCGGAGCTGGTGCAGTGGTGAACCGCGATGTCCCACCCGGAGCACTGGTTGTGGGTGTGCCTGCCCGTGTATTGCGTATGATCCAGCCTGAGGATGAATCTACGGCAGAGAGTGACAAGAAAGAGTAAGGGATCCTATGGACGGCGCTGGCTTAGCCGGTAATGCAATGGCGGCTCTTGCGGCCGTCCGCGCCGCTATTGATGTTCAGGTTCCGCAATTTGATTCTGAGTCCTGGCTACAGCTAATTGTGCTGATCATAGCTTTAATCCTGGCTGCCATGGCGTCTGCCGCTGAAACTGCGCTTACTTCTGTCAGCCGCATTAAACTCAAGAACCTGGTGGAAGAAGGCGATCCGAAGGCCATTAAGCTTGAACGCCTGCTGTCTCAACCAAATGTTTTCCTTTCTACCATCCTGGTCGTTAATAACGTAGCTGTTATTGTTGCTTCCAGCATGGCTACTGTGTTGGCGCTCCGCTTCTCAGCAAACTTTGGTGAGCTGATTGCCACTATCCTCATTTCCTTAGTTGTGCTGATTTTCTGCGAAATTACACCGAAAACTGCTGCTGTGCAAAACCCTTTACGCTGGGCACGCGCATTCGCAAATCCGGTACGCGGGGCCGTCTGGCTGCTTCGCCCGGTGGTCTGGTCATTGAGCGTGATTACCAACGGCCTGGTTGGTCTCATGCCCGGACAGATGAAGCATCGCGGTCCGTTCGTCACGGAAGAAGAACTGCGCCTGCTGGTGACCGTGGGTGAGGAAGAAGGGGTACTCGAAGAAGAAGAGACGGAGATGATTCACAGCATCTTCGAGTTTGCCGATACTACAGTTCGCGAGGTGATGATACCGCGCATAGATATGGTGACGCTAGAGAGTGGCGCCACCGTTGATGAAGCTGTGGACCTGGCATTGCAGGGCGGCTTTTCGCGTATCCCTGTGTACGAAGGGACAATCGACAACATTATTGGCGTGTTATATACCAAAGATATGCTGAAGCAGTTACGTGAAGACCACAATTCCTTGCCTATACTTGATCTTGTGCGTCCAGCCTACTTTGTGCCTGAAACGAAGAAACTGGATGACCTGCTGCGTGAAATTCGCCAGAGGCGTACACATATGGCGATTATCGTCGATGAGTATGGCTCAGTGGCAGGGCTGGTGACTATTGAAGACCTGGTCGAGGAGATTGTTGGAGATATTCAAGACGAGTATGATCGCGAAGAGAATCTTTACGAGCAAATCACTCAGTACGAGTATATCTTTGATGCCAAGATCAGTATTGATGAATTTAATGAGCTGATGGACACCGACCTGGAAAACGAAGATTACGATACCCTGGGTGGGTTTTTGTATGCCCAGCTCGACAAGATTCCTGTTTCGGGTGACACCATCACTTTCAAGGATCTAACGTTCACCGTTTTGACTACCCGTGGAAGACGTATTACCAAGGTGAAGGTGGAACGAGTACATACGCAAGCCGCTTCAGTCGGCTCTGCGCAGCAAGAGCAATCTGGTCAGTTGCTTTTGCCTCCTGCGAAGGGAGCAGGTGAAGTTGCTTCGCCTAATGAGACGCAGACACCATCGACGCAACACCCCCATTATGAAATTAAAGAGGTCTGATCGATGATTCCCGGCCTTCCTGCCATTCCCCGTGCGGTACGCGTTGTCGAAGTGGGTCCTCGCGATGGGCTGCAGAACGAGAAGGCGCTCATTCCCACCGGGCAGAAAATACAGTTTATACAGATGCTTGCTGATGCAGGCCTTCCAGTTGTTGAAGCCACTTCATTTGTCAGCCCACGCGCCATTCCACAGTTGAGCGATGCCAGTGCCGTTATGGCTAGCCTGATGCGACTCCCTACGACCTCATATCCTGTGCTGGTTCCTAATTTAAAAGGCATGGAGCGCGCATTAGCAGTCGGGGTTCGCGCTATCGCAGTATTCACAGCCGCCAGTGAAAGTTTTACCCGGCATAACATCAATGCTACAATTGCGGAGAGCCTTGCCAGCTTTCGTCCTGTAGTGGCACTGGCCCTGCAAGAAGGAGTGACTGTACGAGGCTATATCTCTACAGTCTTTGGTTGTCCTTATGAAGGGGCCGTCGCACCACGGAAGGTTCTCAATGTAGCGCAGGCGCTTTTAGAGATGGGCATTAACGAACTTTCGTTAGGCGACACGATTGGAGTAGCAACGCCGAACCAGGTAGTAGATGTGATTAGCCTTTTAGTCAATGACGGCGCTATTCCAGTCGAGCAATTGGCTGTACATTTCCATGATACTCGCGGCACAGCGCTGGCAAATGTGCTGATGGCCTTGCAACTGGGCATCAGTATCGTCGACTCCTCAGCAGGTGGACTGGGCGGCTGTCCCTATGCTCCCGGGGCGGCTGGTAATTTAGCGACTGAAGACCTGCTCTACATGTTGCATGGCTTGGGCATCCACACAGGTGTGGACCTGGAAAAAATAGTTGCGGCCACGCGCTTTATAGCCCCTTTCCTGGGCCATGCTCCGACAAGTAAGTACTATCAGGCTGCAGAGAGTGCTGGCTGATATGAGACTCCTGCATTCGATTCGAGGTACTTGATAGCTGCTACTAGCTGCGTATCTCCACTGCTGAGAATTTGTTGCAAGGTCATATTCCCTTGATTCTCATCGTTGGGTGCGAGCGGATTAACGTTCTGGCTTAACTTTACCTCAATATTGGGCGTAATGCCCTGATTGCGGATAAAATGACCATTAGGAGTTAACCACTCGCTTGTCCCAAGGAGAATGGCTGAGCCATCAGACAGGTCAAACTTATCCAGTACAGTGCCTGTGCCAAAGGTTTTCGTACCTATGATGATCGCTCTATGGTTGTCTTGTAAGGCGCCAGCAACGATCTCTGCAGCGCTTGCTGTATTATTATTTACCAGTACCACCATGGGGGTAGTCGTATCGATGGGATGCCCATTCACGGGTTGCGGTGTTCGTCGCCCGCTGCTGTCCTGTTCTAAAAGTACATTCCCATGCCCTATAAAATCGCTGGCCACGTTAATGGCTTCCTGGAGGTATCCCCCTGGATTGTCTCGTAGGTCGAGAATGATTTGCTTTGCTCCCAACTTCCTGGCCTGGGTGAGTGCATTCTTGAGCTGATTTGAGGCGCCATCAGAGAACTGGGTGATCTGGATATGTGCAATATGACTCTCTGCAATGTAGTGCAAGATCACGGTAGGCACCTTGATCTCTTCGCGCATCATTGTAAACGTCAGTGTCTGATTTGTTGAGGGTCGGTTCACGGTGACAGAGATGCTTGTTCCAGCCGGCCCCTGGATTAGTGAGCTGACGGTACTAATATCTTTCCCTACGGTGTCTACGCCATTGACTGCGACGATGATATCGCCACGTTTAAGCCCGGCGTTCTCTGCGGGTGCAGCCGGGATGGTAGAAGTAATAATGAGTTGTTTCGTCTGGGCATCTTGCTGTAGATAAACGCCGATGCCTACAACAGTACCACTCAACTGCTGATTTTCAGCCTGCACATCTTGTGGAGTGAGAAAACGAGTGTGACCAGTATCATTCAACACGTTCAGTATGGCACGTATGGCCTGGTAAGACATTTGCTGATAGTTTACTGCTTTACGATCGACATAGTTCTGATCAACGATGTTCCAGGTCTGCTGAATGAGGTTAGCGTAACTCTGCGATTGATTGCTGGGGATGAAGCTTGTACCAGTAATTAGCTGGTGACTAAACCACCCCGCAAGAAATGCAATAATCACAAAGGCTGTAGTGACTACAACCTGTTTAAAAATCCGATCGAGCCGGGGCTTTTTATCAGGCGAGGCCCTATTTGTGGAATCTTTCTGCTGAATAATATTTGTATTTGCTGCTGGAGCCGGGTTGGACTGCTCATCAGGCGCGGGTGCAAATGTTTCGCCTGCTTCGGGCCGCTCATACCAGCGTGGATCGTCATAGCTACTCACCGATAGCCTCCCATCTCTTGTCTTCGGATAATAATGCTCTAGTCTGCAACAAGTGTGTGTATACTGTTGTGATTAACAGAGTGTTGTCATAATGTCCCTGTTTATAATCATGTTAATGTATCGCTTAATACTTCTACGTAATAACTTCCATCGTAGTTGTTAGTGCCTGAAAATGTCAACAGCATTCGCAAAACAAAAACAGGGGTGTAGTTCAGGAAACTGCACCCCTGTATATCTAGGTCAAACATGCATTTTTTCGTTCTGGCTCCAACTCCTGGTAAGACGCAACTGGTCTTTATTCGTTTGGAGTGCCTGCCGCCTCGCTACTTTCCAGGACAAGTGCGGGAATGGGTGTTATCGTAGTGTCGCTTGTGCTTTCAGAAGTAGTTTGGTGTTTTTTGGAAGCAGGTGTAGGAACCTGCTTCTTCGGTGGTTCCCAGCCGGGCGCCCGGGAGATGATCATGGACATCATCTTCCCCTCCATTGTAGGAGAGCGCTCAATAACGACCGACCCTTTCAATACTTCTGCTATTCCATCAAGCAACTTGCGGCCAATGTCGGGGTGGCGCATCTCTGCTCCACGGAACTTGACACTGACCCTGACTCTATCCCCGTCAGCTAGAAACTCTTGAATCTTGCGTGTCTTTACGTCTACATCGTGTTCATCTGTACGCGGACTCAAACGAATCTCTTTCAATGTAACCGTCTTCTGATGCTTACGCGCTTCGTTTTCCTTCTTTGCCTGCTCATACTTATAGCGACCGTAGTCCATAAGTTTGCAGACAGGGGGGATGGCGTTCGGTGATACCTCGACTAGATCAAGATTCCGTTCACGGGCAATGTCAAGGGCGCGCTGGGGGGGCATTACGCCGATCATCTCACCGTTCTCATCGATTAAGCGCACCTCACGTGCACGAATACGCTCATTCACCCGTATTTCTCGCTGACGGTCGTTCCCCCGAATATCCCTGTTAATAGGCAAGACCTCCTTTTTAAATGGCACTGGTAAAAATTACGCTTAGAGCTGGTGCAATCAGCACCTATTGAGCCTTATAAAGTGTAGCATATTGGCCTATCCAAGTCAAATTTTTCTCGCCCCTCTTGAATACCACATTGACGAGCTAGACTGCATACGGGCCGAGATAAGGTAGCAGCACCAGAAGCAGGAGGCGCTGGTCCTAATGAACAAACAAAAGAACTCCTAACCTTCACATCATCTGGGTAATCCACAGGGACTAATAACTCTGCGAGGTGCCCCGATATTTTTATTCGGGTACGCACAATTAGGTACAAATTTGATGGTCGCCCGTAAGAAGCCCTTGCCGTTGAGCTACTGCCCTGGCCAGAAGCCGCTCATGAAGTCTTGTTGAAGCATGGTGTATTCGAGCCGACCGCCGAAGCCTGCATACTTGAAATGCGGCGCGAATTGGTTAGCTTCTTCGAGAACCACTACCGCGAAATGAGCGCAGAGGCCGTGAATATGCTCCCACTCTCAGAACCCGCTCTTGCCTCTATTCGAGACTTCGGTTCAATTGCGGAGCATGAGGAGACGGCCCGAAGAACTACAGCGATCCACGGCGCGGCGGTGAGGAACCCCCACATAGCCGCTCTTGAGGCGCATCAGAACAGGCTCTCAGAGATGGCCCGCGAAGCAAGGAAAGCCAACCAACGCTCAAAGGCCAGCCTCCTACTCGCAGAGATCAGGAACAGCGAAAAAGCATAACCCATCCGTTGTTCCTCACCTCACTTTGGGATGCCTCATGGGGGGATAAAATCCCCTGTGGGGCGTCCAGTTAACGAATTATACCAATTCATGAAGAAGCCTTGCTGGTGCTGGATAGAAGCTCGATAAACGATACTCGCTCCCGATTTAACTCAATTCGGGTATTGCGTCTGTTTTTGAAGGCCAGCTAACATGGGCATGAGCGGTAAAACGAGCAAAAAGTACAGGGGCCGCTCCATTTTGTGTTTCGAATACCGCAGCCCCGCCGACGAAAATCGAGGAGTGAAGCAGAGGGCCAAACCACAAGAACGGCCCGCCCTTATCGGGGTAGAGAATAAATGCCCCTCTGGTAGTATTCGATCAGTTCCTTTGCTCGTAGGATACCTGGTTCTTGTTTGCGTTTGAACAATAGTGCGTTCTCATCTGTGAGTTGATTTAGAAGCCCTGGCTTAAATTCTGCACCACCACGAAACGAGAACCGAATATAGCCCTTGTTGAGTAATCCAGCTTTCATAAACAAAACACCAGTGATCTCGTAAATGCGGATTTCTTTGTACCGTCTTTGGTGCGTGAGGATTACTGATGTGGGAGTAACTGTGATCGCACCCCTGTACCCTTGTACTGTGTAAGGTTGTAGGTTCATATTTCCCCCCTAAAGCAGCGTAAGATTGATGCGTACAGTGTATCAAAGCAGGAAAAAATGGTCTACCAATCCAACCATAGGTACTGATTTCGCCGTCTGATTGTGTGGGGAACACGATATATCGTATTCTTGTGTAAGGTGTGAGCCTCTTCAAGACGCTCAAGTAACCAATAAAGCTTGTTTGATGGTTTTACAGCGAGGAAGAAAAATAGGCGTAAATGGCTTGACCTAATAGGAAGCTTGATGGTACTCTGCCTCTAGGACATCATATATCGATGGTTTTTGAATCCTATGGAGTGCTCTGGATCGGCTGTACAAGGGACCTGGTGAGGTTCTCAACGACATCATAACGCCCATATGATGGCATAAGATATACTCCTTGTACCATGCTGCGCACTGCTGTCAAAAGCTCTTCGGCCAGCTTTAAGCCTTCTTCATGTCCACGCTCGCCAGCAGCACGCATACGCATACGCACATCCTCTGGAATAGTTATGCCGGGTACTTCGTTATGCAGAAATTCAGCATGGCGTGAACTGTGTAGAGGAATGCAGCCCAGCAGCATAGGAATTGGTGGTTTCCCTACCCGGTCTAAAAAGCGCACTAATGGTGCCAGTTCATAGATGGGCTGGGTCATAAGAAATTGTGCGCCCGCCTCTATCTTGTTCCTGTATTTCTCAATCTCTTGATCCGTCTGTTCTTCTGTCATGTTCAAGTTGAGAGCAGCCCCTATATGAAATGAACTCTTAGCGCCAATCGATGAACCTGCCGCATCATGCCCCTCGTTCATGCCACGGATCACCTGAATTAACCCTACAGAGTCTAAGTCCCAGACTCCTGTCGTGTTCGGGTAGTCGCCCACTCGCAGTGGATCTCCTGTTAATGCCAGGATATTGCGAATGCCCAGGGCATGAGCTCCCAGCAGTTCTGATTGCAGCGCCATCAAATTGCGATCTCGCGTCGTAAAGTGAATAATTGTTTCGATACCCAGGTGATCCTGGATCAGACGCGCAAGAGCGATACAGCTCATGCGTATACGGGCCATCGGACTATCGGCGATATTGATGCAATGAACACCAGCCTCTTGAAGCAGCGCCGCGCCCTCAAGTATTTTGGCTGGATTCAAGCCCTTGGGCGGATCAAGTTCAACGCTCACAACAAATTCTCCCGCTGCCAGCTTTTCTTGCAGGCGGGTCATTGAACCATGTTGGGGCAAGATAACTTCCTCTTCAAGTAGCCGCGCGATTGTCGCTTGCCCATTAGAAACTACAGCGGCCTTTGACTGCAGGGTCTTCTCAGGCGTGCCGGTGGTTATCGAGGAACTCACACCATAATGCTCATCGAGCGCTTTTCGCATAGCAGCGATGTGATGGGGCGTTGTGCCACAGCATCCACCTATCAGGCGAACCCCTGCTTGAGCAAAGCGCAAGGCGTAATCCGCAAAGTAATCGGGAGTGGCTACATAGAAGAAACGGTTGCCAATGCGCGTCGGCAATCCCGCATTCGGCTGAGCAGAGAAGAGCTGGGAAACGGATTTCGTATCTTCATAAAGCCGGTTAACCTCGGCGATCATCTCTTCAAGGACTTCGAGAGTTGCAGCAGGCCCCACGCTACAATTGGCGCCCATCACATCCACGCCCAGGTCGCTGATAACGGCAGCTACCCTTGCCGCGGACTGGCCAGAGAGTGTGTGACCATCTTCATAAAAACTCATTTGAGCAACGATGGGAAGTCCACCGACCTCTTTAGCTGCCAGGATAGCCTGCCGCAGTTCTGCCAGGCTGGAGAACGTTTCGAGTATCAAAAGATCGACTCCGCCTTCCAGTAACGCCTCGATCTGTTCGCGGAAGATAGCTCGTAACTCACTTAAACGATGTTCGTCGGGTGCTTGCAGAGGACGCCCTGTAGGGCCAACTGCGCCTGCGACAAAGGCCGGCTGACCGGAGATTTCGCGTGCCTCGCGTGCAAGGCGCGCTGCGCGAAAATTGATCTCACGTACCCGATTCTCAAGATTATAAGCCTCGAGCTTGGCATGGTTTGCGCCGAACGAGTTGGTTTCTATGACCTGGGCACCAGCACTGATATATTCGCGATGAATATTCGTAATCAGTTCTGGTTGAGATAGATTGAGTGCATCAAAACACTGTTCGTAGTTAACTCCTCGTGCATATAAAAGGGTACCCATCGCGCCATCGCAAAGCAATGGACGTTGTTGAAGTTGCTGCAGTAATGCGTGTTCCATACAAGCGCCTCTCCCAGAAGCTAGCCAGTTCTAATCCATGTCTCCTAATTGTACCCTCTTTTGGACGTTTTAGGAAATGGTGGGTCAAGCATTGACGAGGATGCAGCAAAGTAGCTATACTGATGTAAAGCGAGGTAAGAGAGTCAAAGATCATACATTTAGAAAGGCAGGGAAATTATGACTATCTCCCAATCCCGACTACGACCAGATCTCCTGATACGGAGTTCTGAAGGCTATCCCATTGCCGTTGTAGAAGTCAAGAACCAGCTGAATTTATCTCGAGATGTAGCAACGAAATTTCGGCGCAATATGGTTGCTCATGGTCTGCTCCCTCAGATTCCCTACTTTCTACTTGTCTCTCAGGATGTTGGTTACTTATGGAGGGAACCAAAATACGTAAATTACAATACACCGCCAACTTATGAGTTTCCGATGGACAAAGTAGTTGCTCGTTACTTAAAGAGAGATCCAGGACAGAGACTTTACGGCGCGGAACTCGAACTCGTTGTGCTTCAGTGGTTAACTGATCTCACTCAGGCGACGCAAAAAAATGTTGAGGAACCTGAAATAACCCTCTCGATCTCTGGATTCATCGAGTCTATTAAAGGAGCTACGGTGTTAGCCGAAGAAGAAATATGATTGTTTATGTTGAGTCTAATTTCATCCTAGAAGTTGCCCTGGGACAAGAAGAGTCTCCATCAGCAGAGTCCATTCTCATACTAGCAGAAAATAATAGTATAGAACTTGTATTTCCAGGCTTTGCAGTTAGTGAGCCATTTGCGACAGTCACGCAACGTGATCGAAAAAGGAGAAGCCTGAGTAGTTCTTTTACAGAAATGTTACAGCAACTTCAGCGATCAAAACCGCATAAGCAAATTGTTACGGACCTTCAGCCCGTACCGATTATTTTGGCTACTATTGTGAAGACGGAGTTTGACCTTCTACAATCTACAGTAAATCGACTTCTTAATGTTGGCAAATCCATCGATCTCGATGGACCGAGTTTCAAACAGGCATTGATATATCAAAGAAATCTTGGTCTCTCTCCACAGGATAGTATCATTTATACTGCTGTGATCGCTGATTTGCAAAAAAGGCCCCTCCAGGAAGATAAATGCTTTATAAGTCGCAATTGGAAGGATTTCCGTAATCCGGCTATTAAGTCTGAATTAGAGTCATATAACTGCCGATACGCAGAAAGTTTTAGAGAGGGTTTGGACTTCTTGTAGTAATCTGCCCAGCGTCTAACTTATACTATTCAATTGAAGAAACGAGGTAATTTTTAAAATGGCCCAGTTTCCTCAGGCATTACCCGGACTACAGACGACTCTCCCCGATTTTGCTACAATGCCACCAAAGTAATAGAACTTATCCATGGAAGGAGCCTGGTTTGACGGTAATACAGCAAGCAACACGCGAAACCATAGAATATGTCCTGAAACGGGGCGTCGTACAAATTGAAAAAGAGGTCGACCTGCGCCAGTTGCTCAACAAAGGCGCACCGCTGCGTGTCAAACTTGGAGTCGACCCAAGCCACTATGACCTCACCATAGGTCATGCCGTTGTCTTCCGCAAACTGCGCCAGTTTCAACAATTGGGACATAAGGCTGTCGTTGTTATTGGTGACTGGACGGCGCGCCTGGGCGATCCCAGCGGGCGCGAAGATGCTCGCAAACCACTCACCGCCGAGCAGGTCAAAGATCATGCAGCCACCTACCTTGAGCAATTTTTTAGAATCGTGGACCGTGAACTAACCGAAGTGCGCTGGCAGAGCGAATGGTTCGACAATTTTAACCTGAGCGACGCTGTTAAGCTTCTAAGTCATAAAACAGTTGCCCAGATGTTAGAGCGCGATGACTTTTCCATACGCTACAAAAGTGGAATCGAAATTTATCTCGCCGAATTTATGTATCCATTGTTGCAGGGGTATGATTCTGTTGCGCTGCACTCTGATATTGAGATTGGCGGTACCGATCAGACCTTTAATCTCTTAGTCGGGCGCGAACTTCAACCCATTTTTGGACAACCTTCGCAGCAGATTTTGACGATGCAGCTCATTGTAGGCCTTGATGGCTTCAAGAAGATGGGCAAATCGCTAAGCAACTACATCGCATTAACTGCTCCTGCCAACGACATGTATGGCAAACTCATGTCACTCCCTGACCATGCCATGATGAGCTACTTCGAAACGTTGACGGATGTCCCACAGCTTGAACTGGACGAGTTCAGCCGCAAGATGGCGGATGGATCACTCAACCCACGAGATGTCAAAATGCGAATGGCGCGTGAAATTGTCAGTGGGTTCCACAATGCCCCGGCAGCCAGGGAGGCTGAAGAAGCGTTCATACGCCAGTTTTCTGAGCGCAAGCTGCCAACCGGTGTACCTGACTACAAACTCAATCACCCTGTGGATATTCTTACCCTCATAGTCGATGCAAAGCTGGCAAAGAGTAAAGGGGAGGCCCGCCGCTTAGTCCAGCAGGGAGGAGTTTCGTTTTTCCCGGAAGGGGAGACGAGCGAAGCTCAACGTATCAAAGATATCGAGTTTATTGTACCTTCTCAAGATGGAGCGGTGCTCAAGGTAGGCAAATTGCAGTATATCAGGATCAGAAGGTAGGGGCGCGATGCATCGCGCCCCTAATTGACTTATAAGGAGGCCTCATTTATGCCACACGCAAGCATTGGTGTGATTGGCGGTAGCGGACTCTATCGCATGGAAGGCATGACCGATGTTGAAGAGGTTGCTATACAAACGCCATTTGGCGATCCCAGCGAAGTCATCACTGTTGGTAAGGTTGAGGGGGTGTCAATGGCCTTTCTACCCCGTCATGGGCGTGGGCATCGCATCTCACCTACCGAAATACCTGTGCGTGCCAATATCTGGGCGCTTAAGAGCCTGGGTGTCGAATGGGTCATTTCGGTCAGCGCGGTGGGTAGCCTGCGCGAACATATTGCACCTCGTGAACTGATTATTCCCAACCAGCTCTTTGATCGCACCAAGAGCCGCGTGAATACCTTTTATGAAGGGGGCATCGTTGTACACTGCACGTTCGCCGAACCGATTTGCACTACACTCAGCAAACTCTTGCTCGATGCAACACGCGAACTGGGAGATGTAAAGGTACATGAAGGTGGCACATACGTCTGTATCGAAGGCCCTCTTTTCTCTACTAAAGCCGAATCGTATACCTATCGCAGTTGGGGCATGGATATCATAGGCATGACTGCTCTGCCGGAGGCGAAGCTGGCGCGTGAAGCTGAACTATGCTACGCCATCATTGCCTGTGCTACCGATTATGATGTCTGGCATGAGTCCGAGGAATCGGTGACGGTCGAAATGGTGATAAGCAACCTCAGCGCTAATGTGGCCAATGCTCAGCGCATTCTACGCAGCGTTGCCCAGAAAATCCCTGCTGACCGCAGCGCCAACACCTGTGACTGCCCTGGCGCTCTTGCCTCTGCCATTCTCACCGATCGAAGCAAGATTCCGGCTGAGCTGAAGGAGAAATACAGCCTGCTGGTCGGCAAGTATCTTGCTTGACATTTGCTTTCTTTAGAGTAGTAAATTTGGTGAGAAAACTTTTGAAGTTTATTAGATTGAAAAAATCCAGGCTATTTTCTCTTGACTTTTGGGCAGTTATGCTGCTATATTACCACTGTAAGCGGTCCATCCTCCCAGGGGGGAGGGTAGATAGCTCACAGAGAAGTTGTGTATACAAATGTCACATCTGACAGAAGATCCATCACGCGAGGACATTGCCAAACGGCTCGCGCGTGTCGCCGGTCATGCCAACAGCCTCAAACGGCTGTGGGAAGAAGGCCGCGAATGCGATGACATGCTGACGCAGATTGCGGCCGTACGAGCCGCGCTCGACCAGGTGGGCAAAGCCATCCTGGAGCAGCACATCACACACTGTGTGAACCAGGCAGTGAAGCATGGTGAGCCTGATGAGGCCATTCGCGACCTCAAAGAAGCGCTGGATCGGTTTGTGTAGTGTGTTCGAAATGTGTTCAATGCTGGACACGTAAAGAAAAGGAGCAATAGTCCTTATGGACGGCAACAGTAGTCAACCTCCTAGTACATGGAGGTGTCTACATCGTTCCGTAGGAAAGGCGAGGCTCGGCTGATAGTGCTACATTCTTGATCTCCGCTATCACCCCCACTACTCGTTTTTCCTACAAGTGAAAAGCGAGTAGTGCGAGGTGTATTCCTCTCACTCCTCCCCATAACTGTTGTCTGCTGTGTACGGTCATAACCTGCGTTGTCACAGGAAGCATTCCCTGTCCTATCAACGTGCGTTGATCCATCACACCTGCTGGCAGCAATGATTCAAAGGATCTCTCACACGCAGTGCTCCTGTTCCAGGAGCAGCATGCGTGCAACAGGTAAGAGGTGGGACTCTTCTTGTCTTTTTACCCCTGAGAGAGTCTTTCTACTGTCATCCATAGAGAAAGAGAGAGGAGGACGCCCATGTCCATGATTCAAGATTCCGTGTTCGAGGAAGAGGTGCGCACGGCCCAGCTCGATGAGGCACACGTCGGCGACATCAAAGGTGCCTGGGGCACTATCCGCCGCGGGGATACCGCTGTGCGCAAGACGTGGTTCGCGCGACTACTTACCCTGCTCATCATTATGGGACCGGGCCTGGTGACAATGATCGGCGACAACGACGCAGGCGGCATCGCGACGTACACCCAGGCCGGTCAGAACTACGGCACCAGCCTGCTCTGGACGCTGCTCATCCTGGTCCCGGTGCTCATCGTCAACCAGGAGATGGTGGTGCGCCTGGGCGCCGTCACGAGAGTAGGCCACGCCCGCCTGATTTTCGAGCGCTTCGGCAAGTTCTGGGGGGCGTTCTCGGTTGGCGATCTCTTCCTGCTGAACTTCCTGACCATCGTCACCGAGTTCATCGGCTTTGCCATGGCTCTGCAATACTTCGGCGTCAGTCCGCTCATCTCGGTTCCCCTTGGTGTCGCTGGGTTGATTGCAGTCACGGTGACGGGCAGTTTCCGCCGCTGGGAAAGCGCGATGTGGGTCTGCGCGCTGGTCAGCCTGCTGATGATCCCGCTCGCCCTCATACCGCATCCGGCTATCGGGCCGATCGTGCATGACACGTTCATCCCGACCATTCAGGGAGGCGTCACCTCGACCGCACTGCTGGTCATCATCGCTATTGTTGGCACGACGGTCGCGCCCTGGCAGCTGTTCTTCCAGCAGTCCAACGTCATAGACAAGCGCATCACCCCTCGCTGGATCAAAAACGAGCGGATTGATACGATCATCGGGGCTTTCCTCACCAACACCGAGGCAGCCGGGCTGATCATTGCGGCGGCCTTCGTCTTCGCCGGGACGACACTCAGCGGAGCCTTCGTGGATGTCGGAACGTCTGCCCAGGCCTATGCACAGCTCGGCCATCCGGGGATGGGTGCGATCCTGGCCATTGTCCTGCTCAATGCAAGCATCATTGGGGCCTGCGCGGTCTCGCTCTCGACCGCCTACGCCTTTGGCGATGTCTTCAAGGTCCGGCACTCGCTGCATCGCAAGCTGAGCGAGGCGAAACTCTTCTACGGCACCTACGCCGGGCTCGTCGCGCTGGCCGGGGCGATCGTACTGATCCCGGGCGCGCCGCTCGGCCTGCTGACTCTGGCCGTGCAGGCCCTGGCGGGGATTCTGCTGCCCAGCGCGACGGTCTTCCTGGTGCTCCTGTGCAATGACCGCGCGGTACTGGGTCCCTGGGTCAACAAGCCATGGCTCAACGCGGTCGCCGCCGTCATCGTTGGCCTGCTGGTGATGCTCTCGCTAATACTGGCGACAGTCACCATCTTCCCAGACGTCGATGCCACCCGGCTCGCAGTGGTGCTAGGGATCATTCTGATCGTCTCACTGGTGGCGATGGGTGTGGTTTCACTGGTGCAGCGCATGCGCAAAGGACCAGATACCGAGCGTGCGGCCCTCGCACAGATGGACAAGCAGAGGTGGCAGATGCCGCCACTGGCGGAACTGACAAAGCCGACCTGGTCCATCACGCGCAAAATCGGCATGTTTACGATGCGCGCATACCTCTTCATTGCGATCATCTTACTGGTGGTCAAGGTTATCCAGCTCGCCATCGGACACTAGATACCTCTCAATTTCACTAATGATAGGATTGACAAGCGACGATTTTCGGGTTTCGATAGCACATGGATTACGCACGGCAGTAAGGATAATGTACTATCGGAACCCCTTGTGAACAGCAGGCTGACATTGAGGCTATCCAAAGGGCATACTGGCACAATCAGATGCCATGTGCTACGCTACTTGAAGAAGTCGGAGGGTGTTATTAAGGAGGTATGGAGGTAACGCATGGCACAAGTCTTTGTCCCTGAAAATCCTCGTGAACGCGAACAACTCCAGGGAGGCGTCAGCGTCAGCGATCGTGACCTGCGGGCACAGCGCAAACCATATACACCTCGGCGATTTGGAACCATTGATCTTGTCCTGATTCTTGTGATGGTGGCTGGAGTTAGCTTGCTGGTGATTGCGGTT
>Ga0187846_10000749_pt1 | contig 18488 bp, 13 predicted proteins | sample TC_taG_FD_161473 | JGI IMG/M metagenome (GOLD analysis project Ga0187846, IMG submission 161473) | Biofilm microbial communities from the roof of an iron ore cave, State of Minas Gerais, Brazil - TC_06 Biofilm (v2) | ecosystem: Environmental > Terrestrial > Deep subsurface > Cave > Wall biofilm...
TCCTTCGCCAGCCATGTTTTTATCCCCTGCCCCTGAGACTTAGATTGAGTACCTCGCCCCCGCTGTCAGTTCCGATCGCGATCGTACGCCCTCGGCCCCACATCCACTCAGTTGCGGGGGATGGCAAGCACAGCTATGAGCCGCAATGGGGGAGGGTGACGATCGATACTATTTTACGCCTGCACTACCACTCGTATCCAATAAACCGGTTGAAGCTTCGCGGCTTTTCGCGGTTTTTTTGGCCGAAGCCGACGATATTACAAACCGCTGAAAGAGCGCTTGACCAGAGCAGCTTGCATACTTTGCTGGAATATTCGGCCAAGATAAATTAAAGAATTGGCGGCGTAATACCGAACGGCATAGAAGCCGACTCGCAACTCGAAAGTGCGCTCACCGGGCGGCCTCTCGCCCAACATGGCGTAGACGGGTCGGGAAGGCTGTCTTGCTACGAGGGAAGCAAGGGAACGGAGCTAAACAACAGATACTTCTCCCCCGGCCCCCTCCCGCTAAAGCGGGCGAGGGTGACAAAGGACGGGAGCTACGTATAAAGAGGATTTGATCTTATGCCATGGACTATCACCCGGCTCTGCATCGATTGCGTCGACACCGGATGTGTCAGCGTCTGTCCGGTCGACTGCATTTATGAGTATGTCGGCGACGATCACGAGAATTTTCCCAACATGCTCTATATTCACCCGGACGAATGTATTGACTGTGGCGCCTGCGAACCTGAATGCCCTTGGCAGGCGATTTTCGAAGAACCCGCCGTTCCCGAGGTTTTCAAGGACGATATCGAGTTAAACCATCGAACCGTGGATCAGGCAGACGTTTTTAAAGTGAGGACGTTCGAAACCAAGGAGCATCCCACCCCCGAGCAAGTTGAGGAAAATAAAATCAAGTGGGGTTGGACCGAAGGCTAGCGTCCTGAAGGCCTCCGCTCAGAGTCTGTGAATTTTTTGGTTCAGCGATTTATCGCACCGAGAGATCTAAAGGATTCACAAGCTGTGTATTCCCGGAGGACAATCTTCGCACGTCCCGGCTTAACGGCTTTGGCAACTGCGAAAACCCGTCAGGGCAGACCGACCAGAATCTCAGCGGCCGCTCACACCATTAATCAGCGGAGCTAAGAAGCGAGACGTTCCCGCGTTCTCGCTCTGCTCTTTATTGGCCGAGCGTTCGCAAAGGCAAACCCCTTGCGTGTCTCGCCTCAGGGAGAGATCAGAGGAAAGCCAGTTTCAGTTCAGTGAGAGTCTTCGGCTGCCCAATCTAGACTATTCTTTTCTGGCCGTGTTTGAAGCCGCCCTGTTGCCCCGGCGGGGTGCGCTCGCGTGGCTGCCCACTTTCTCCGGCGCGCTCTCGTCGCCGCTCGTGCCCCCTTGCTCCCGGTCCCTCGCGACGCTCATCTACCGGCATTATCTCAACCGAACGGAGGAACCCCTCCCCGGACGATCGGGTCGTGACCAATGGATCATCCTTGAGCGCCAGATGAATTATCCGCCGGTCGCGAGGCGGCATTGGATCAAGCGCGACCGCCAGGTGCTCGCGTTTGGCCTGCTCCCCCTTGGCAAGAGCCATCCGATGGAGTTGGCGGCGGCGCCGCGCGCGATATGACTCGGTATCGATCGAGACGGGTGCAGCTGCATCCTTGAGTTTGCGCGCGAGAATCCGGTTGACGACATATTCGAGCGCATCGAGCGTTTGCCCGTGACGCCCGATTAGCAAGCCGGAGCCGTCACCCTTGATGTTCAGTTCGACGTTTTCTGCGCTCTTATCGTCGACGACCTCGATTTTGGTTTTTTCCCCCATCAACTCAAGAATTCGTGCCAATACTTCTGTTGCTTCGCGCGCGAGCACCGCCGGTTCGGCGCGATTTGACGCATAGGCCGAGGGTTGCTCGGCGCGGACTGGTATCGGCTCAATTTCGCCATCCTGCTCAGCTTCAGGGACCTCATGCTCGCTCGACACGGTATCTGCTGGCATCAATTGGTCTCTTAGCTCGGGGGTACCTGGTGTTATCCTCGGCGGAACGGCAGCAGCCCTAGCCGCAGCCGGCTCGCGGAGCACGGGCGGCGCCGGCGGCGGTGAGGTCACCCCGCTGGATGCTCCTTCGGGTGCACGACGCGTAACCCGGACGCGGGCTTGACGGGCGCCCAAGCCCAACACACCAGCCCGAGGGGTACTGAGGACCTCGATGTCAACGTCGTCCTGGTCCGCACCTAATTGCGCAAGCGCCTGGTTGATCGCTTTTTCGATGGTGGGCGCGGTTATTTCGATAGAATCATTGGGGTTCATGTCGTCGTTACAGGGCTATACTGCTTGAACTCACGGTTGAGAATAAATTGCTGAACTACACCAAGCAGGTTGGAAAAGAAATAATAGAGCGACAGCCCGGCCGGCAACTCTATGAAGATGACGCTGAATATAACCGGCATATACATCATCATTTTCTGCTGACTGGGATCAGGATTCCGTGGCGAAATCCACTGCTGAACGAACGCAGTCAGAGCCATTAATATTACGAGCACCGGTATTCCGTGCAGGTCGGTAAACGGCACTGTCAGACCTGGTATTGGGAGACAATCGGGGGCCGCCAGGTCGCGAATCCAGCCGATAAACGGTGCATTACGCAACTCAACCGCGTTCAGCAGCGCCTCATAAAGACCGATGAACACCGGGAATTGAATCGCCATCGGCAGGCATCCACCCAGTGGGTTAACGTGATTGCGTTTGTACAGCTCCATCATTTCGTGATGGAGCTTTTCCTGTTCATTCTTGTACCGCTCGCGGATGCGCTCGACCTGCGGCTGCAAACGCTGCATCTTCATCATCGAACGCTGTCCCTTTATCGACATCGGTAAGGTTAGCAGCCGCACAAGCACAGTCAGCAGGATGATAGCAACCCCATAGTTGGGCGCAATCTGGTAGAAGAATTTCAGCAGGCGTAGAAAAGGAATAGCAATCACTCCCCAGAAACCCAGATCGAGCGCCTTGCTGAGTGCAGGATTGACTGCTTCGAGGGTCTGCAACTGCTTGGGGCCAAAGTACACTTGGCTGCTTACCGCAGTAACCGCAGGGAAGATGAGGTTGGCATTGGCCTCGCTTCCGACATAATCCATCGCGAGTGTGCCGTGAACAGGATCAGCTGGCAGGAACGCCGAGAGAAAATAGCGATCGCCGAAGCCGGCATAAGTGATGTTACCGCTCAACTGCTGCGGACCTTTTTGGAGCTGCTTTTCACCTATACTCACGGCCTTGCCGTTTACGTCGGACTGGAGAGTTGGATAATCGCGATAACCTGACAATTCCGTTAACGGCTGACTCATCGTCAGTCCCATTCCGTCGGGCTCGCTGTCACCGCCACCTTTCGCGTCGGCAACAAGACTGAAGACGTAGCTCGAGTCTGAGAATGTGAAGGTCTTCTGAAGCGAATGACCGTCGCTCGTTTTGCCCGTAAAGGTAACGGTGGCGGGGTGACTCGCTGTCGCCTCAATCGCAGAAGGCGCCTCAGTTGCGTAGATGACGCCGGCGTCATCCGTCGTTTTGCCGGCGGAGCTGATCAACACTCCCATTGGCAACCGCTCGGATGGGCGAATCATCTGGTAATAAGGGCTGTTTGGCTCACTATTCTGCTTGAATTTCTTGAGTTTGAAGCTTTCCAGCCTTCCTCCATAACCGGTCACCAATGCCTCGTACAAACTTGTATCGACCTTTATGGTACGGACCGGCGCTGTGGTTATCTCTCCCCCGTTGGAGGCGCGCTTGGACTTGTCGCTCTCAGGGGCAAGAGTGAGAGGTGCCGGTGCGACAGCGGGCCCATGCTTCGCACTCGCGGCAGGCTTGGCGAGCCTCTGTGCTTGCCTGCTTTTAGGGCCGTAAAGATCCGGGTAACGCCACTGCAGCAGCTCCTGATATAGAAAGAGGATGCCGAGTACTACGACAATTGAGATGAGGAGACGGTTGTTGTCCAACGCAATTCCGTTTATCGGGACGGGCCTCGGTGCCCCTGAGTTTCAACGTGGTTTCCGTAGCGAGTCGTTGGTAGGGGGTCGAAACCCCATCCACCGAGAGGTCTACACTTCAAAAGGCGTTTGAGGGCCATCCATCCGCCACGGGTAGTGCCATATTGCGAGATAGCCTGGGCAGCATACGCCGAGCAAGTCGGTTCAAATCGGCAGGCTGGCCCCGACATCGACAACAGAACGGGTGATAAAATGGCTCGATAGACCGAGATGATCCCCAGAGCAACATATAGCGCGACATATGAGAACCATTGTACCGCGTAATCGGGCGAGGCCGCGACGTGCAGCTTGTGAGCCGACTGATTACTCATGGCGCTTAGTCGGACGAAACCCAAGGTTCGTTACTGCACAGTCCAGCTCCCCCATTACAGATCCCATCACCAGCGCTCCCGCGCCGGCTCGCCCGATTACCACCACGCTGGTGCCGGCCGGAAACTTCAATCGCAGGCCCAGCCGGAAGCATTCGCGGATCCTCCGCTTGATGCGGTTGCGCACAACCGCGTTGCCGACCCGCCGCGAGATTGCAGTACCTAGTCGCACTGTTTGTGTGTCGGGAAATCGTGCGGCGCAAATCACGAAATGATCGGTTTGCGCCCGCGCACCATCACGCTGGACACGCTGGAACTCGGCCCGCCGACGTAATCGATCGGAGGCCGTGAAGGTCGACCGTGGCTGCAGGCGCGCCTCGCCGGTCAGCCCGGTTGCTTCGGTGGTATCGCTATCGCCAGCCGTTTGCGGCCCTTGGCACGACGGCGCTTGAGCACGTTGCGCCCCCCGGGCGTTGCCATCCGGGCGAGAAACCCGTGTGTGCGTTTGCGTCGACGATTGTGGGGTTGATAAGTTCGTTTCATCAGTCGCGGCCAATTCCAGTCCCGAAACTCGTGCTGAGGCTTTCACCTGCGATTGAAGCGTCGCTGTCAGGCCCGATGCTGCAGAACCGCACGGCCTTCGACGTTCTCATATCACCATAAGGCATCGGCGCGGGCAAGCGCGATCGCATTTTAAATCCAGGCACACAGGCGACATAGACTGGCAGCGCCATGTATCTCGAGGACACCATCGTAGCACCGGCAACGCCACCAGGACGCGGAGCCGTTGCGATCGTGCGTTTGTCTGGACCCAAGGCGATCGAGATAGCGCGAAAGCTATGGCATCCGCGGCACAAGTCGGCCCGAATCATTGCCCGCCGTCTTCACCTGGGTGAAATTAGCGATCCCCAAACCGGGAAAATCGTCGACCGCGCAATGTGTGTGCTAATGCCGGGGCCTCAAAGCCTGACCGGCGAGAATATTGCCGAATTGCATTGCCACGGGGGCGCTTACCTGGTTCGAAAAATCGTCACGCTGGCGGCCGCTGAGGGCGCGAGGATCGCCCAGCCAGGCGAATTCAGCCGTCGGGCCTTTCTCAATGGTCGCATCGATTTGACAGAAGCCGAAGCAATTGCCGACCTGATCGAAGCCCGCGATGCGGGCGCGTTGAACCAGAGCGTAGTCCATCTGGTCGGGGCGCTGGCAGCACGGGTGAAAAGTCTGCGCCAGCAAGTGATCTCGATTCGTGCCCATCTGGAAGCTGAGATTGATTTCAGCGAAGAGGAAATCGATCTGCCTTCGCGTGAGGCGATCGCCGCTGAGCTCCTGGCGCTGAATGACAACGTCTCAGCCTTGCATCAAAGTTTTGCCCGGGGCCGCATCATTCGCGAGGGGGCGCGCGCTGCCATTATCGGTAAGCCCAATGTTGGCAAATCGAGCATCCTTAATCTGCTGTTAGGCGTCGAGCGGGCGATCGTCACGGGGATACCGGGCACCACTCGTGACCTCATCGAAGAGTCTGTCGATCTGGGCCCCTACTCGCTGGTCCTGATTGACACTGCAGGTATTCGAGACAGTTCCGAGGAGGTCGAACAAATAGGAATCGAGCGGGCGCGCGCGACGGCGGAGCACGCCGACCTGCTGATCGCAGTGTTCGACTCATCACGCTCTCTCGACAGCGAAGACATCGCCATCATCAGGCTGGCACAAGGGCGAAAAGGCATCGGTCTTCTCAACAAGCACGACCTGGCGCAGCGTATCTCTGTTGGGGATTTGCGGGGTCAGGGATTGACGCTGCCAGTTTTGAATTTCTGCGCAATTAGCGGCGATGGCCTTAATCAATGCCGAGAGGCCTTAGTGGGAGAAATAGAAGAGATGGCAGGGGGCCCGGTCATTGACGAAGTCGTGATCTCGCGGGAGCGCCATCGTAACGCACTTGGCTGCGCGCTTGAAGCCCTCGGGGCGGCTCTGGATGGCCTTAGGCGACGTATGCCGCCCGAGATAGTTGCAGTAGATATCGCACTCGTGGCTGAATCGCTGGGCTCAATAACCGGCGAAGTATCGACTGAAGATGTTCTTGACGCCATCTTCTGCGAATTCTGCATCGGAAAATAAATTCCCCAACCACGGCCTTACTCAATTCCAGCCGAACTCTGGTTGGCTTGGGCTCGCTTCAATCCTCAAATCCGATTCCATTCGAAACCCGCCGTCGCGACAACGGCCTGGTGTCCTAGAAGGGAAAGACTTCTACATGTCTGCAAATTCGGTAAAATAACGGGCTACGTAAGCTTCTGACCGCGTCCGGGAAGCTTTATGGGAGGGCGGCCCGCCCCGGAAGGCTTCAGCGCGCGTAGCGGTGGGGGGGAAGCCCGCTGGCGCACCTAGGACCGCCCATTTCGCTTCCGCTTGGAGCAACGGCGTGGGAGCTGAATCAATCCTATCTCAAGACCAATGCTAACGAAAATCACCCGCTGAGTGGTGAAATCGCATCCACCAATTCTTACCGAGTTCTATTTTCGCGCCGGTTTCGGTACGGCATAATCAGACCAGCCGCGTAAATCTAAAAACTTCCACCAGGCGGCTCACAGAATCAGAGGGACGATGAGCTACGACGTGATCGTGGTCGGGGCTGGCCATGCCGGTATTGAAGCCTCGTTAGCGGCTGCGCGGATGGGTGCGCAGACCTTGATGCTCACCTTGAATCTCGACCATATTGGTCAGATGTCTTGTAATCCTGCTATCGGCGGCATCGGGAAAAGCCATCTGGTCCGGGAACTCGACGCCCTTGGTGGCGAAATGGCCGTAGCGATCGATGAAACCGGCATCCAGTTTCGTTTCCTGAACACTCGCAAAGGACCCGCCGTGCGTGCTCGCCGTGCGCAAGCCGACAAAGCTGCATATCGCACCCGAATGAAGCGAGTCCTCGAAATCGCGCCGAACCTCACAATGCGCCAGGCGAGCGTTGAACGAGTTGTCGTCGAGGATGGCGCAGTGTGCGCGGTGGAATCGCAGATAAGCGAGATATTTGAAGCACCGCGCGTTATCCTCACGACCGGTACTTTCCTTAAAGGCCTGGTCCATATCGGGCTTAAGAATTACAACGCCGGCCGCGCGGGTGATTTCGCCGCGATGGGTTTGAGCGAGAGCCTCTCCCGGCTTGGCTTCCGCATCGGACGACTCAAGACTGGCACCTGCCCGCGGCTCGATGGGCGGACCATTGACTATTCCGAACTGGAGCTGCAGCGTGGCGACGAACCGCCGCCGCCGTTCTCGTTTCGCACCTGCCAGATCACTCAAGCACAGATTCCTTGTCATTTGTCATTTACCAACGGCTCGACCCATGAGATCATTCGAAGCGCAATCGACCGTTCACCGATGTACTCCGGCGTAATCCAGAGCCGAGGACCGCGCTATTGCCCATCAGTCGAGGACAAGGTGATGCGCTTTCGTGACAAACAGCGCCACCAGATTTTCCTTGAACCCGAAGGTCGCGATACGGTTGAGGTTTATCCAAACGGCCTCTCGACCAGCCTGCCGCTCGATGTCCAGCTCGCCATGGTACGCTCAATCAAGGGCCTGGAGCAGGCTGAAATCATGCGTCCTGGCTACGCTATCGAATACGATTTTTCGGATCCGACCCAACTTTACCCCTCGCTCGAAACCAAGCTGGTGCGCGGGCTTTACTTCGCTGGGCAATTGAACGGTACCACCGGTTACGAGGAAGCCGGCGCGCAAGGACTAATCGCCGGAATCAATACTGCACTGAATTTGCGTGGTGAACCGCCGGTCATTTTGCGCCGCGATGAGGCATATATAGGCGTCATGATCGATGATCTGGTGACCCGCGGCATCGGCGGCGAGCCCTACCGGATGTTTACTTCGCGTGCCGAATACCGCTTGTTGCTGCGGGAGGATAACGCTGATCGGCGGCTGTCATCGCTCGGCGAGCGGCTCGGATTGTTGGGGGCCGAAGCTGGCGCTCGCGTGCGCGCAAAAACCGTTGCTGTGGAAGCCGAGATAAAGCGGCTTAAGGCGGCGCGAGTTCCGCCCTCGACTGAGGTGAACGATTTTCTAGTGTACCTCGGGTCGGCACCGATTAGTACTGCGGTTCGCGCTTTCGAGTTGTTGCGGCGGCCGGAGGTGCCGTATCAGGAACTTGTGCGAGTGACCGGCCTTTCACCGATGCTCAGCGTCGATCAGGCAGCCGAGCTGGAGACCGAAGTCAAATACGATGGTTATGTGCGCCGTCAAACTGACGCGGTCGAGCGTTCGAAACGGCTGGAGGATACGGCGATTCCTGCCTGGCTCGATTTTGGGGTGGTGACAGGTCTTTCGACCGAAGCCCGTGAACGACTCTCGCGGGTACGACCCTCCACACTCGGTCAGGCAGCTCGGATGCCAGGGATTACGCCGGCCGCGGTGGCGCTGCTTGCGGTGCAGATCAGGACGAGGCGAAATTCCAGGGTAGCGCCGCCAGACGACCCCCATCAAGGCTAGTAACGTTTCACGTGAAACCTTCGCGAGCCTGATGGACTCTGCTACGAACGAGCGCGATCATACCAAAGAGCTCGCAGCGCGTGTACGTTCGCAGGTGGCCGATTACCTCGGTAGTCTTGCCTTTTCGTGGGACCGTGAACTGTTTTTCGAGCGAATCGAACGGCTGGCCGCGCTGATCGCCTTCTGGGGGGCTCGAATCAATCTTACTGCAACGCCCGGGGATTCGCATGAACTCAGCTTTCACATCATTGACAGCCTGGCGCCCCTAACGTTCTCCAGCGGTGAAGCATCTTTGCGCCATGCATTCGACGTTCGTAACCAGGTGATGGACCTCGGCAGCGGACCCGGATTCCCTGGGTTGGTGCTAGCGTCAGCCTCGTCGGCAAGCTTTACCCTGCGTGAAAGCCGAGGGAAACGAGCGAGCTTTCTTGTAGTCGCCGCCGCTGAAATGGGCCTCAAAAATGTGGTAGTGGAGTCGCGGCGAATAAATCCGGAACGGACAAGCTCCCGCCGTTCTCGCCGGGATGCGCAGGTTGGAGCCTATGACCACTTTGATGTGGTTATGGCGAGGGCATATGCCGTCCCATCGATATTTCAATCAGCCGCCGCGTCGGCCCTCAAGCCCGGAGGGATCGCAATCCTGTTTGCGAATCCAGCACAGAAACTGTCTCTGCTGGATGCGGAGAAAAATGGCCTTGATAGATTTCGGCAGGTCGCTTACACGATTCCGCGCGGCGATCGCACCGTTGAACGGATTCTCGCCTTGTGGCAGCGGCGCTAGACCAGGCTAAAGATTCAAAGCACGGGCTTTCAGCCTGTGGATCCTGCAAAGAAATCACACAGGCTGGAAGCCTATGCCACCGAAGGAGAGCAAACATTTTGCTTTTACCCGATAACGGTGGCTAGTATGATAACTAGATGACGGCAGCGTCAGATGTTTCACGTGAAACATCGGAGGAGGCTGGGATGTGGGGAGGCTCGTCGTTATAGCCAATCAGAAGGGAGGAGTCGGTAAAACAACCACCGCCATCAACTTGGCAGTTGCGCTGGCCCAAGCTATCCAAGCCAGTCCAAATCTGCCTATTTTGCTAATTGACCTCGACCCCCAAGGTAACGCCACCTCCGGCTTAATACCGCAAGGAGAACTCGCCGGACTCAAAGCCTCACGAAAGACCATCTATGAAGCGATAGTTGGCCGCATCGAGGTAGCCGACGCACTCCACAGGATACGGGATAGCATTTTCTTGCTTCCGTCCGGCCCCGATTTGGTCGGCGCGGAAGTGGAGTTGGCTAGTGCAGAGGGTCGCGAGCGCCGCCTCAAAGAACTCCTCGCCCCGCTCCATAGTCAATATTCCTTCATCCTGATCGACACCCCGCCTTCGCTCGGTCTGCTAACGCTCAATGCGATGGTAGCGGCGGACTCGATCCTGGTGCCGATGCAATGTGAATATTATGCGCTGGAGGGACTTAGTGCATTGCTCGGCACAATTGCCAAGGTTCGCAAAGTCTTGAATCCATCACTTCGGATCGATGGAATCGTGCTCACGATGTTCGACTCTCGTAACCGGCTGAGCCACGAGATCGCGCGAGACGTCAACCGCCATTTTCCCGACCAGCTTTTTCAGAGTGTGATTCCGCGCAACGTTCGTTTATCGGAAAGTCCCAGCCATGGGCTCTCGGTTATTGAATACGACGCCAAATCGGCTGGCGCAGAGGCGTACCGAGCATTGGCCGGAGAAATGGTGCAACGGGCGGGCGGCGTTCCCGCGGTTTCAGCCGCCGAGTGTCCCGAACCTGGTCGAAAATCCTGGAATCTGCGGGCACTTTTTAGCCGTGAAGGTGATCGCATGAGGAGAGGCGGATGACACGAAGACCGTTGGGTCGCGGACTGGACGCTCTAATCAGTGGCACTGAGGCCGCCACACGGGCTAACGGATACCTAGACTATGCGGCGGAGCAAACGGGAACGCCGGGACTCGCTGTATTGATGGTAGAACCAGACCGTATCGTGGTGAGCCGGTTTCAGCCCCGGCAGGTATTTGAACCACAGGCGCTCGAAGAACTCGCTGCCGCGATCAAAGCCCAGGGAATCGTCGAGCCGCTGATTGTGAGGCCCACGCAGGGGCGCAACTACGAGCTTATCGCCGGCGAGCGCCGGCTGCGTGCGTCGCGCTTAGCCCGGCTCGAGCAGGTGCCGGTAATAGTGCGGGACTTGGACGACCGGGGCGCCCTAGAGTTGTCGCTGGTCGAAAACCTCCTGCGGGAAAACCTCAACGCGCTCGAGGAAGGCAATGCCTTCAGCCGCCTCAATCGCGAATTTGCATTGACTCACGAGGAAATCGCCGGCCGGATCGGCAAAAGCCGGGCCTACGTGACTAACATGATCAGGCTCACGGAGCTGCCGCCCCCGATTCTCGAAATGATCAGTAAAGGCACCCTGACCGCCGGTCAGGTGCGGCCGCTGCTGACGCTCGAGTCTGCCGAAGAGCAACTCGAGCAAGCTTGCCTTATCGCAGACGCCAAGTTGTCCGCGCGCGACGCCGAGCAGCTAGCCTCAGCGCGGAAGCGCACTCAGTTTAAGTCTGGGCGGATGCGACGCGCTAAAACCGATTCTGGTACCGATCCGAATCTGAAGGCGCTGAGTGAATCAATTCAACGTACACTCAAGCGTCGAGTGCAGATAACCCCGCGCCGCGGCCGCCGCCCAGGACGCATCGAGCTCGAATATTATAGCGACGACGACTTGACTATCCTCGCCCGCGCCTTAGTCAAGCACGTATCGCAGTAAGTTTTCCGCTTGCGCAACTCAGCGGGCAATCACGGGTTGGAAAGCCGGTGCGACCAATCCAGCACGTAACGCAATAGGGCTTCTGTTGCACCCCACTTGCGTCCGCCGCTTCGCCTCCTCAAGGCGATCAGCGGCAGATCTCCGCGTCAGTAACACGGCATAAAGAATGCTCCGATAGATGACGAAACTGGATTCGATGAAATACGTCATCTGGATCAAGGAGTAATTTGCTATGTGGTCAAAAAGGAGAGTCTTGTCCGCAATCGTGGGATTCAGCTTATTGGGCGTATCGCCGGCCGCGATCGCCGCAGTTCGCTTCGATCCCCCGTCAGCCCAAGTAAGATCGGTGCCGCAACCGTCATTCCGACATTCGCAGATTCTTCTGGCCGATTGGAATGAGTATCACCCATGGCATCACCATCATCATCACCCGAACAACGCGAATTACAATGTTAATCCCAACGACCCCTACTGGGGCACCAAGAATCGCTATCAGTACGCACCTGGATGGTTCAACACTCCGCCTTCAGGATGGGCTACGAACCAACGTCGCGCGTACCTGGAGCAACGCCGCCAGGTAGCGATCAATATGCAACAGCAAATGTTGGCGCGCGGCGACACGAAGGCCGCCCAACGCCTCGGCGGCGTGATCGGTCAACTCAATAGTGAGCTTGGTTATCGGTAATTGCACTGGGCCACCGACGCATTTGGAATTATGGCTGACTGTTTCGTTCGTTCCCGGAAGGTGAGCTTTGTTCATGACCACAGCGGAAACGGGGTCGGTCAGCCGTCAGTGCCAGGCAGTAGCGAGTGCTTCCATTGCGCGCATTACGCGGCGGCGCTTTTGTTCCGGATCTGGTTGAAATGATGTGAATTGCAGGGCGGTCGTGGTGATCCCCGCCTGTTCGTAATCACGCAGGCGTTGGACGATCTGCTCGGAGGTGCCGAAGACGAAGATCGATTCGAGCATCTGGTCCGGCACCAGCGAAAGCGCCTTGCGGCGGTCGCCGGCGTTCCATGCTTCGAGCGCAGCACGCGCTTCGTCGCCATACCCAATCCACTGAAAGAATCGGTTGTACTGCGGCACCGTTAAGTATCCGGTAAGTTCGCGCCGCAGATTCTCGCGGATTACATCTCGCTCGTCGTCGACCGCGACCAGAATACGGCAGGCGATGTCGAGTGAATCGGCGCTCTTACCTGCTTTGCGCGCGCCCTGACGAATCTCATTGAGCATCCTGGGGAAGGTTTCAGGCGTGATGTAATTGACGATCGCACCGTCGCCGATCTCGCCTGCGGTCCGCAGCATCAATTCGCCCTGTGCGCCGATGTAGATCGGCGGTGGCGTCTCAGGTGGCGAGCCGAGACGGAACCCGTTAATTTTGATCGCTTTGCCCGATGTGGTGACTTTTTGCCCGGTGAATGCCGCGCGCAAAGCGGCGACCGTTTCACGTAAACGGGTCAGAGGAAGCCGATACGGTACACCCATCCACTGCTCGACAATGGTTGGTGTGGAAATCCCGACGCCAAGCACAAAACGTCCGCCGGAAAATTGCTGAACGGCTGCTGCCGAAAGCGCAATCAGAGCGGCGGGCCGTGTAAAGATCGGCACTATTGCGGTCCCCAGCCGCATTCGGTCGGTAACGGCGGCGGCCGCCGCCACAGGAGTGAACGCGTCACCCGCCAACGTTTCATAGCTCCATGCATCAGCGAAACCGAGCTTCTCCGCATGCCGCAACAGTTCAACAAAATGAGGGTTTTGGAAGCCGTCGAGAGGAATCGTAATTCCGAGTCGCATAGGAAGAGTTATCCTTGCCTCGATTCTGTTAATCAACCAGTTAGGTGTGACTTTCCATATGGGACAGGCTTTCCAGCCTGTCTGTCTTTTCGATCACACAAAGGAATGACAAAGACGTATCAATCGCTCGCTAGTAGAGCACCTATACTTCCCATGAAAGAGACAGGCTGGAAAGCCTGTCCCGCGATAGAGATAAGATCAATTCGGTTTCAAATTAAGCGCCTGCGCGAGGTGCATTGGGTGCCGCCTTTCGCAAAATTGCCGGATTTGAGAGCGGCAGGCGAAGCCGTCGGCGATGATCAAAGTATCTTCCGCACTATTTCTGACGGCGGGCATCAGCACACGCTCGGCGATCGTACGAGATACGTCGAAACGGCGAGCATCGTAGCCAAAAGCACCGGCCATCCCGCAGCATCCGGCATCGGGCGCTTCGACTCGCAGCCCCTCGGCCTTCCTTAGCAATGCTAATTCGCTGTTCATTCCGGCCAGCGCTTTTTGGTGACAATGGCCGTGGACCAGGGCGGCACCTTTGAGTTGCGGGCTGAATTGGGGCGCCTTGGCGTTCAGAAATTCGTCGAACAGCATCGCATTTTGAGCTAGCTTGCGAGCGGTCGAAAGACGTGGGAAGAGGGCGGGCAATTCGTCCCGCAAAGTTAACAGACAACTGGGCTCGACACCGACTATGCTGACCCCGTGCTCGACGTACGGACTAAGCGCCGCGACGATTTCGAGCAGGCGCGAACGCCCTGCGTCGAGCTTCCCGGCTTCATACAACGGCCGTCCGCAACACAGGTCCTGAGGCGGCAGCAGCACCTCGAAGCCGGCGCGTTCGAGCACCTCGGTAGCGGCGATCGCCACTTCCGGTTCGAAGAAATTGGTAAACGTATCAGGAAACAGGAGGACCTGCTCCTTGGCCTCCACTCCTGCGGCGGGAAGGTCTCTGTGCTCGCCTATCCCATCTGTCACAGTCTGGCGGTGTGCGAACCAGCGGCGGAAGGATTGTTGCGCGAACTTGGGCAATTTGCGTTGGGGATGGAGCCGCAGCAGGCGTCGTAAAATTGAACCTGCTGGGCCCAATTGCAGAGCGTTCAGCAGCCCTGGCGCAAGCGCTCCGGCGCGCGCGATTTCATGGATACGTCCAAAGAATTCCAGCGGAAACGGACGCCGATACGTTTCGTAAAAATTAGCGAGGAACTCTGCCTTGTACGCCGCCATGTCGATAGACGCCGGGCATTCGCTCTTGCAAGCTTTGCAAGACAGGCAAAGCTCCAACGCATCGTGCAGTGCGGGGTCGGCAAAGCCCTCAGGCAGCAAGTCACTCGTCAACGCCTCGTAAAGCAGGTGCGCACGCCCACGCGTCGAATAAGCCTCCTCGCGCGTGGCCATGTAAGAGGGGCACATCACACCGGCGTCGGTCTTGCGGCATTTGCCAATCCCTACGCACTTGAGGGCGGCACCCGCCAGTCCATCCTCGGCACTGAAATCAAAACGTGTGCGAAGCTGTTGCGGGTGGTAATTGCTGCGGATTCGCAGATGCGTGTCGAGTGGATCCGGGTCGACGAGCACTCCTGGATTCATCATCCGATCAGGATCGAAAGCGGCCTTGAACTCGCGGAAGGCATCGAGCAATTCCCGGCCATACATCTTGGGGAGCAATTCGGAGCGGGCGCGGCCATCGCCATGTTCACCGGATAGTGACCCACCGAATTCAACTACCAGGTCACCGATATCGCTCATCGCAGCGCGGAATTTGGCGATACCGGAGGCAGTAAAGAAGTCAAAGTTTACGCGGCAGTGGACACAGCCTTCGCCGAAGTGACCGTAGTAGGTCGCCGCCGCAAGTTCGTAGCGCGTCAACAAGGGAACCAGACGCCGCAAAAAATCACCGAGCCGCGCCGGCGGCACCGCGCAATCCTCGGCCCCTGGCCATGTACGGGGTTGGCCCGGCAGCAGAGCGCCGGCACCGAGTCCGGATTCGCGAATGCCCCATACAGCACGCTGCTCGGGCGCTTCGTGCAAGATTGCGACGCCGGTGCATGCGGCAATTCGTTCAGCATCGCATCTGACCGCTTCCGCTGCGATGCGTAGATCACCGTCAGTTTGCGCACCCAATTCAGCAATCAAAAAGGCATTGCCAAGCGGCAGGTATCGTACCCCGGGCAGACCTCTTTCACGGGCAAAGTCGGGCAGGTGATGGTCAAAGCCCTCAAGCGCCTGTGGCTGATGGTCGAGTAACCATGGCGTCTGATCAGCCGCGGCAAAGACATCGTCGAAGCCCATCACGACTAACGCGGTTTTCCTGGGAATCGGCACCAGTCTGACCGTAGCGCTCACCACGACCGCGAGAGTTCCTTCGGAGCCGACTACCGCGCGAGCGAGATTAAAGCCGTTTTCGGGCAGCAATTGATCGAGATTGTAGCCTGATACGCGGCGGGGAATCTTGGGGTAACGGGCGCGGACCAATTCAGCCTGACTTTCAGCGAGGTCACGCATTTTCCTGTAAAGCTCGGCAACCCGTGCGCCGCTCTTCACTGCATCGCGATATTCACTCTCACCGCCACCACCCAGCGTTAGACGCGTGCCATCGTAGAGGAGAACATCGAGACTGATGAGATTATCGACCGTCTTGCCGTGCGCCGCCGAATGCGCGCCGCATGAGTTATTGCCGATCATCCCGCCCAGCGTACATCGGTCTTTAGTGGCGGGATCTGGGGCGAAAAAGAGACCGTATTTCGCTGCCGCTGCATTAAGCTGCGACTGCACGGCACCGGGTTCGACGACCGCCAGCCGACGATCCGGATCTACCTGCGTGGCCGCATTCATGTACTTGGAAAAATCGAGCACCAGCGCCGCATTCGTAGTTTGTCCGGCCAACGCGGTGCCACCGCCGCGTGGCAGGATTGGAATGCGGTTTTCGCGCGCCAATGCAATTGCGTGCGCAACGTCTTCCTCATGCCGGGGGATTACGACGCCGACTGGCACGAGGCGATAGTTGGAGGCATCGGTCGCGTACAGTGCCCGCGTGCCTTTATCGAAGCGCACCTCGCCTTCGATGACCCGCGCGAGTTGGTCTTTAAGAGTGTCGACAGATGCCATCACCGCTCACAGGCTGAAGTGTGCGCTTCGATCGAAAAGCTCACCGCAGTCCGCGCGACGAGGATTTTAGTTCAGCGAGAGGCGTCGCGAGAAGAGCACTGAAGTGTCGCGCAGCACGCAGTTAATTCCGTGGTTGGCAAAGTCCCGTGGCTTTGCCTAAGCTCGCGTTGGGGACAATTTATCCGTTTACATGGAGGGGACCCATGGCAAATGGAATCGAAACGCGCGCGCTGGCCTACCGATGGATAATCGAAGCGCTGGTTATCTTGATGCTCATCGTGCAGGTGATGGCGTGGCTGGTGCCTGCGCCGATCCTCGCGCCGATCGTCACTTCGCTGCGCATCAGCATGGGTCAGTTCGGGTTGATCATTTCGATTATATCGCTGTGCATCGGGATCTTTTCTTTTCTCGGTGGCGTATTAACTGAAAGATTTGGCGCGCTGCGAACCTTGCTGGTGGGCATTTGGCTACTCGCTATCGGCGAAGTAGCAAGCGGCTTTAGCACGGAATACGGTGCCTTGCTGCTCTGCCGAGTGGTGGAGGGAGTGGGCTATGGACTGATGATTGGGCCACCGGCAGCGCTGGTTATGGAATGGTTTAGTGAACGAGAATGGCCGTATATCAATACTGTGAACTCGATGATTGCTTATCTCGGGCTCGCCGCTTTGTTCGTGATCACGCCTCGCATCTATCATGCGCTCGGCTCCTCATGGCAGCGGACGCTGACTAGCTATGGCCTTAGTGCAGTAGTCGCGGCGATATTATGGACAGTACTCGGGCGCCAGCGTCGCGCTACGGCTGCTGCAAGGCATGAAGCTCATTCGCGGTCGAATCTTTCTGAAGTGCTGCGCATGCGGGGCGTGATCCTGATGTCGATTGCACTATTCGGCGGGATGTGGGTTTTTCAGATCTACACCTCGTTTCTACCGGAGTTCTTCCGCGAATACCGTGGGCTCGGACTTGAAGAAGCATCGACCCTGACCGGATTGCTGCCGCTAACCGGCATATTTGCGGCGGGCATCGGCGGGGTTGCCAACAGCATTATGGGCCTGCGCAAACCGTTTTTGTGGCCGATGGCGATCGTGTCGCTGATCGGGTACCTGGCGGCGATTCTGCTGACTGAGATGGCGGGAATTTCGATCGGATTGGTTTTGGTCGGAATTGGCGCGTCCGGCGGATTGGCGGCGACGGCCACCTTGATGATGGAATTGCCGGGGATGACGCCGGCGAAAATGGGACCGGCGTTCGCAACAATTTGGGCAGTCGGTTATGCGGGAGCATTTATCTCGCCGATCCTGGGCGGGATGCTCGTGGCGTCGCTCGGCTTGCGCAACGTGTTGTTGCTGGCCGCAACTTTACAGGTTTTGCCAATCGTCTCGATGTACATGCTTCCGGAGACAGGCCCCGGCCGCCGCCCACTAGCAATGGCTGCATCCGCCGCAGGGCGTTGAAGCGGTGCTCTGAGTTGAGCGCGCATTGCTGCACTCTTGAATGTACGGTGTGTTGCCGTACGCTCCGACATGCACATTCGGAGCGTGCGTAGATTTGGAGGACTACCACCGATGAGTCGTGCACCTAATCGGATCGGGATGGCCCCACCGCATCCAAGCCCGTTCATCCGCGAGGAAATTCTCGACGAACTCGGGTTAACGGTGAGCCAGGCACGAAATTGCTGGATGTACGTCGAGCCACCCTATCCAACCTGATCAATGGCAACGCGGTCCCTATCGGCAGAAATGGCGCTGCGGATCGAGAAGGCCCTTGGAGTCAAAATGGAAACCTTGCTCAATATGCAGGCGTGGGACGACGCTTACGAAATGCGACAACGAGGAAGGGAGATCGACGTTAGGCGCTATCGTCAGCGGACGGCAGAGCCGGGCTGAGACCTGGGTGCGGCACCTCCGAAATATGAGATAGCGAGCGGAATAACCCTGCCTTTTTTGGTCGTAGTCGGTAACAGACACACAACAGAATTGTTCATTAGG
>Ga0187846_10000750_pt1 | contig 18464 bp, 18 predicted proteins | sample TC_taG_FD_161473 | JGI IMG/M metagenome (GOLD analysis project Ga0187846, IMG submission 161473) | Biofilm microbial communities from the roof of an iron ore cave, State of Minas Gerais, Brazil - TC_06 Biofilm (v2) | ecosystem: Environmental > Terrestrial > Deep subsurface > Cave > Wall biofilm...
GCTGCGCCTGCGCAAGGCGCCCACCGCCCCGCCGAAGACCCCGGTCCCCGCCTAGCCCATGCAATCCCGCTCTCAATCAAGCGGACGAGGAAACGTATTGGATCTGTAGATCCCGCTGTCGGGGTCGGCAGCGACGAAGTACGTCGTGGACGCGAAGACGCTCGTCGTGACGCCTGCCGGTCATAAATGAATCGGCCCGCTGGTGAGCGGGCCGATTCAGGCGCTGCCGGAGTCGCGTCGGTCTCCGGCGCCCCTAGCTCCTCGTCGGATCTACCACTCAACTCGGATTCTCGCTACGCGATACCATTATCTGCCGTGCTGCTGCCGATGCCGCCGCGCCGTCACGAATGATGCCATGAAAAGAAACGGCCCGCTTCTCAGAGGGGGCCGTTTTCAAGTGCTACCGGAGCCTGTCGATGTAATCTTATCAGCTACGCCGACCACATGCAAGGCCGCGCTGGAGCCTAACCTATCGCGCAGCCGCCGTTTCCGGGTGGAGAAGCCGGGATTCGAACCCGGTACCGATAGTTTGACAAGCTCCGGTAGGCACCACGCCCATCCCCACATCGCTGATAATCACGCGGGGACGGATCCGCGTCTAGGCAGAAGCGGGGTGCCATGACACGCGTCAAAGGACTCAATCACGCCGTGCTCACCGTGCGCAACCTCGACCGCTCGGTGGATTTCTACCGCCGCATTTTCGGTCTTGAAGAGATCGCGCGCGCCGGCGGCAAGATGGCGTTCATGCGCGCTCCCGGCTCTTCGAATCATCACGACCTCGGCTTTCTCGCGCTCGGCGACAAAGCCGCAGCGCCGCCGCCTAACGCGGTCGGGCTCTTCCATCTCGCCTGGGAGGTGAGGGCGATCGAGGACCTCGCCGCCGCGCGCTCCGCGCTCGAACGCGAGGGCGCACTCGTCGGCGCCAGCGACCACGGCGCGACGAAGTCGCTGTACGGCGCCGACCCAGATGGCCACGAATTCGAGATCATGTGGCAGGTGCCGCGCGAACAATGGGGACAGTACGAGAAGCAGGCGCCGACGCACCCGCTCGACCTCGAAGCGGAATTGCGCAGGTACGCATCTGCAAAGAAAACGTGAGCCGCGAGGCGCGGGATACTCGCGCCGCCCGCTGACCGCCAAACTCGGTATCGAGCGGGGTCAGACCGTCGCGCTCGTCGCTGCACCGCGCGCTTTCAGGCGGACGCTGGGCCGTTTGCCGGCAAGGGTAAAGCTCGTCCCGCGGCTTGCGCGCAACGCACCCTTCATCATCGCGTTCGCGACGTCGTCGCAAGAACTCGAACGCGGTTTTGCTCAATGGAAGAATGCGCTCGCAGCCGACGGCGTGCTATGGGTGTGCTGGCCGAAACGAGCGTCGGGCGTGGCGACGGACGTCGACGAGAACGTCATCCGTAAGGTTTGTCTGGAACGCGGGCTGGTCGACGTCAAGGTGTGTGCGATCGACAAGACATGGTCGGGACTCAAGTGCGTCTATCGGCTGAAGGACCGATTGCGCTAAAAGAGCATTACCGCCGGTGCTGAGTCCGGCGGCAATGCTTGGTAACGCTCGAGTCGTTTGGGGGTTCGTTCACTCGAACGCCACTTCGAGGTAGTACGAGCGCGCGAACGCGTTGCAGTCGCGGACCTCAGGCGCGTACTTGGACATGCGAGCTCCGAGCAGGGCCTCTTCATCGAAGAGGGCGTTGCCGGAAGAGTTCGCGATGCGTGCGTTGACGAGATTGCCACGGCTGTCGAGATCGATGAGCACCCTTGAGCTCGCGGGGTTGACACCCTGCGCCGCAGCTACGTCAGGCCAGTCGATGGGATATGCGTCGACCATCCGGGCGCCCGAATCTTGGATGGGGCAGCCCGTGACGGTGATTGTGCCGAGTTTTTCGATGTCGTAGACGGGCGATGCCGGGACGAGCGAGTGATAGCTCGCGATCGTTGCTGCGCTTGCCGGGGCTGACCCCAGCGCCAACGCGACCACAACCGCAGCCAGCACCAGCGCGGATTGGCGGTTTAACATGATCTTGGTCCTCCAAAGAGCTCCATGCCGAAGCGGCGGTTTTCGCCGCTCGGAGAAATCGCTACGTCCTCGTGGGTGCGAGGCGCCGACCTCTTGCCAATAGCCTAGCGTCCCGCTGGCTGGCGGGCCTCAGGGGTAGTACGGAAGATGCGGTCGGGGCGGTACGGGAAATCGCTATTTGATCGTGCGCTTGACGATCTGGCCGCCCTTAACGACAAGCACGATGCGCGAAGGATCGTCGAACAACTCTGGCTGCGCGATCGGATCGCCGCGCAGCGCGATCACGTCCGCGAGTTTGCCTGGCGCGACCGATCCCAGGTCCGCTTGTTGGCGCATTATGCGCGCATTCGACAGGGTAGCGCAGACGATCGCTTCCATCGGACTGAGTGCTTTGGCTTGCAGTGTGATTTCAAGACCGCGGCGGTTCTGCTCGGAGCCAAGCAGGTCGGAGCCGGATCCCGTGAGCACGCCGGCCGAGCGGGCGATGCGCATCGCCTCCGCCATCTGCCGCTCGCAACCGGCGATGCGCGGCACGACGTTCTCCGGCAGCTTCCATGCTTGCCAATCCTTCGCCATGAGGTGGCACACCGCAAGCGTGGGGTCAAGGGCGGCGCCGGCCTTCGCCATCGCCGAAGCAGTTTGTTCGTCCAGCATCGTGCCGTGCTCGAAGCACTCGAGCCCTGCCGCAAGGCCGTTCATGATTGAGCGCGAGTTGTGAGCGTGACCGGCGACGTACGTCTCGCGCGCCTTAGCTTCCAAGACCGCCGCGCGCAACTCTTCGATGGTGAGCTGCGTGTCTTCAAGCCGGTCGGTCTTCGAAACGACGCCGCCGCTGATGAACGCTTTGAGCTGGGTCGCGCCGCGGCGGAAATTGAGACGCGACTGATGGCGTACCTGATCCGGGCTGTCGCACAGCGCGATGAGCTGGACCAGCCCCGGAAACGCCACTGACTGATCGAAAGAGCAGAAGGGGCCAGTGAGATGTCCGTGTCCGCCGGTTTGCACGATCGCCGGGCCGGACGGAAAGATGCGCGGGCCGCGCACGAGCCCGCTCGCGACCGTCTGCGCGACACCGCCGTCGAGGCCGCACATGTCGCGCACGGTAGTGAAGCCGGCTTCCAAGCACAGCTCGCAGTTGCGGAAGGTGCGCGCGGCGATCTCCGCCGGCGACATCGCGCCCGCGTCGGCGCTGAAATCGTAGACGAGACCCAGGTGTGCGTGCGCGTCGATCAATCCGGGCAGCACGGTCAAGCCGCTGCAGTCGATCGTCTCACCGCCTCGGCCCGCGTCTGCACGCGCCGCTGACCGGCCAGCCGACGTGATGCGATCACCTTCGATGAAGATGTTCGCCCGCTCGACTGGATCCGCACCGGTTCCGTCAATGAGTGTCACGCCGGTGAGTATAAGTGTCGCCACGTGCAGCCTCCCGTGCCGCCGCGTTCTTTGCGGGCCGGCCCGAGTCCCGCGACTTTGACATCGAGTGGAACTTGACGTTCCGGCGCCGTGTTATGCACATACTCGGTATGATCGCGCGGGCGATCGTGCTCGGTGCGCTCGTTCTTGGCACGCTCGGGCTGGCCGCATGCTCATTTCATAGCGCAACCACTCGCTCCGACACGATCGTGTTCGGACGAAACAAAGACGCGATCACGCTCGACCCGGCCGTCTCTTCCGACGGCATCTCATTGACGACGACCTACCTTATCTACGAGGGCCTCACGCGCTACAAGCCCGGCACCTTTGACGTCGAGCCGGCGCTCGCGACCTCGTGGGAGGTGAGTGTGGACGGCACGCGTTGGCTGTTCCACTTGCGCCGCGGCGTACGGTTCCAGGACGGCACGCCGTTTAATGCGCGGGCGGTCAAGTTCAACTTCGACCGGTGGCGCGATCGGCACAACCCGTACCATGCGTGGGGATATTTCACGTATTTCATGAGCCAATTCGGCGATTCGCCGGGCGTCATCGCGTCGGTGAACGCTATCGACGATCGCACGCTGGAGATCCGCCTCCGCCGGCCACTCGCACCGATGCTCGCGAATCTCGCCATGCCGGCGTTTGCGATTGCGTCACCGGCTGCAATGCAGCGCGAACGCGACCGCTTCGCCCAGCATCCGGTCGGGACTGGTCCGTACGAGCTTGTCGAATGGGTCAAAGACGACCACATCACGCTGCGCCGTTTCGACGCGTACTGGGGACGCGCCGCGCGGATCCGTAGGGTCATCCTGCGCGACATCCCCGATGCTGCAACGACTCAGTTGTTGTTGGAGCGCGGCGAGCTCGACGGCTGGGAATACCCGCCGCCGGGCGTCCTCCCGCGCCTCGCCGCTGACCCGAACCTGCGCATCTACCACCAGCCGCCCAACAACGTCATGTTTTTGGCGATGAACAATCTGCATCATCCGTTCGACGATGTGCGCGTGCGACGAGCGATCGGCATGGCGATCGACCGCGCGACGATCGTGCGGCACTTCTGGGACCCTTCGGCTCAGGCCGCTCGCGAGTTCCTACCAGAAGCCGTTTGGCCACACGGCGTGACGGTCGCTCTGCCGTATGATCTGAGAGCGGCGCGCTCGTTGCTCGCGCGAGCTGGCTACCCTCACGGCTTTCATACGAGCCTGTGGTACACGACGGCGCCGCGCCCGTACTTGCCCGAGCCGCAGCGGGTAGCAGAAGCTATCCAAGCGGACCTGCGCGCGCTCGGCGTGGATGCGAGCTTGCAAGGCTTCGAATGGGGCGTCTACCTGCCGCGAGTGGAGAACGCAGAGCACGATATGTGTCTGTCCGGCTGGACCGGCGACAACGGTGACCCAGACAACTTTCTCTACGTGCCGCTCGACCGCGACAACGCGCAGCCGCCGGGCGCGTACAATCTCGCGTTTTGGCGCGATGACGCGTTTCACGTGCTTGTGACGCAGGCCCAAGCGTCAACGGAGCGCGCGATCCGCGCGCGGCTCTACGCTCAGGCGCTGGCCGACGTGCGCGATCAAGCTCCGATCGTCGCAATCGCGCACACGCGCTCGCCGATCGTCTTTCGCGCCGACATTTCCGGCTACGTGCCGTCGCCCGATAGCACGATCTCCTTCGGCCGCCTTTGGTTCGCGGGCCAAGGGCCGCCGAAGCCGCGCTGAGAACAAACGTACATGCTCCGGCTCCCGCCATTTACGTACATCCCGGCGCGCAGCGCGGACGAGGCGGTCGAACTGCTCGCAAGTCATGGCGCCGACGCGCTGCCCGTGTCTGGCGGCACTGATCTCTACGCGAACATGAAGCAGCGGCTGTTCACGCCCAAAGTGCTCGTCGGGCTCAAGCCGATCCGAAACTTGAGCTTCATCCGTTACAATGACGTCAGCGGGCTTACGGTGGGCGCTCTCGCGACGCTTACCGATATCGCGGACAGCGAGCCGGTGCAGCGCTACTACCCGGCGCTGGCACGGGCGTCGTCGCTGATCTCCACGCCGCAACTGCGCAACATGGGCACGATCGGCGGCAACGTCTGCGTCGACACGCGCTGCAACTACTACAACCAGAATCTCGACTGGCGCAAAGCGCTCGGCTATTGCATGAAGAAGGACGGCGACATCTGCCGCGTCGCGACGAGCAGCCCAAAGTGCCTGGCGGTAAATTCATCAGACGCCGCGCCGGTGCTCCAGGCGTTCGGCGCCCGCATGTGGCTGGCCGGACCGAGCGGCGAGCGCGAACTGCCGATCTCGGAATTCTTCCAAAACGACGGAATGCTCGCTTGGAACAAGCGACTTGGCGAGATCGTCACGCGGATCAACATCCCGCCGCCCCAGGCTACGACGCGCAGCGCGTATCGCAAGCTCCGGCTGCGCAACTCTTTTGACTTCCCGATTCTCGGCGTGGCGGTCGTCGTGCAGCTCGACGACACGGGCGTCTGCCGTGACGCGAAACTCGTGCTCAACGCGGTCGCGCCTAAACCAATCGAGGTCCCTGCGGCAGCAGCGGCGTTGATCGGCACGCGCCTCGAAAGCGAGGCGCTCGAGGCGGCCGCAGAGGCAGCATTCGCGGCGGGCAAACCGCTCGACAACACGAGCGCGACCATCCCGTATCGCAAGCGGATGGTGCGCGTGTTCGCACGCCGCGCGCTGGACGACGTCGCCGCCTAGCTATGACGCCCGAGGTCTGGACGGCGGTCGCAAGCGTGGGCACGTTCATCGTCATCGCGGCGACCGCGATCGCGGCGATCGTTCAATTGCATCACATCCGCGGCAGCAATCAGATCGTTGCCCTTAACGAATTCCGCGAAGCGTTCGAGTCGCCGGAGATGGTGCGCGCACGCGCAAACCTAGGGATGCTCGCCGAGCGACTCAAGGACCCCGCTGTGCGCCGCGAGCTAGAAAGTCCAGTTCTGCCTGACTGGTATCAGCATATGCAGTTCCCATGTAGGCTCATGGAGACGCTCGGCGGTTACGTCAAGCACGGCATCGTCAACGCGGACATCGTGATCGACCTGTGGGGCGCGCCGATTGCGCGGTTCTGGGATGCAATGGCACCGGCGATCGTCATCATGCGGCGAACGCGCGGCGACGCGCTGTACGAGAACTTCGAAATGCTCGCCGCGCTCATCAAGCAATACATCGCCGCGCATGCGGGAAAAGTGAGCCTTTATCCCAAGAACCTAGTTCGGATCGCACCTCCCGACCGCTGGGCCGAAGAGGACAAAGCAGCGCGTTGACCACGTTCGCGGCACTCGAGCGAAGCTCGAGTCAAGACTGCTAGCGTTCGCTGCGCGTGAAGATGTACGTGATGTCGAAGAAGAACGCGCGGCGCTCGTGCGTCGTGCTGCACTCGGCGGTGACCTTGGCGTAGTTGCGGCGCGACTGCGAGAAGAGGTCTTGTCCGGTGACGCGATATTGACCGCCGTCGCACGCGATGCTCTCGATGAACTTGTACATGTAATCGAAGCCCGTCCCCATGTCGGGTGCGCGGACCGGAATCGCGGTTTCCGGCGAACTGCCATCGGGCGCGAGGCTGGCGTTCGGATTCGGCGTGACGACGGCTGGGTTAGCGACATTCGGCGAGGCGATGGCGTTCGGCGCAGCGCTCGGGGTCGGCACGCCGGCCGGCGCGACCGCGATCGGCGACGGCGATGCGCTTGCAACCACCGACGGACTCGGCGCGCTTGACGGTGTCGCCGTCGGCAGAGGAACCATCGTAGGCGTCGCCACCGTTGCCGCGGCGCTTGAAACGATGACCGCCCCGGCCGGCGCCGCCGTGGGCTTCGGCGTCGGCGTCGACAGCGCAATACCGGGCGTGGGCGTAGGTGGCGCGTTGGCAGCGGTCGACGCGGTAGGCGAAGACGTCGTCGCAGGTGCACCCTTGAGCACCGCGTGCTTCGGCGGCGGCGTGCCGTGCAACACGAGACCAGGGTGCGCCGGGCCGCTGGGAGGCGGCGGCAGCCGAGGAGCGACCAGCGTGATGGCGACGATAGTGCCGCCGTGAATCGAGTACACCCAGCGGTTCTCGTTCGATCCGCCGTACGTCGACGTCGACTCGTCGGGAGCGTCGTCATACGAACGGGTCGGGTTCCCGCGTATCACCATCAGTCGCGTGAGCGAGTCGCCGAGATTGACTCCATATGGATCGCCGATCGGCAACGCGAGTTCTTTCGGCGCTGCGGCTTCAACGCGGATCTGCGTGACCTGCTTGTCGGTCGTCTCCAGGAGCAGCGTCCCCTCGCCGCCGTGGATCGGATACTCGACGAGCATCGAGCCGAGAATTACCTTGCGATTGAACTCCGGCTTGCCGAGTCGCGCGCGCACCGCTTCGATGTTCTCGCCCAGCGTGACGCCTTGCCAGAGCACCGGCTTGACTGGAAATGCATTGGGCGCGAGCGCCGCCGGCTGCGGCGAGGCCGTAGCGGCGGGTGACGCGAGAGCGAGGACAAGCGCGAGAACGTACATGAAAATGAAAGCACCGCTTCATCAAGCTGCAGAGCGGAGCGCCCGACTTAGGCGCCGCGGGCTTCGCGACCTGTCAGCGGCGTCGAGAAGCGAAGAGCCGCAAAAGCAAATCGTCGTCGGTCAGTCCGCCAGCCGCCGCACCGACTTTCGGGCGCAGCAGACACGCGACGCGTGCGGCTGTTGCCGCGACGACGCTGGGCGGCAGGCTGGTTCTGCGCTCGACGTAGCGATCCACGAGCGCCCATTCTTCAGGGGTGAGGTTCTCTTGCGCGGTGAGCGGCGGCAGCCCAAGGCTCTGCTCGCCTTGGAGCCACGCTTTCGGATTCGAAACTTCAAACGCGCGATCGCGCACGACGATCGTCCCCGCGACAAAGTCGCCGAGCCGTTTGTTCTGCGACGACAGCAGCGCGCTGATCGCGGCCGGAACGTAGGAGAAGATGGCCTCCACGACGCGCACAAGATTGCGAAGCACGGCGCCGCTCAGATCGATCGGATAGCCTCCATCGCGCACGACACGAATGCCGAGCACGCGCTTGCCCGGCGTTTGACCGTTCCACGCCGCCTCAAAGACCATGAAATACCCTATGAAGATGACAAACGCAAGGAAGATCGCGATCGCCAAGAAGAGCGAGATCACTTGATTGCCGCTCAGCCGTAAGGCGGCGCCGATCGATGGCGCGCTGCCCGCGGCGAGCGCCAAGAGAAAGCCGGCGATGAGCGCGACGACTCCTTGTATCATCGTGTCAAGCGCGACGGCGAGAAAGCGGCTGCCCAAACCCGCCAACTCGTAGGTGAAGGCGACGCTTTCGGGCGTTCTGACGGTGACGTTGCGCTCCACGTAGGCGCATTCGTCTGCGAATGCGAAAACGCCCGCGTGCGTCAAGCGGTGTTCGTCGAGCGCCGGCAACCCGGCTGGCAACGTCTAGAGGAGCTGCTCAAGAACGCGGACCGGCGCGGTTTGCGTTCGCTCGCGCCTGAAGAGATCGAGGAGCTTGGGCGCCTGTACCGCTGGGTCACATCGGACCTCGCGTTCGCGGAAGGCCGCGAATACGACCCGACGCTGCGCCAGTACCTGCATCGCTTGACTGCGCGCGCCCACGCCTATGTCTACGCGGGCAGCGTGGAAGCCGGCTGGCGTCGCGTCACGCGTTTTCTCAGCCACGACTTTCCCGACGAGGTACGCCGCTCGCGCTGGTACGTGCTCGGCATGTTCAGCCTCTTCATTATCGCCGCGATTTTCGCGTATGCGCTCATCAAGAACGTGCCGAATGACGCGTACGCGATTCTTCCGGATTCGCTCGTGCGGCCGATCCACGAACGGTTGCACGACAGCAACTTCGGTTTCGACCGCGATTTCGCATCGACGGTCTCGGCGCTGATCATGACGAACAACATCCGCGTCGCCATCATGGCGTTCGGCGGCGGCATCGTGCCAATGCCGTGGCTCGCGGCGGGTCTCGGTGTTGTGCCCGGCGTGCCTACGATTTATCTGGTTTTTTTTAATGGTCTCATGCTGGGCGGCATGGGCGCGATGTACGGCAACGCCGGCTTCGGCTTCGATTTTTGGGCGACAGTCGCGCCGCATGGCGTGATCGAGTTGAGCGCAATTTGGATCTCTGGCGCTGCCGGTATACTGCTAACGGCCGCGGTGTTCAACCCAGGACGACTGCGGCGCGTGGACGCTTTGCGCCGCAACGCGCGCCGCTCGCTCGTGCTCATCGTCGGCGCGTTCTGCATGCTGGCGTGCGCCGCGATCATCGAAGGCTTTTTCTCGCCCCAGCGTTTTCCGCCGGAAGTGCGCATGACGGTCGGCGCGCTCACCGGCGTGGCGCTGCTTTCCTACTTCACGCTCGCGGGCCGCCGCCCGCTTGACGCCTCGCGCGCAGGAGGGATTACTCATGCGTGAGGGTAGTATGCAAACCGAAATGGCGCTCACCGAACGCGATCTGCTCCGCGTGCAGGCCGCCAATCCAGATTGCCGCGTCGAGCTTCGTGACGGCAAGATCATCGTCATGAGCCCGAGCGGCCTCTTTTCCGAGGCGGTCGGCACAAGACTACTGGCCCGACTTCATCAGTTCGTCGAGGAGCACAGGCTGGGCCTCGTCGTGGGATCCAGCGGTGGGTTCCACTTGCCGAATGGCGACATCGTCGGACCCGACGTGGCGTTCGTCTCGCGGGAGCGCTTGCGGTCTGTGCCGCGCGGCTTTGCGCGCGTCGCCCCCGATCTCGCAGTCGAGGTGAAGTCGCCCTCGAACCGGATTCCCGAGCTTGCGGAAAAACTCGCGATGCTGCGCAGTCAAGGCACGACAGTGACGTTACTTATAGATCCGGACGAGCGCACTGTTGTGTTTGAAGGCGCCGGCGGCCAACGGCGGGTCTTGCGCGATGAAGACACCATCGAGTTGTCCTCGTTGCTGCCTGGTTGGTCGATGCGCGTCTCCGAACTTTGGCCGGAATCTCTCTAGCACGTTCAAAGAACGCGCCGCTACAAGAGGTTGCGGGCCTTCACCTCGATGTATGCGTTGATGAGCGAAACGGTGAGGTTCGCCGCCGGCACATCGATGACGCCGATGCCGCGCTGCTGCAGCAGCGCGATGGCCTTGCGCCGTTCCGCACCGAGCGACGCCGCAACGCTCGCGCGGTAGGCGTCTGCTGCGGTCCTCGGTTCGATCGCGAGCGCACGCTCGATCGCCTCATCGTTCATGAGCACGCAGATCACCAAGTGGCGGGGCGCCAGCACGGCCACGTTCGAGAGCACGTTGGCGGAGGCGACCGGGTCGAACATATCAGTGAAGAAGATGACGAGGCTGCGCTTCGGCTGGCGCCGGCGCAAGTGCGTGAACGCGCCGGAGTAATCGGATTCCTCAAAGCGTGGCTGCAAATCGTAGATGCGCTGCACCAACGCTGCGACGTGGCGCGAGCCGGAGCGCGGCGCGACATGCTCGCGCAACGCGCCCGCGAACGCCATAAGCCCGACTTTATCGTCGGCCAGCGACGCGATCGACGCCACTGACAGCGCCGCCGTCACCGCGTAGTCGAACTTGCGCTGCTCGCCGATGCGCGGCATCATGAGTCTACCTGAGTCGAGCACCAGCATGATCGTCTGGCTGCGTTCGATGTCATAGCGCGCGACCATCAACTTGTTGCGGCGCGCCGTGGCCTTCCAGTCGATCGAACGAAACTCGTCGCCCGGTTGCCACTCGCGCAGGCTGTCGAACTCACCGGCGCCGCCGCGCAACCGCATCTTGCGGAACCCGGCTTCGGCAAGCCGGTGGCGGCGCGCAAGTTCGCCGTAGCGCTCGACCGCGGAAAGATCCGGGTACACCTGCGTGCGCACCGCGCCGTCGACGCGCCAATGCCGGCGCAGCAAACCGAGCGGATTCTCAACTGAAACGTACAGATCGCCGAGCGATGCCGTACCGCGCTCGAGCGGCGTGACGGACAATTGGTCAACCTTGCGACGGCCGGGGCCGACAAAGCCCGAGACGCCGCTCTCGGGCATCTGCAGCAAGTCCACCGGCGAATCAACGATCGTATAGCGAAGAGGGACCACCGATCGGTTGGCGATCGCGTACTTCAACTCGCCGGGCGAACGCAACGCCAAGTGTCCGACCGGTTCGCGCGCCACCGCCACGTCTTGGCGCCGCGGGCCGGAAACCGCGTCGAAGAGCAAAAAACCGAGCAGCGCCGCTCCGCCCAGCAATCCCATGTAGGCGAACGGCACCCAGAACGCGCCGAGCGCGACCGTGCCGGCCACTGCCATCATCCAGCCGGCAAAGCGCGGCGTGATCCACCACAGCGAGGTGAAGCGGCGCACTAGGAAGCGGCGGACTCCTCGGGCGGCGCCGGCTTCGCCTCTTTCGGCACGGGAACTGAGTCGAGGACGCGCTTAAGAACGTCGCCGGTCGAGAGGCCCTCGATTTCCGCTTCAGGACGGACAATCATGCGGTGCGGCAACACCGCAGGCGCTACGGTCTTGACGTCGTCAGGCGTGGCATAGTCGCGATCGTCGATCGCTGCCGCCGCCTGCGCTGCGATGAGCAGTTGAATGCCGGCGCGCGGGCTCGCGCCCAACGCCATGTCGGCTTCCTCGCGCGTGCGTTTGACGATCTCGAGGACGTACCGCTGCAGCGCCGGCGCCACGTGCACCGCACGAACGTCCTGGCGGGCCGCGGCCACCTCAGCCTCGGTGATGACCGCGCCGATGCCTTCGCGTTCGAGATAGCGCGAGTCGAAGCCGCCGGCGACGCGGTCGAGCAGCAGCGTCTCTTCCTCTTTGCTGGGATACCCGGTTCGGCACTTCACCATGAAGCGGTCGAGCTGCGCTTCGGGCAGCGGATACGTGCCTTCATACTCCACCGGGTTCTGCGTCGCGCAGACCATGAACAGCGACGGCAATGCGAACGAAACGCCGTCGATGGTGACTTGGCGCTCCTCCATCGCTTCGAGCAGCGCGGATTGCGTCTTTGGCGGCGTTCGGTTGATCTCGTCGGCGAGCAGCAGATTGGTGAAGATAGGACCTTTGCGCGTGAAGAACTCGCCGGATTTCGGGTTGAACACGGTGGTGCCGACCACGTCCGAAGGCATGAGGTCCGGGGTGAATTGGATGCGCCGGAACTCAGCGCCCAGCAGCAGCGCCAGCACGCGCACGAGGAGCGTCTTCGCCGTGCCCGGCACGCCCTCGATGAGCGCGTGGTTCTGCGACAGCAGCGCGAGCTGCAGCGCGAAGATCGCTTCGTCTTGGCCGACGACGACTTTACGCAGTCCGCTTGAGAGGCGTTTCGCGACGACCGAAGCCGATGCGCCCATAACCCGTCAATTCCTTTCGTAGCACGCAGCTCAACCGCGCCGCCCGCACAAGATCGTTGTCGCTAGGTTCATCGACCTTGCGCAAAGCGTCGAGCTCGCGCACCTGGCCGGCGCGCTCAGGATCGTAGCTCTCCAGCCGAGCCGCGAGTTCGGCGGCGCTCGCTCGCTCCGAGAGTCCGGCGCTCGCCGCCACCTCGTGCAGCGTCAAGTCCGCCAGGTCTCGCAAGGCTTTGCGCGCAGCCTTGCCGCGCGCAAGCAAATGCGCCATCGATGAGAGATACTCCGCCGAGGTCCGCTCGGCGACCTCGGGCAAGCGAGAAGTCGGGCCGAAACGCAGCGCGGTGCCGATGACGAGCAGCAGCAGCGCCGCGGCGGCGATGATGACGGCCGCGCGGGCCGGCACGGGCAAGACCGCCCACCACGTCGGCCCGGCGGCAAAGCCGTGCACCCATTCGTCGAATGCGACGGTTGCCTTCGGATTGCCGCCCGTCGCGAGGTTGTACGCCAACCGCGCGTTATCGGCTTTTGTGATGCGAGCATTGTCGAACAGGCTTTGGTCGGTGATGACGGCGACGCTTCCCTTGCCAAGGCGATACTCCATGACGACCGCGCCTGAGTCGTCGGCTACGAGCGGCAACGCCTTCGCGGCTGACGCGAAGCGAGCGCGCAGAGCGCTCGTGCCAGACACTCTAGCGACGCCTGCCGTGAGCGGCGATATCGCCACGGTCAGCGCGTCGTCGCGCTTTTGACCCTCCGTCGTGATCGTGGGGACGCCAAGCGAGCCGCCGTAATCGCCGTCCGTCAGCCAGATCAAGCGCCCGCCTTGCTTTACCCAACTTCGGATATTCTCGAGGTCGATGGGCTGAAGCTGTCCGATCGCCTCGCCGCTATCCTGTCGGCGCAGCGCCAGCTCGCGGGAGTTGGCTGCGACGATCAGCGTATCGATGGAGCGGTCGAGGAACGCCGACCGCTGTGTGAAGCGCTCGGCGTGGTTTCCCATCCGCGCGAGCAGCTCGTACCAGGCGCGATAGCCGCCGCTGTGCGCGTCGTAGGATGAGAACGTGTCGTAACGCGGAGCCAGGGCGCGCTGACGTACCTCGGCAGCGATGACCAATGTAAAAATCGCGGCGCTCGCCAGCACGAGCACGACGATCTCAGTCCAAGGAACGTCGCTCCACTTCACGTGGCGCTTGCCTCGAAACGCCGATACGCGCCTTCAGCCGTGCGCCAATCGCTCTCGCCGACGGGTACCGCGGCGTACGTGGCGATCGTAAACGCGCGTGCCAAGTCGTCGAACGGAGGCGCTGCCACCGCGCGCGCGCGGCGGACAGCTTGGCGATATTCGCCGGCGGTGCGCGCGGCATCGTATGTCACGAGCCCGCTCCCATCAAGGCGCACGAGCGCTGCGCGAAACGCGAGCGATATCGCCGCCGCGTAACGGCCCTCCCCGGCTGCCGCGAGCGCGCGATCGTACAGCGCTGTGACTGCCGCGCGCTCCGGGAGCAGCTCGCCCACATCAGCCGCGCGCGGCGTGCGCCGGCGTGCAACCACGTACTGAGCGAGCCGGTAGGCGACCAGCATGACAAGCAGCCCGATGATCGCGATCGTCACGACCGCGGCGATCCGCGCGAACATCGGCGTCGCCGACGCCGCGCCGAAGAGGCCCCTGAACAAGCGCTCGAGCATGCTCGCGAGCCACTCGAGAAAACGCTCCCACCACGATTTGCGGACCTGCGCCTCGGTGGACGATTCGCGCTCGTGGTAGGCGGCCTGAGCGAGGATCGACGCCAGCGTCGGCGCGATGGCGTGCGGCGGAAGCACCGGCGTCTGCGCCAACGACTGCGTCGCACCGCTCAACGTGGCTGCCGCGTCGCGCAACATCGCCGCCTGCGTTGCAGGCTTCTTTTCTGCTCGTGCGGCGTTGAGGACCGCCTGCAGCCAATCGTCGAGCGACGGCGAGAAACGAGGTGGCCCCGGCAGCGGTGCCGGCGGCAGGTGGACCTCCGGTAACGGAATCGGTGGGATGATAAGAGCCCGATGCGCGCGCTGTGCCGCCGCCTGTGCGCGTGCGTTGTTATCGAGCGCCTCTGCCCGTTGCACCAGGATTGCGGCCGTGCTCTCGAGGTTGTGCGCGTACAGCTGCAGCGCCGGCGAGAGTGGAATGGACCTGAGGGGCACGCCGCGCTTTTCTCTCGCGAACGAGCCCTGCGAATCGCTCGATGCGGCCAGAGAAGGCGTGGGCAGCGTCACCAAGATCAGCAACGCGAGCATTGCGCCTTTCATGGCGCGGAGGTGGGCGGAGGCTTGGCCGGGGGCGCAACGGCCGGGGCCGAAGGCGACTGGGCCGTTGGCGCTGTGATCTGATCGGCAAGCATTTGGATGTCAAATCCTTCGCGCCTGATCCGGATATCATAGTAGTACACCGACACGAGTACGAACGCGAACGCGACGTACAAGACGTTGAAGACCTGCGCCAGCCCGACGTAGAGATACCACGATTTGGTGAACCACAGCGCCAGGCCGTCGATGACAACCGCGACCAAAGAGATGCCGATGAAGACGAGCGCGATCGCGAACGCGACGAACAGGGAACGAGAGAACAGGCCGCCGCCGAAGATGCGCGTGATGCCGAGCGTGAATGCGCGGACTGGGTCGACCCGCTCGAGCACACACGCGATGAACGACGCGGCGAACGCCATATAGACCATGATGATCGCACCAGCCGAGGCGACGCCCAGCGTCAGCCCGATGAGGCCTCCCAGGACGAAGCCGACTGCGTGCAGCGTCGCAGCGAGGAGCGCGATGAACACTCCCGCGATGATGATGCCGAAGAACACGACAATGAGCACGACCGAAGACACGACGAGCCACAGCAGCATCAACAGCAGAGCATAGCCCCAGCGCCGGACCGCGTCCTGGTAACACAGGCGGAAACGCACGGGCAGCCCGAGGTACGCGCGCGAAACGCCTGAGACGACCGCGGCGTTTGCGAGCGGCAGCGCAAAAAAGCCGAACAGATACGTCAGTCCGCTGATGGCGAACGAAGCCATCTCGCTGTATGGGGATTGCGCGAGCACCGCGTCATTGATCTTGGTCAGATCCGGCGGCGTCGACGGATGCTTGATCGCGGAGTCGATGAGGCTCAGATACGCGTCGAGCAGGCTGTGCGTCAGCCCCAACTGCAGGAATTGAAAAAGTGCGAGCGGCGCGACGATCACGAGCAAGATCGCCGCGAACGTCAGCAGATGGCGGAAATAGATCGAAAAAGCGCGGTCGAACAGCTCGCCGATGGAAAGCGGACGCAAGCTCGGCGGGCGCGCGCGGCTTGATCCTGGGGGCGCGACGGCCATGCACCGTCGTTCTTTGGTTTCAAGAAACCGCCCTTCGCGAGGCCACGCGCGGTCGAGCTCCGAACGTGGCCGGGCCTTGAAACGTGAAGCGCATTACTTTGCGCCGTTCGACACAGGAGCGAAGCCGGCTGTCGTCGTGACGCGCGACGGCATCGTCGAGAGCGAACATTTCGTTCGCTTCGTCGCCGCGACGGCGGATGGCGGCGTGCTCGAGTCGCGCGGCGACATCGAAGGCCGAACCTTCATGCGTTCTTCGGCGAAGCCGCTCATTTGCGCCGTCGTCGTCGCTTCGGGTGCCGCCGACGCCTTCGGCTTCACACCCGAGGAGCTCGCCGTGGCTGCCGGCTCGCACAGCGGCGAGCCCTATCACATCGCCGCTGTGCGCAGCATGCTCAAGAAGATCGGTCTCGGTGAAAGCGCGCTGCAATGCGGACCGCATCCGCCGATCCACGAGCCTAGCGCGAAGGCGCTGTGCGCTGCGGGCGCAGAACCCTCGCGGATCCACAACAACTGCTCGGGCAAACACACGGCGATTCTGGCGCTCGCCGTGCATCGCGGCGCGTCGCCGGCCGGCTATCTCTCGCGCGAGCACCCGGCGCAGCGCGAAATCCTCGCCGGCTGTGCGGCACTGTTAGACGTCGATGCGCAGTCGATGGTGATCGGCGTCGACGGCTGCGGCATTCCAGTCATCGGCGTGCCGATGACTGCGGCCGCTGTCTGCTTCGCCCGGTTTGGCGAGCCCGCGCGATTCGGGCCGAGTTGGCGCGAGGCGATCGCGCGCGTCGTTCGCGCGATGGTCACGCATCCTCAGTACGTCGCCGGCACAGGACGTTTCGATACTGACTTGACGCGCGCGGCTGCAGGTGCGGTCGCCTGCAAGGGCGGGGCGGAGGGATATCACGCTGCCGCTGCTCTTGCGCGCAAGATGGGTTTTGCGGTCAAAGTAGCCGACGGCAATTTCCGCGCGGTCTCTCCGTTCGTCATCGAGCGGCTCGACCGGCACGGTGTGCTCGACGGAGCGCAGCTCGGGCAGTTGGCACGCCATCGCCGCCCGCCGGTCAAGAACTACGCCGGAACAGTGGTCGGCGAGATCGCCGACATCACCTAACCGTTCGCATACACCAACTCGCCGCCGATGAAGACGTGCGAGATGCGATTGCGGCGATCCCACACCGCCAGATCCGCGCGCAGGCCCTCGCGCAGCGTGCCGCAATCGCCGTCGACGCCGAGCGCGCGCGCCGGAGACCATGTGGCGCAGGCGACGGCTTCCGGAAGCGAGATCCCCGTAGCTCCCATGAGGTTGCGCACTGCCTGATCGACCCACAAGTTGCTGCCCGCCATGACGCCGTCAAGATCGCGCACGACGGTGCCGTCCTCGAAAAGCCCCTCGCTTGCGGGCATCATGTCCGTCGAGAGCACGAGGTTCACGCTCTTGAGGCGGTACAAGAGCGCGAGGTGCTCGAGCGAGACGTGCGCGCCGTCCGCGATGACTTCGCATTGAGCGGCCGGATCGAGCAGGTACGCGGTGAGTATCGAGGTCGAGCGATGGTGCAGTCCAGGCATCGCGTTGAACGCATGTGTGAGCAGTCGGAAGCCTTCATCGATCGCGCTCAAGCCCGCGGCGTACGACGCGCCGGTATGGCCGGCGGATAGCACGACGCCGCGGCGGCGAAGCTCGGCGGCGGCGCGGGCTCCATCCTCGATCTCGGGCGCCATCGTCACGCGGCACCGCCCGCTGCCCCACGTCGAGAGCAAAGCTTCGATGCGCGCGGGCGTCGGCGTGAGCAGATGCTCCGCTCCGTGAAAGCGGCGATATTCGGGATTGAGGAACGGCCCCTCGAAGTGCACGCCGAGAGGCCGCGCGCCGGCTCGCGGCACTTCGATCTGCCGGTAGAGCTCGCGTGCCGCGCGCAGCGTTTGCTCCCAGGGTCCGCTGATCAGCGTCGGCAGAAATGCCGTCATGCCGAAGCGTGGGCCGGAACCGGCGAGCGCCTGGAGCGCGGCGAGCGGGTCGCGATCGAAGCGATGGCCGCCGCCGCCGTTGACATGGAGGTCGATGAGACCCGGGGTGACGGTGCTGCCGAAAGGCAACTCGTAGTCGAGATGGTGCGGGCCGTCGTCGAGGCGCGCGATCAGTCCGTCCTCGACGCGGATGCTGCCCTGATGGGACGTGCCGTCGCCGATCGCGAGCAAAGCGTGGCCGATCGTGCGTCCCCCCATGTTCGATGCTTTCGCCAGAGCGGCTTACGGGGCTTTTCGCAGCGCTCCGTTCGCGAAGAAAACGGCCGTGTACAGCACCAGCAAAATGCCCGCTGCCACGAACATCGGCCTGACTCCAAACGCCGTCACGGCAAA
>Ga0187846_10000751_pt1 | contig 18454 bp, 16 predicted proteins | sample TC_taG_FD_161473 | JGI IMG/M metagenome (GOLD analysis project Ga0187846, IMG submission 161473) | Biofilm microbial communities from the roof of an iron ore cave, State of Minas Gerais, Brazil - TC_06 Biofilm (v2) | ecosystem: Environmental > Terrestrial > Deep subsurface > Cave > Wall biofilm...
CAGGCCCGCTTTCGTCGGGTCTACCCAAGAGGTGATGTACAGCGTCTGCCACGAGGAGCCGCCCCCGATCGCACTGCAGCCGGCGCAACCGGGCCTGGTTCACTTCGAGCCGGTGGCGCGCCGCGCGATGGCCAAGGAGCCGGGGGAGCGCTTCCAGAGCGCGGCAGAGTTTCGCGACGCGATCCTGGCCGCCTATCAGCGGTCCACGAAACCACCGGTTCCCGACGACACGGTCATTCCGGGCCAAAGCGCGCCTCAAGGGGTACCAAGGGCGGAGGCATTGGCGCCGTCTGCGGCAGCTGCCGTTGCCGCGGCAACGGGAGGGACCGCGTGGGATCCGCAGGTGCTCGCCCGGCTGGAGAGGCAACTGGCGGTGACGGTTGGGCCGTTGGCGCGGGTGATGGTGCGGCGGGCCGCCAAGCAGTGCGCCAATCTGAAAGCGCTGATCGAAGCAGTGGCGAACGAGCTGGGCTCGTCCGACGAGCGCCAGGCCTTCCTGTCGGGCGTGCGCGACCTTCTGACGCCGGGCCGTACGGCAACCGCGACGGCGGCTGCAGCCCCCGCTCAAGTCCGCGCCGATCCACGCACCGGCAAACCGCCAACCGACAGCAGCGCCGGCGCCGCTGCGCGCGACGCAGCCGCGCCGGCGGTGAACGCTCTGACACAGCAGGACGTCCAGCGCACAACGCAGTTGCTCGGTTCCCTGATCGGCCCGCTGTCGCGCGTGATCGTCAAGAGCGCTGCGGCCAAAGCGCACAACAAGGACGAGTTCTTTCGCATGGTGGCCGAAGGCATCCCGACTGAGGAAGATCGCGAGGTGTTTCTGCGGAACATCCGCAAGCCGCAAAACTAGGAAAAGGGGTGGCGCGCTCAGCGCCGCTCGACCCAGTACAAGGCGGTGAGTGCGACCGCCAACACCAGCATTCCCGGCAGCACGGCAACGACGATCGGCGGCCAGGTGGCGAGCAGCCCCAGGTGCGAGAACAGCTTGTTCAGCGCGTAGAAGATCACCCCGATCATGATTCCCGAGAACACCTTGAAGCTCATCGTGCCGCTGCGAACGTGCAGGTACGCGAACGGCAAGGCCAACGCCATCATCACCAGGATCGTGAGCGGGTAGAACAGCTTGCCCCACAGGGCGATCTCGAAGCGGTCGGTGCGCTGGTGGTTCTCGGCCAGGTGGCGGATGTAACGCGACAGGTTCAGCGCCCCCATCCGCTCCGGCTGCACCAGCAGCGCGCCGAAGATCTCCGGCGTCAGGCCCGAATGCCACAGCAACTGCGGCTGGCGGATCACCTCGGTGTGCTCCGTCGTCTGCGAGGTATCGCTCGCCACCACCGGCGGCAGCTCCGTCTCAACTACGTTGGACAGGTCCCAGCCCTGGCCGTGCACGTAGCTGCCGCTGTCGGCCGTGGCGATTGAACGCAGCCGCATATCGCGGTCGAACTCGTAGATGCGCCAGCGCACCACCGAGGTGTCGGTGTTCACGTGACTGACGTTGACGAAACGCAGCCGCGGCTGGCCGTCACCGCCGTCGGCGACCACGTCGCGCACCCATACACCGGAGCGGAATTCCTGCGCCAGCGACGACCCGGTCGCCTGCAGTTTCAGGCGACGCGCCAGGTCCTCCGCCGACGGCGCCAGTGATTCGCCGAGCACGTAGGTCAACACGACGAAGCCGGCGCCGATCTGCACGATGGCCCAGGCGAGCCGGCGCGTGCTCAGCCCGGCCACCCGCATGATCGTGAATTCCGAATTGGCGGCCAGCTTGGACAATGCGTAGACCGTGCCGATCAGCGCCGCGATCGGCATCAGCTCGTACGTGCGCGACGGCGTCAGCAGCAGCACGAACGCAAGCGCATGTGCAGCCTTGTAGCCGGCATGCCCGACGTCGTCGAACTCCTTGATCAAATCGAACATCGCGAACAGGGCCACCAGTGCCAGCAGCACGAAGCCGGTGGAGGCGGCAACCTCCCGCCACAAGTAGCGGCGCAGCGTGATCATGCGCAGCACCCCTTCGCGCTGCGCTCGAAAGACAGCGGCGCGTGGTGCCGGCGCACTATGCGCCCTTCCATTTGCGCGGATCGAGCCAGCGCGGCAGCCAGCGCTGCAGGTACACGCGCCGCACGAACAGCAGCGCGGTCAGCGCGACCGCCACCGCATGCGTGAACCAGGCGCCGGCAACGAAGCCGATGCGACCCTGCTGCACCCAGACCTGCGCGATCTGGATTCCGTCCAGGTACAGCACGAACAGCAGCACGGCGACGATCAGGTTGGCCGAGCGGCCGATGCGGGGATTGACGAACGCCAACGGCACGGCCAGCAGCGAAAGCACCAGCGCCACCACCGGCAGCCCCAGCCGCCACAGCAGCTCACCCTGGTGCAAGGCACTGGGCACGAGCAGCAAATCCAGCGTCGGCAGCGCGCGTGCGCTCGACGGGGAGTACGGCGTCTGCACCGGCTGGTCGAGCGGTACCGAGTAGCTGCCGAACTCCACCACCCGGAAGCCCGGCGCGCCGGGCTGCCCCTCGTAGCGCCGCCCCTGGCGCAGTGTCAGCACGCGCGTACCGTCCGGCCGCACGTCCACCTTGCCGGTGGCCGCGGCGATCACACTGTCGCGGTCGGGTGCGCGATGCACCACGAATACGTTGCGTACGTGCGCGCCCTCCAGGTCGACCGACTCGACGAAGAACACCCGGTTGGACGAGCTCGATTCGGCGAAACGCCCCGGAGTGACCTTGCTCAGGTCGTCGCGCTGCTCGAAGCGCGAGCGGCTCTCGGCGATCTGGCGATTTGCCCATGGCGCTACCACCAGCGTCAGCAACGCGATCAGCAGCACGATCGGCAGGGCGAAGCGCACCACTGGCGGAATCCACGCCAACAGACTCCTGCCGGCGGTGAACCACACCACCATCTCGGAATCGCGGAAGGCGCGCGACAGCGCCATCAGCACCGATACGAACGCGGTCAGCGTCAGTACGACCGGCAGATTTGTCAGGGCAGACAGCGCCAGCAGCGAAACCACCGCACTACTGTCGATTTCGCCGTTGGCGGCCTCGCCCAGGATGCGCACCAGGCCAACCGAGAACAGGATGCAGAACAGGACCGTGAACACGGCCCCGGCGGTGCTGCCGAGCTCGCGCGCGACTGCGCGCCGGAAGATCATCGGACGGCGCGGCCGCTATACTGCGCGGCTCCCAGGTAGCGCGAGAACCAAAAGCAGTGCGAAGACCAACAGAAGTCTGAAATCCAAGTCCGCACTACGGCTTCAGAAAAACGACCAACGTTGCTCGTAACCACTACAAGCGGGACGACAAGCCAATGGAATGTAACACGAAGATCGCATTGCCCGAGACGTTCAAGGCCGACTGCGTGGCCGTTGGCGTCTTCGAAGGGGGAGGCCTGACCGCGTCGGCCCGCCGCATCGACGCAATAACCAGGGGTGCGCTGCGCGCCGCAATTGCCAGCGGCGACATGACCGGTGCGCGCGGCACTTCGCTGCTGCTGCGCGGACTGCCCGGCGTGGCCAGCGCGCGCGTCCTGCTGGTGGGGCTGGGCAAATCGGATGAGTTCTTCGAGCGCGCGTTCGCCGAGGCGGTGCGCACTGCTGTCAAGGGAGCGGGCCGGGGTGCCACCTCGCTCGCACTTTCGGCCGGCGAGTGGATCGTCAAAGGACGCGATCCGCGCTGGCATGCCTCGACGCTGGTGGTGGCTGCGCGCGAGGTGCCGTTCCGCTCCGACGAGCTCAAGACCAAGAAAGACGACAACCCGCCGCGAATGGCGCGCCTGCACATGTTGCTGGACCAGCGCGACGCCTCCGTCGAACGAGGCCTGGCCGAGGGGCGCGCGATCGCCAACGGCGTCGACCTGGCCAAGCGGCTGGGCAACCTGCCGGCCAATGTCTGTACGCCGGACTTTTTGGCGCAGCAGGCCCGCAAGCTGCAGAGGGACTGGGGCATCCAGGTGCAGGTGCTCTCGCGCGGGCAGATCGAGGCGCTCAAGATGGGCTCCTTTTTGTCCGTCGCCAAGGGGTCGGAGCAGCCTCCGCGGCTGATCGTCGCCAAGTACCACGGCGCCAACCGCGGCCGCTTCGCCAACCCGATTGCGCTGGTCGGCAAGGGCATCACGTTCGACTCGGGCGGCATCTCGATCAAGCCGGCCGGGGAAATGGACGAGATGAAGTTCGACATGTGCGGCGCGGCCTCGGTGCTCGGGACGCTGCGTTCCGCGGCCGAGCTCAAGCTCAAGCTGAACATCGTCGGTGTGGTCCCCGCTTGCGAAAACCTGCCGTCGGGCCGCGCCAACAAACCGGGCGACATCGTCACGTCGATGTCGGGCCAGACCATCGAGGTGCTGAACACGGATGCCGAAGGGCGCCTGATACTGTGCGACGCGCTCACCTACGTACAGCGCTTCAAGCCGGCAGCGGTGATCGACATCGCCACTCTCACCGGCGCCATCATCGTGTCGCTCGGCAACGTGCAGTCGGGACTTTTCAGCCCGGACGACGAACTGGCTGCCGAGCTTCTGCAAGCGGCCAGCCGCGCATCGGACCGTGCGTGGCGCATGCCGGTTGAGGAGGACTACCAAGACCAGCTCAAGTCGAACTTCGCCGACATGGCCAACATCGGCGTGCGCGGCAACGCCGGTTCGATTATCGCTGCCTGCTTCCTGGCGCGCTTTACCAAGGGGATGCGCTGGGCGCACCTGGATGTGGCCGGAACCGCATTTCGCGGCGGCAGCGCCAAGGGAGCAACCGGCCGCCCGGTGCCGCTGTTGACGCACTTCCTGCTGGCGCGGGCCGGCGCTCAGTAGGGCAGAGGCCCGCCCTACTCGGAGTCAGCGGAGTCAGCGAAGTCACCCAACTCACCGAACTCACGGAGTCGAGCTCTCAGCTGCTCGAGCTGCTCCATCAGATCGGCGACGAGCGCAGCCAGCTCCGGATCGGCGTCGAATGCAAGCTCCAAGTGCCGGATGCGGCGCACCCGCGCCAGATCGCGGCTGCCGAAGCGCCATTGCGAGGGGCGATCGCCGGGCGGCCGCAGGCGGCCCTCTCCCACATGGACTGCGACCCAGTCCGAGCTGACACCGCCGGCGCTGCACAACTGCTCCAGCGTCAGACACGCGTCTTCCAGCAAGGCTGCGACCAGAACGGATTGCATCGTGTCATCCCCCAGTGGCACGCGGGTCGAAGTTCATCTCGCGTGACATGGTTTCGTACAACTCCTTCGCCCGCGGCGTATCGGCGGGAGGCACCACCACACGCAGGTTGACGATCAGGTCGCCCGGCGGATCGGCCGGGATACCCTTGCCGCGGAGCACCAGTTGCCCACCGGTTTGCGCTCCGGGAGGAACACGGGTCTTCAGGCTCGTGCCATCGGGCCGCTCGACCGCTACTACAGCTCCCAGCGCCGCTTCCCACGGCGCAATCGGCAGCTCGACCAACAGGTCACGCCCCTCGATTCGGTAGCGCGGGTGCGGCTTGAAGTGCACCTCCATATACAGGTCTCCCGGCGGTCCCGACCCGAAACCGGGGGCTCCCTGCCCGGCCAGCCGGATCAACTGACCGTCGCGTACGCCGGCCGGGATCTGCACCTCCAGCGTGCGCGACTCCAACGCCACGCGGCCTCGTTCGTCGATCTTCGGCACCCGCAGGCTGATCCGATGCTGGGCTCCGCGCCAGGCGTCCTCGATGTCGAGCAGCACCTTGGCATGGTGATCGTCGCCGCGCGCTGCAGCCCCGCGTCGATCGGTGGCGCGGCGAGCCGCGCCGATCCCACCGAACAGTTCGGAGAAGAACTCGGAGAACTGCGCAGCGTCCGCGTCCGAAAATCCACCCCTGGAGAACTCGAAGCCGGCGTCCCAGTCCGGAGGCGGGCGGAAGTCTTCGCCAGCGGCGTGCCCGGAGCCAAGCGCATCGTAGGCAGCCCGCTTCTGCGGATCCGACAGCACCGCGTTGGCTTCGTTGATCTCCTTCATCTTCCCCTCGGCGTCGGGCTCCTTGCTTACGTCCGGGTGGTACTTGCGGGCGAGCTTGCGATACGCCTTCTTGATCTCACCGGCGTCGGCGTCGTGAGGCACCCCGAGGGTTGTGTAGTAGTCCTTGAACTCCATAGCGGAAAGCGTACTCCGGGCGCTCACAGCGGCATCTGGGCGGCGCGCCGCGGCTGGACCATAATTGTCGCTGGAACGGGCGACCTGCCGAGCAAATGACCGCAATCGACTTCCACTTCAATGTTGATCACCCGCTGATCCATGCCTGCCGCGTTGTGCGCAAGGCGCTGGGCAGCGGGAAGACCGTGCTCGTGTTCAGCCGCGACGCGCAGCGCCTCGCCCGGTTCGACGCCGTGCTGTGGACCTTCTCTGCGCTCGACTTCCTGCCGCACGTGTACGCCGATTCCGAGCTGGCGGAGCACACGCCCGTGTGGCTGTCGATGTCCGCAGTCGAGGGCCGTGAGCGCGACGTCCTGCTGCTGCAGGACGACGAGGCTGCACCGGAATTCGAGCGGTGGTTCGAGCGCTTCGAGCGGGTCATAGAGATCGTGTCGTGCGAGGACGAGGACCGCGCGCGCGCCCGCGCGCGCTTCAAGGCGTATCGGGAGCGCGGTTTCGCGCCCCGGTCGCACGAGATCACCCTATGAGTCCGTCGGCAAAGAAACCGGGAGCAAAGAAGCCTGAAGAGGACGACGAATCCATTCCGGTGCTGACCGAGCGCCTGACGCTGCCTCCGCTGACGTTGGACACGACGCTGCCGCAGGAGTCGGAGGCGAGCTCGACCTCGGCGCCCACGATGCCGCTGGCGCTCGACACCTCCCTGCCGGGGCTGGCGCAAGCTTCGCCGCCCGCCGCAGCGCACGCGCCCTCTACGTCGGCTCCGACGGTGCCCTTGGTGCTGGACACCTCCTTGCCGCTGGGGCTGCCGCAGACGCAGCTTTCGCGCGCGGCCGCTGCCGCCGCCCCCGCGTCGCCCCCGCTGCTCTGGCCGCCCGGCTTCGCGCTGTCGCCTGCGCCGGCCGCGCAGAGCCACGCAACGGTGCACGGCGCCGGCGCAACTGGCGCCTCTTCGCCCTCCTCGCCCACGTCTCCCACCGTCGCCGCGGCGCAAGAAATCGTGGCAACGCGTGGAGCGCCACCGAGTCCGAGCCCTGCGGCGGGTCCCCCGACCGGCCCGGTCCCGTTTTCAGCCGCGGCGTCGCTGCGCAGTGCGGCCCCTGCTCCAGCAGCGCCAGCGCGCAGCCCGGCTGCAGCCCCGGCCGCCGCCGCGCCAAGCCCGGTTCTTCCTACGCCTGCCCTCGCAGCCGCCGCCGCCAGCCAAACAGCTGCCGCCGCGGGCGCGCACTGGACGCGGATCGAACTGGAGCTGCGATCCTCGATCCTGCAGGCTATCGCCGACTCGCTTCCGGAGCAGATCGACGCGATCGTTCGTCGCCGTATGAACGATGTGATCGAGCAGCTCGTTCGCGAACTGGCGGCCGAGACACGGCTGGCGGTGGCCTCCTCTTTGCACGACATCGTGGATGCGGCGGTGCGCTCTGAGCTGGCACGGCTGCGCGCGCTGCGGCGCTGAGCCGGTGGCCCAGGGCTCCGGCCCTCCTGCGCACATGCCGTCAAACGATCCACAGCGCGAAGCATCCGGCGAGCCGGAGCTGCCCAAGAGTTTCGATCCGGCGCCGATCGAGCGCCTCTGGTACCCGCTCTGGGAGGAGCGCGGCTACTTCCGCGCGGGCCTGCAGCCCGGCCGACCGGCTTTTGGCATCCAGCTTCCGCCCCCCAACGTAACCGGCATCCTGCACATGGGTCACGCGTTCAACCACACCATCATGGACGCGCTGACCCGCTACCACCGGATGAAAGGCAACAACACGCTGTGGCTGCCGGGAACGGACCACGCCGGGATCGCCACGCAGATCGTGCTGGAGCGGCAGCTGGAACAGCAGGGGCTGACGCGCAGCCAGATGACGCGCGAGCAGTTCGTCGAGCGCGTCTGGCAGTGGAAACAGCAATCGGGCGACACCATCTTGCAGCAGATGCGACGCCTGGGTGACTCGTGCGACTGGGACCGAACCTACTTCACGATGGACGAGCGGCTGTCGCGCGTGGTGGTCGAGACGTTCGTGCGGCTGCACGCCCAGGGGTTGATCTATCGCGGGCTGCGCCTGGTCAACTGGGACCCGACATTGCAGACCGCGGTTTCCGACCTGGAGGTCGAGAGCGAGGAGGAAAACGGAACCCTCTGGCAGATCCGCTACCCCGGCGCCGACGGCGGCGAGGGTCTGGTGGTGGCCACGACGCGGCCGGAGACGATGCTGGGCGACGTCGCCGTCGCGGTCCATCCGGACGATGCGCGCTACCGTGCCAAGATCGGCTCACAGGTGACGCTGCCGCTCACCGGGCGAACGATTCCAGTGATCGGCGACACGTATGTGGATCCGCAGTTCGGCACCGGGGCGGTGAAGATCACGCCGGCGCACGATCTTAACGACTTCGCGGTGGCGCAGCGCCACGGGCTGACACCTCTGGCGATCCTGACGCCGACCGCGACGATCAACGACAACGCGCCTGCCGCGTACCGCGGCCTGGATCGCTATGTCGCGCGCGAAGCCGTGCTGCGCGACCTGCGCGCGGCGCAGCTGCTCGTGTCGGAGAAGCCGCACCGGATGGTGGTGCCGCGCTGCGAGCGCACCGGCGAAGTGGTCGAGCCGATGCTGTCGGAGCAGTGGTACGTGGCGATGAGCCGCCCTTGCCAGGACGGACCGCATGCCGGCAGGTCGCTGGCGCAGATCGCGTTGGAAGCGGTCGAAAGCGGCGCGGTCCGCATCTTCCCCGAGCAGTGGCGCACCGTGTACCGCCAGTGGCTGGAGAACATCCAGGACTGGTGCATCTCGCGTCAGCTGTGGTGGGGCCACCGCATCCCGGCCTGGTACGACGAGCAGGGACGCCCGTACGTGGCGCGCTCCGAGGCCGAAGCGCGCGAGCTTGCGGGACCACGCCAATTGCGGCGCGACCCCGACGTGCTCGACACCTGGTTTTCGTCGGCGCTGGTGCCGTTTTCCACGCTCGGCTGGCCGGATCCGACCGGTGAGGAACGGGTGGCGTACGAGCTGTACCTGCCTTCCTCGGTGCTGGTGACCGGCTACGAGATCCTGTTCTTCTGGGTCGCACGAATGATCGTGATGACGCGGCACTTCACCGGACGGGTGCCGTTCCGCGACGTGTACATCCACGGCATGGTGCGCGACGCCGAAGGCCGCAAGATGAGCAAGTCCGAGGGCAACACCATCGACCCGGTGGATCTGCTCGACGGCATCGCTCTGCCGGACCTGATCCACAAGAACACCACCGGCCTGCGCCGCCCGCAGGACGCGCCCAAAGTGGAGCGGCGCCTGCGCAAGGAGTTCCCGGACGGGATGCCCGCGTACGGCGCGGACGCGCTGCGCTTCACGATGGCGGCATACGCGACGCTCGGCCGCAGCGTCAACTTCGACTTCAAGCGCTGCGAGGGCTACCGCAACTTCTGCAACAAGCTCTGGAACGCGACCCGCTTCGTGCTGATGAATACGCAGGGGCATGCAGTGCTTGATGCGGCGCATGAAGGCGGCGCCGCAGGTGGCGAGCCGGACACCTCGTTCGCCGACCGCTGGATCGCCGGCGAGCTGCAGCGCGCGCGGGCGGAGGTGGAGCGCGGTTTCGCCGAGTATCGCCTCGACAACGTGGCCAATGCGCTATACCGCTTCGTATGGGACGAGTATTGCGACTGGTACGTCGAAATGGCGAAGGTACAGCTGGCGGGCGGCACGCCCGCGCAGCAGCGTGCCACGCGCCGCACCCTGCTCGAGATGCTGGAGGCGGCGCTGCGCCTGCTGCACCCGATCACGCCATTTATCACCGAGGAGCTGTGGCAGCGCGTGTCGGTGTTGGCAGGTCGACGGCAGCAGGCGCAGCAGACTTCGGTGATGGTGCAGCCGTACCCGCAGGCACAGCCGGACCGGATCGACGCGCGCGCCGAAGAAGAGATGGCGCATTTCAAGCGCATCGTTGACGCGTGCCGCAACCTGCGCGGGGAGATGGCGCTGTCGCCCGCGGTACGCGTGCCGCTGGCGATCGGTCCGCACGATGCGCGTACGCAGGCGTTCGCGCCGTACCTGATGGCCCTCGCCCGGCTTTCGGCGATCGAGTCCGCCGGATCCGCCGGCACATCCATGGGCGCCGACGGCGCGGTGCTGGTAGCGGTGGTGGGCGACTACCGGTTGACGCTGAAGGTGCAGGTCGACGCAGCCGCCGAGCGCGAACGCCTTGGCAAGGAGATCGCGCGGCTGCAGGGCGAAATCGGCAAGTCCGAGGGCAAGCTCGCAAACCCATCGTTCGTCGAGCGCGCCCCTGCTGCGGTGGTGGACGAGGAGCGGCGGCGCCTGACGGAACGTCAGTCGACGCTGGCCAAGCTGAACGAACAGCTCAGTCGGCTGCCAGGACCTTGAGCGCCGAGCCTTGGGCCAGCGCCAGGCTCGCCTGGGTGGCTACCTGCGCGCGCTGCCGCATCTCCTTGACGGCGGGGCGCTTGCGCAGTCCGAGCGACAGGCCCATCACCACATCGCCCATCAGCAGCGACATGAAGCAGCCTGCGAAGCGATCCAGATCGACACCGGCCAACAGACCCGACGCCTGCGCGCCGTCGAGGATTTCGCGCAGCGCCGCAAAGCTCGCCTTGCGCCCGTAGGCGTCGAGGGCGCGCGCCACTTCGGGCGAGTGATCGGCCTCGGAAATCGCGAGGCGAAAGACGGCGATAACATCCGGGTCGCTGACCTCGCGCAACATCACGCACCCGAACTCGAACAAGCCCGCCTCGAGATCCTTCCGGTCCCGCGGTGCGGGCCAGTTGGCCGGCAGGCGCATCCGCTGCGAGCGTTCCGCGATGCAGGTGACCAGCATCTGCTGCTTGCTGCCGAACAGCGAATACAGCTCGCGCTTGGAAACGCGCGCACGGGTCGCAATATCCAGCGTGCTGGCGCGGCCGAAGCCGTTCTCGCGGAAGGATGCGAAGGCGGCCGAAAGGATGCGTTCGCGCAGCGGCTTCTGCTCGACAACTTCCTCAGCGGCGCCGCGCGCCGCTTCGCGTTCTTTCGCCATGGCACCGATCGACATCGCTGAATGGCCGTTCCGTGTGGAATGGTACCGCCGCGGCCCGCTCACAGGTAACGCACCAGTTTGAGCAGCACGCTGCCGGCCTGGGGCAGGCTGCCGAAATCGGAACGCCGGGCGCCGAAATCGGCGAGAACGAGAGCGCCGGCGGTCCAACGGTCTGACAGGTGGTAGTCGGCCGTCAGCTGGAGGCGGGCCGAGCCGTCGAGCAGATCGGTGTAGACGAAGCCGCTCAACTCCAGCTTCGGAACGAAGGCGTCGACCCAGTCGGCGCGCAAAAACGCCGCGCTGCGGCCAAGCTGCTCCTGCTGGTCGACCGCATAGCCGCGGATGTACCAGAGCTGACCCGCGACCGCAGAACCGGGGGTTGCGCCGCGGCCCGCCTGGAACCAGTCGTCCCAGTTCGCCCCCGAAAATCCCGCCTGGTTGTAGTCGAACTCCAGGTTGAACGTGATCTTCGGCTGCTCCGTCGTGTACGAGGCGCCGGCAGCCAGCTCGCTGCGGAAGCGCTGATTGGGATCCTGCCGCAGAATGGCCGGCGCGCCGGGTGGCACATTCAGCGGCAGCGTGCCGGTGGCGCGGCCAAAGCGCAGCGCCTCCTCGACCAGGCCGGGACGCACTCCGCCCGACCATTCCGCGTAGACGACGACGCTCTTGCCGATGCCCTCCGTGAGGTTCAGGCCCCAGCGCGTGCTGCCGTCCTCGTGGTAGGCGAGCAGCTCCGGGGCGAAGCCCTGCGTCACATCGACGCTGCCCTTCAACAGGAAGCGGTCCTGCGCGTTGGTCCGGTCGAAACCGGGATCGAAGCTCTTCAGATCGACACCGTTCGTAACGGCACTGCGGGAGGCGACCGCGGGCGCGTACGCCGCCGTCAGCGATCCGTGCTCCCACAGGCGCTGCGCGCGCAGCATCAGCGTGCCGAGGCGATCCTCGCGCAGCACCACCGGATCGACCGACAGCGGATCGGCCACCGTGCGGGTCCGGAAGTAGTCGGTCGGGTTCAATCCGAGTGCAACGCCGCTTCTGAGGTTGATTCGCCCGGCGTCGACGAAGGTGCCATCGGCCGGTTCCCAGCTCGCATACGCTTCGCGCAATTCGTTGATGACGTTTTCGTGGTTCGGGAATCCGAGCCGGTCCTCGGCTCGCACGTTCAGCCGGCCGCTGTACGCCAGGCTCAAACGCGGCGCAACGCGCCACTGGTCGCGCACGTCGAGCAACGCCCGCTCCTCCCAGGCCGATGGTTGTGGCGGCGGAAACGGCACGGCGGTGCTGCGCAGCCAGGATTGCGTGAAGGCGTTTTCCAGGTAGATCTTTGCCTTCGAGGCTGGCGCGGCCGACGGCTCGGCTGTCTCAGCCGTCCCGGCTGTCTGCGCCGGGGCCGGCGCCTGCGGAATCAGCTCCAGATCCTTGTTCTCGTCGGCGTTCGCCGCGAGAGCCACGCCGACGAGGAGCAGCAGGAATGCACGCGCGGTCATGGCACCTGCAGGCGCGGCAGGTAGTCGCGCTGGAACCAGGCTTCCGGAATGTCCTGGCGGGCGTACTCGCCAAACGTCGCGATCGTCGCCAGAGACGAATCGACCGCGTCGATGATGACGGCCTCGGTCGGGCGCACCGCGCCGAGTCGCTCGGCGAAGTTTCGGTAGTACACGATCTTGAGCAGGCGGCCGCTGTCGGCGTAGAACTTGCCCTTGATCGGATACGAGCTTCCCTGCTCGACCCAGTACTCGACGCGGTTGTAGGTGGCGAGGTCACTCGCTGCCTTCAGCTCCAAGCGCCAGCACTGGCGAGCCTGGTGTGCAGCGTCGTCGATCTTCTCCGCGCCGACCACGGTCGCGGAGTAATCGGCGGCCAGGTTCACCGTCAGGATGTCGCCGATGGCGGCCTGGCCGATCAGCCGCTGCTGCGGTGAGATCCGCACGCTCACCTTGGAGTCCGGGTCGTAGAACCACAGCGAGTGCCCGTCCAGCAACACCCGCTTGCCGGAGTCGCGTGGCGGCTCCACGTACTGGACCAGGTTGCGGAACTGGTGGGTCGCCGGATCCTCCTTGGAGAACACCGTGAGGCCGTCGTGATCGCGCTCCTTGCCGGAGACGAACTCGGTCAGCTTCAGCGTCACGCGGAAGGGCTCACGCGGGTTCCTCACCTTGTCCGTGGCCGAGACGATCTCCTGCGCGGTCTGCGCCCGGGCGGTCGTTGCGAACGGCAGCGCCAGCACGACGGATGCGATCCACGCAATCCACTGCATTGATGGTTTGTTCATACATGCCTCAGCGCATCGACGACGGGTAGACGGGCGGCGCGATTGGCCGGGAGCAGCGCCGCCAGGGTTGCAACCGCAACCAGTCCGATCCAGGCTCCGGCAATCAGCAGCGGGCGGCCGGCGAGGTCCAGTCGCAGCGGAACGGCGGTAGCGTTGGCAGGCGGAATCCAGGTCAGGCCGGAGTGATTGATCAGCGTGGCGATCGCAAGCGCCAGCACTGCTCCGACGGTCGCCCCGATGGCCCCGATCAGCCACCCTTCGACAATGAACTGGCGGCGGATGCCGGCGCGGCGGACGCCCATCGCACGGACGGTGCCGATCTCGTTGGTGCGCTCCATCACGTTCATCGTCATCGTGTTGATGACCGCGAACAGCACGATCACCGCCATCACCAGCGCAATGAACAGGAAAATCGAGCTGAACATCGCGACCACCTGCACGTAGAACGGCGCCAGCTCGCCGAAGTCGCGCACGTCCAGGTCCAGGTGGTTCTGCTGGAACAGCGCCGTCAGGCGCGCCCGTGCCGCCTTCATGTCTTCGCTGCGCTTGAGCTGAAGCACGATGCCGGTTACGCGGTGCTCGCCGCGCCCGTACACGAGCTGCTGGGCGAGCGCCAGCGGCATTGCGATGAAGTTGTCGTCGAGCTCCTTCGCGCCCTGCGGTTCCGCCCCGCCGACCGTCAGGCTCACCACGTTGGGTGCGCCACCGGCGGTGGCAGCCAGCAGATCGATCCGCGGCAGGCCCGCCGATTTGGCCGCCGCCGGATCGGCGTCGCGCTGCGCCAGATCCGTGAGCTCCTGGCGTTGCGAGGCGGTCGCGACTGCAGGCGCAGCCGCCGTGCCATCTGCCGGCCGGTTTGCCGACTGCGGCGCGCAATTCGCCAGCGCCAGCGGTTTGCACAGACCGAGGATTCGCGCGATGCCGACGCCGACCAGTCCTCGCGCAGAGTCGCCGTCGGACAGACGCGGGTCGGGCGGATAGACCTGCCCGACATGGAACTCGTCCCATTGGCGCATCCGGTCGCGGTCCGAGGGAATCAGTCCGACGCCGAGAAAGGTCTTGGATGCGTCGACTTCGCCGCTGAAGTTGCCGGCGATTCCGAGCAGCGACTGCGTAGGAGTGATGACCCGGATCATCGGGCCGACTGTTGGGTCGCCCCGGATCATCTGGATCACGTCCGGATAGTGCTCGATCCCGTACGCGGCTGGATTGCCCGCGCCGAACAGGAAGTAGCCGTTGCGGAACACCGTCAGGTGGCCGATGCGCTGGACGTTGTTCGTCTCCAGGCCGGCGAAGATGTATGACACGAAGCCGCCGAACAGCAGCATCGCAAGCGCACCGGCCGCCACCGCCGAGCCGGTCATCATCGAGCGGCGCCGGTTGCGCAGCATGTTCCGAAACGCGATCTTCAGCAGCATCTTCATCGCCCGCTCCTGTGTTCGATCAGTTGTCCGTCCCGGATCGCGAAGACCTCGTCCGCATGGGACATCAGCTGCGCATCGTGGGTGGCGAAAATGAAAGTCGTGCGTGACTGCTCCTGCACCCGGCGCATCAGCTCGATGATCGAGGCCCCGGTGGCCGAATCCAGGTTGGCCGTCGGCTCGTCAGCCAGCACCAGCTGCGGCCCCTTGACGAGTGCGCGCGCGATCGCGACGCGCTGGCGCTGCCCACCCGACAGCTCGTTGGGCCGACGGTCCGCGTGCGCCGCAAGTCCCACCGCGTCGAGCATCGACATCGTGCGGCTGCGCCGTTCGGCGGCCGGCATTCCGACCAGCAGCAGCGGATATTCAACGTTCTCGTAGGCGGAAAGGACCGGCACCAGGCTGAACGTCTGGAAAATGAAGCCGATGTTGCGCGCGCGGAAATCGGAAACGGAGTCGTCGCCCATCCGCGCCAGATCCTGGCCGCATACCTCGACCGTGCCCGCGCTGGGCGAGTCGATCGCGCCGATGATGTTCAGAAGCGTCGTCTTGCCACTGCCGGAAGCGCCGATCACGACGGAGAAGCGGTCGGACGGAATCTCCAGGCTGATGCCTTTCAGCGCGGTCACGTCGACCGCGCCCGAGCGGTACGTCCGGGCCACCTGCTGCAGGCGCACGACAGCCGTTGCCGCGCCGGCAGGCGCCGTAGTTCCCGCTGTAGTTTCCACTGCAGTTCCCTGCGGAGCCATCGTTCCCATCGTGTCCACCTCCCTTGCGATCGGTTCGATTCGGTACTTCCAAGTACCAGCCGGCGGCAGCATACGGTACCAATCGGTACCGTGTCAAGTGGGGAGTACCGAAACCCGCTTTACGGAGTCGCCGGCCGAGCCGGATACTGCGCCGCTGGTCATAACTGAGGGGAATTGGTCATGAGCAAGAACATCGTCTTCCAGGGCATCGCGGCGATCCTGCTGTTCGGTCTGGGGTTCGGAAAGGGACTGGTCGCGCAGACGGGCAGCGACTCGCCTCAGCGCGTGGAACAGAAACGCACCGACTTGACTGGCGCCCCCGGAATGGAAGTGATCGCGTCGATCGCGGAGTACCAGCCGGGCCAAGGCAACGCGGTGCACTCGCACCACGGCGTCGAGGCGGCGTACGTTATTCAGGGCGCGCGCGTGGTGGGGCTGGATAACCAGGAGCGCGCGATTGCGACCGGTACCACGATCCTGAATCTGCGCGACGTCAAGCACAGTGGGTTCAAGGTCGTCGGCGACACGTCGCTGAAGCTCTTCACGGTCCACATCGTCGACAAGGGCAAGCCCCTGTACGACTATGAGAAGTAGTGGCCGCTAACAACCAATAGGCTCCCCTTTAGTCCCCGGGGCCCGCCGCCTAGCGCGACGGCGGAGCGGCCGCATGTCCGGAAACGACTCCGCAATGCGTCTAGATCGGTGGGACGGCCGGCTTTCGGCCGCCGAACCCGTGACAGGCAACTTTCAGGAGCCTTGCAATGGACAAGCGCCGCGAATGCCGGCTTCGCTTCGACCCGGTTCAACTCGCCACCGGTTTGCTGTTGCTCGGAATCGGCACCTTCGCGCTGCCGGCGTACGCGGGCGATAACGCCGGAACGAATGCGCCGGCGCGCGCGGCCGCAGCGGCAGCGGCACAGGCAACAGCCAAGTCCGCTTCGCACAAGAAGCTCGTGCACGGCGCGAGCCCAGCCGCGCAGAACGCCGCGCTGCGCAAGCTCTTCCATTCCGACCCGCACTTCGGGAAGACCGACGGACTCGCGGTGGATACGGACGACTACCGCAAGCCGGACCCGCTGCCGCCAGGAACGGTATCCCGCATGGAAGGGGCGAAGTTCCTCGGCCTGGGAACGCAGGAGCCGCAGAAGCTCGCGCGTGCGGCGAAGCCAGCGCAGCCGCACTAGACCGACAAAACGCATTTCGCCGCGCCGATGCGGCGATGGACACGCCGGTGTCACGAACGCGCCGGCGTCGCGAACACGCGTGCGTCGCGATTGAACCCGCTCCGAGGCGCAGGGCACTCACCGGCCTGACCCGCCTTCGCGCTGCGCGCTTCGGCGGGCAAGTCCACTGCACTTCGCTGGAGAGATCTCATGAACGGCTTCGTTCGGCACTTTGCACCTGCCGCCATCGCGGTCGTTTCGCTGTTTTGCTCAACCACTCTGCGCGCCGAAGGCGATCCGCCGGCGGATCGCAACGCGTACGTGGTTACGCCCCTCGTTTCGGATATTTCCGGCGCCGCCACGAATACGAAAGGAGCCTTCCTGTTCGCGACCAATTTCCTCGCCGGCACCATCGATGTCTTCGCTCCGACCGGCTCAGGCGGCACGTACGTATTGACGACCACGGATGGAGGTTTCGTCGACCCTGATATTCCGGTCGGGTACGCACCGTTCGGCATGCAGAGCATCGATGGAGACCTCTTCGTGACGTACGCCAAGCAGAACGCGCAGAAGCATGACGACTTGGCGGGCCAGGGCCACGGCTTCGTGGATGTGTTCGATACGGATGGGCACCTGTTGCGGCGCTTTGCGAGCCACGGCCACCTGAATTCGCCATGGGGAGTGGCGAAGGCTTCGTTCAACTTCGGCAGGTTCAGCGGGGCCATTCTGATCGGCAACTTCGGCGACGGCCGGATCAACGCGTACGACCGGCACGGGCATTTTCTGGACGCACTCGAGGACGCTAACGGCGAACCCATCGCAATCGACGGACTGTGGACCCTGACGCTCGGAGGGGGCCGCCACTCGAGCCCGGACACACTGTTCTTCGCGGCCGACCCGAACGGCGAGACCGACGGCCTGTTCGGAACGATCACACCGGCGGACGGAGACTGACGCGGCCTGCTGACCGCGCCAACATGGTACGCGGCGAGCATTCTGCACGCCGCGTGGAGGGCAGAATCGGGCCCTGCGGCAAACGAGGAGGCAACCGATGCCCGCATCCCGACCCAGCGTCTCCGACAAGAGGCGCAGTTTTTTCGAACTGCATCGGAGCGGCTGCTTCGTCATCCCGAATCCGTGGGACATCGGCAGCGCCGTGTTCCTGCAGTCACTGGGCTTCAAGGCGCTAGCGACCACGAGCTCCGGTTTCGCATGGTCGCAGGGGTGCCGTGACGGCGCCGTGCCGCTCGACACGATGCTGTCGCACCTGCGCCAGATTGTTGAAGCCGTCGACGTGCCCATAAATGCCGATTTCCTGAACGGCTTCGCGCACGAGCCGCGGGCGATGGCGGACAACGTCCGCCTGGCCGTGCAGACGGGCGTCGCAGGCCTGTCAATCGAGGACTCGACCGGTGATGTGGCGCGGCCGCTGTACGATAAGGACGCGGCAGTGGCTCGGATGCGCGCCGCGCGGTCCGCGATCGACCAGGCAGGAGGCGACGTGCTGCTGGTGGGACGCGCCGAATGTTTCCTGGTCGGCCGGCCTGACCTGGAGGAGACGATCGCCCGGTTGAAAGCCTACGCGCAAGCTGGAGCGGACTGCCTTTACGCCCCCGGCATCCGCGCGCGCGAGCAGATCGCGGCCGTGGTGGCCGCGGTTGCCCCGAAGCCCATCAACCTGCTGGTGGGTTCCGCCGGCGGGCTGACGCTGGCGCAGATCGCCGC
>Ga0187846_10000752_pt1 | contig 18440 bp, 12 predicted proteins | sample TC_taG_FD_161473 | JGI IMG/M metagenome (GOLD analysis project Ga0187846, IMG submission 161473) | Biofilm microbial communities from the roof of an iron ore cave, State of Minas Gerais, Brazil - TC_06 Biofilm (v2) | ecosystem: Environmental > Terrestrial > Deep subsurface > Cave > Wall biofilm...
TGATCGCAAGCTGGGGATCTTCCTTACTGTACTCGACGAACACCACCCGTCCACCAGGCTTCAGCGCCTCACGGACCTTGGTCATCACTTCATACGGCTAGGCGAGTTCGTGATAGACATCCACCATTGGTACCGGGTCCACGCCGCTGGCGGGTAATCTGGGATCAGTAGCGATCCCGTGGTTCGGCTCCTGTGGTCCAAGTGAGAGATGCTTTTGCTTTCGATGGTGTGTTCCTTGTTGATGCAACCGACCATGCAGTTCAGCTCGCGCATCTGCAAAGAGCCGCAGAATCCTCTCAAACCTTTCTCCCAACCCCGCTTGCGGGGAGTCGAGCCAGGCTGTCGGGTGAAACTCATTCACGACTTACGTCCCTGCTGTGGGACACCTCTAAATCTTCGAAATCCTCTCCAAAATCCCCTTGACATCTACCCGATGCCGATGCTTGAATAACCCCACAAACAGAAACGGTATGTTTTACAATGCGAAACACACCGGCTCGGGCATTGGACAAACAGACAGGGAGGCAGACATGGGACATCGCGGCTTCGTGATTTCGTTTTGGCTGCTGTTGGGGCTGGCCGGGTTGCTCTCAAGCCAGGGGCTGGCCCAGACGGTCAACGGCAGTTTCAGTGGGACCGTGCTCGATCAGAGCCAGGCGGCTGTCCCCGGCGCGTCCGTGACAATCACCAACGCGGCGACAGGCGTCTCGCGGGAAACCACCGCCAATGCGTCCGGCGAGTACACCCTTCCCAATATCCCACCCGGGGTTTACAACTTCACCGTCAAATTCCAGGGGTTTGCCACGCTGGGGAACCAGGGTGTAACTCTGCTGGTGAATCAAAACGCTACGTTGGATTTCACCTTGAGGCCGGGAAGCGTTCAAGAGCAGGTCACGGTTGAGGCGCAGGCGCCCCTGGCCAACCTGGTCAACGCGACGGTGGGCACGGTAATTGGGTCGGAGAAAGTGGAGCAACTGCCGCTGAACGGCCGGCAATTCACTCAGCTGATCCTGTTGACACCGGGGGCCGCACCGCAAAGCAGTGGCCAGCAGGGATTCTTTGAGATCCATACCGACTACGGCGCGGTCAGCCCTGCTGTTAACGGGGCCCGTCCGGAAATGAATAATTTCACGATCGATGGGGTGGAAAACAACGAACTGTTCTTCAATTTTCCCGCCGTTAATCCACCCCCTGACGCCATTCAGGAATTCAACGTTCAGACCGGCATGTCGAGCGGGCAGTTTGGTCGCGCCGCCGGAGCCAACGTGAACGTGGTCACACGCAGCGGAGCAAATGAAATCCACGGCGACGTATGGGAATTTCTTCGCAACACGCATCTGGATGCCCGCAACTTCTTCAACCCCGAGGTCAGCATCTTTCACCAGAACCAGTTTGGGGGAACACTGGGTGGCCCACTTCGAAAGAACAAGGTGTGGGGGTTTGGATGGTATGAGGGTTTCCGAAAGACACTGGGCTCCACGAGCCTCTCTCGCATCCCGACGCCAGCCGAGCTGGGCGGAGACTTGTCGGCTTTCCCTCCGATCTACAACCCACTCACTACACGACAAGTGGGGACAGACGCGAAGGGGAATCCCATTTTTGCCAGGGATCCCTTCCCGGACAATCAGATACCCACCTCGTTGCTCAATCCCACGGCCCTAGCCGTGGCCAACTACGTCTATCCCACTCCGAACTATGTCGCCTCGGGTGTGAATTTTCTGAACACCGACCCGGTGGTGACCAATACGGACCAGTTTGGGGTGCGTATCGATGCAGCCTTAAGCACCAAGACAAACCTCTTTGGCCGGTTTGCATGGGACAAAGCTAAACGGATTCTTCCCAGCAATCTACCCAGCCAACCGACTAACCAGTTCCAACTTGGCGTTCAGCAGGTGTTAGGGTTGACCCATACGTTTAGCCCTACGGCATTGCTCGACGTTCACGCTCAATATTTGCGGACCAGCATCCAATTGCTGGGCATTTTTCCTTCCGTCGATTTTCTGGAGTCCAACGGTTTGCTTCGGGATTGGCCTGCCCAGACAGGGCTGCGTCCGGTACTGCCGGGCTTTTCGATTTCCGATGTGACGGGGGTCCCTGGGACCGCCCAGAGCTTGCCCGGTGGGCCGATCAACAATTGGCAGTACAGCGCGGCCTTTACGAAGATCCTGGGCAAGCAAACGCTGACCATGGGCGGCTCAGTGGTCCGGACGTGGGTTCTCGACAACTGCACGTATGCGTCGGGGAGCTTTGATAATTTGCCCACTTCCGACCCGCAAAACTCCAGCACCACAGGCTCGGGCCTGGCGAGTTATCTCCTGGGCGTTCCGTCGGCGGCTTCTGACTTGCGCGGCTCGGCCGAACAGAAACTGTTTGGGAATTACTACGGCGTGTACTTTGACGACGTGTGGCGGGCGACACCCAAGCTCACTGTTACCCTGGGCGTGCGCTATGATTATGCATCACCGCTGCAGGAGGGTCAGGGACGGCAGGGAAGCTTGGATTTCTACAACAGCACGCCGGCCCAGACGGTTTGGCTGCTCGACCAGGCGGCGCAGCCGCAAATTGACCTGTCGGCATCCAGCGCCACGATCAAACGCGTCTCCAATGGGATTTTCGAGCCTGACCGGAAAAATTGGGCGCCTCGTCTTGCTGTCGCCTACCGGCTGCCCCACGATCTGGTCGTCCGCTCCGGCTACGGTATCTTCTACGATTTCAATCAGTCCAACGTTCAGAATACGCAGGACATCATGGGGCAGTGGCCTTTCGGATTTGGCTTCTTTACGCCCCCCAATCTGAACCAACCCACGGTCGCGAACCCGCTCCCCCAGAATATCCTCGGGGTCAATGTCTTTCCTCCCTTCGTACCCAGTCCGGAACCTCCGGGGAGTCCCGGATTCGCTGCCAACCAGTTTAACCGCCGGCCGTACGTCCAAGTGTGGAATCTCGGCGTCGACAAGTCCCTGGCCAATGATTGGCTGGTTTCAGTCACCTACTTAGGTTCCAAGGGCACCAGGATTCCTCTATCGCCGACTCTGAATATTGCGCCGACGCCTGGGCTTGGAGTCCCTCAGCTCCGGGCCGCTCTGCCGCAGTTCGCCCCGTTCGAGGTTACGGCCGCCTGGGGGAATAGCAGTTATGAAGCCGGCGAAGTGAAGGTGGAAAAAAGGTTCTCAAAAGGCCTTTCGTTCCTGGCCGCCTACACCTTTGGTAAGTCGATTGACTACCAATCGGCGACGCATGGAAGCGCGCAGCCCGGGACAGGTATCCAGAACGGCCTTGATTTCAAGGCTGATCGCGCAGTTTCTGATTTCGACGCACCCCAGAACTTCATCTTCAGTTATGTTTATGATCTGCCCTTTGGCGCGGGTAGACGTTTTGGAAGCGGGGCGGAGAAAGTGCCAAGGTATCTGATGAGCGGCTGGCAGATCAACGGCATCCTCAGCCTCCACAGCGGCTTCCCTGTCAACATCTTTATACCGTTTGACAATGCAAATACAGGGAGCGGAACCTTCGGCACGACGGAGCGGCCGTCACTTAACGGTTCCTTGCTGCCGTCGGGATTCCAGCAGGACGTCCAACACTGGTTCAATACAGCGGCGCTCTATCTTCCCCCTTTTGCAACCGCCTATGGAAACTTAGGCCGGAATGCCATTCGGCAAGATGGTCTTAAGAATTTCGACTTCGGCATTGTCAAAAACTCAAAGCTGACCGAAAGAACGGCGCTGGAATTCCGGGGCGAGTTCTTCAATTTCTTTAACCATCCGAATTTCGGTCCTCCCGATGGCAACTTCTCTGACTTGACGTTCGGGCAGGTGTTGTCTGCAAACAACCCGCGGTTCATCCAGTTTGGCCTCAAGTTGCATTTCTGAGGCTCCAGGGATCAGGCTGGAGGCTAAGAACCGCCGCCGAAAGGACTCAACGTAATCTCTTCTCAATTTCTGCCACGCAGCCCTTGCTCTAGACGAGCCCGTTGAGTCCGGGGCGGGATCGAGTCATGTCCAAAGGCGTAAGGTCTCTGTCTTACACAACCGGTAGGACCGGTTCTCCAGCCGTCCGTAGTCTCATTTTCGCCCAAATAGCACTTTTCGCCGCACTCCTGGTGATCGGGATTGACCGCGGACTCGCTGTCCAGAGTGGGTCCCTGCACCATCCTCCTCAGGGCTATACTGTCTATGTCGCCCCTCATTCGCATATTGATATCGTCTGGTACTGGACCTATGACAAGACTCGGGTCATGACAATCAGGATTTTGCGTCAGGCCCTCGAGATGCTCAAGAACGACTCACGGTACACCTTCACACAAGATCAGATGACGGCACTTCAGCCCTTTTGGGAGAGCCTCTCCGAGACGGACAAGGACTTCTTGCGACGGATGGTCAAAGAGGGGCGATTTGAATTGACGACGGGGATGTACGTCCAACCTGAGATAGCGGAACCCGATTTCGAGTCATTGACCCGCCAGTTTCTTACCGCCAAACCCTGGATGGAAAATACTTTTGGAGCCAGTGTTCTGACTGCATGGAACATCGACACCTACGGTCAAACGGTTCAGATGCCTCAACTGTTTCGTCGCGCTGGCCTGAAGTATTTCGTCTTTATGCGGGACGTCCCGCCTTCCCTGGAGGCTTCCGTTAGAAGCCCCTTCTACTGGCAGTCACCTGACGGGAGCAAAATACTCAGTTACTGGCTTTCAGGCAGCTATGACCTCCGCTGGAAAGGTATCGGTCAAGGTTTCGAGCGCTTCATCCGCCACAACGTCGACGGGAATGATAAGATTTTTGTCCTGTGGGGGGGAGACGTCTATTTCCCCAGCGAGACGACGGCGCAGATCGAAGATAAAATCCGGGCGGCGGCAGCCGAGATCCATGTGCCTATCAAGTGCGTCGTGTTCTGCACGCCCAAGCGGTATTTCCAGGAGATCGAGCAAAGCGGCATCAACCTACCCACGTACACCTATGACTTTAACCCTCCTCTGTTTATCCAGGATTTGCGGGGCTTGTACGGTCAACGGCCGAACACAAAGCTCGCCAACCGACAAGCCGAGGATATGCTGGAGTCTGCAGAGAAGTTTTCGACCGTCACGAGCTTTTATGGCCAGCCATACCCCTCTGAAGATTTCGACGGAGCGTGGGAGAAGGTGCTGTTCAATGAAGACCATGACGCGCTGCCAGGAAGCCATATCGATCCTGTGGATCAGGCGATGATGAGCCGTTACGGGGGGGCCATTGAAACCGGCCGGGCCGTTCAGGACCAGAGCCTCTACCGCATCTCCAGGCTTATCAACACCTCCGACGGCGGCGCCTTCCCCTTTCTCGTCTTTAACGCGCTTTCCTTCGCCCGTTCGGAAGTGGTGCGTTACACGCCCCTTTTCAAAGAGGAAATAAAGAACTTCCGGCTGCTTGATGACAAGGGAAAGCCCGTGCCCTTTCGAATGCTCAATGTCTCGCGGCGGGCCGAGAAAGATCCCCTCAGCATGGCAGCTATTGAGTTTATCGCAGAGGACTTACCGGCCCTGGGATATCGCCTTTATTGCATCGAGCCGATCGAGGGGAAGGCCCAGTCCAGCGAATGGCATGCGGCAACGAATGAAGTCTCCAATCCTTTCTTTATCCTTCGCCTAGATCCGGCGACCGGCTCACTCGTCGGTCTTACCGATCGCAGGAGCGGAGCAGAGTTGTTGGATACGACGCGTTACGGGGGAAATGAATTGGTCCTGGAAGAGGAAAAAGACCCCGACTCGGAAGGCATGGTGCACTTGACCGGGACAGAAATTCGCGGCAGCCAATTTCCACCCGAATCGATTATGGAAATAAACGACGACGCGGGAACGCGTGTGCGTATCCAAGGACCGTTCATGACGGGCCGGCGGACGCAAGAAATCACCCTTTATAACAAGATTCCGCGCATTGACTTCCGAACGGAGCTGCTTGGATTCCCAGGGCATGACGGTATGCTCACGGCGGTTTTTCCGCTCGGGCGCGCCGAGGACGTTAAGCTTCTCTACGAAACTCATAACGCGGTCACCCAGAGACCGGACGGGATCTACAACGCGCAGACTTGGGTCGATGCCGAAGGCTTGTCCGGGGGTATCGCGCTCATTAACAAGGGAACGGGGGGACACCTCATCGAAAAGGGAATTCTCAAGCTGATCCTGTTGCGCTCGATCACCAACTATAGCGGCTATTATTGCCCCATGGCAGCGGAAGCAGGGAGCCACACCTTTGAGTACAGCCTCTATCCCCACGCCGGCCATTGGGACGCCGGTGGGGTGGTTGAGCAGGCCCATAGTTTCAACAGCCTTTTGAGGGTCTTAGCCACGGATGCGCACCAGGGTTCTTTGGCACCCCGAAAGGGCTTCGTTTCGATCGATGGCCATTTTGAGATCACGGCTCTTAAGAAAGCCCAGCAAGGGAATGACTATATTTTGCGCGGCCACGAGACCCTGGGCCAGACGGGGAAGGTAAGCATCAAGCCCGAAATGCCGTTCAAGCGCGCATGGCGTGCCGACCTTCTTGAGCAACCCGCCCAGCCGATCGCCATTCACAATGGGAGCATCGAGATTGACTGCCATCCCTTCGAGTTCGTGACCTTGCGATTAAGCCCAAATCCCTGACTCATGGCTGTAACGCCGGCCCGTGCGAGGCTTCGAGGGTGTCTGTGCTCAAACAAGACCTAGCCGAGAGGGTGTCAAAACTTTATTCCGCCGTTCTTTGCGACGCCATGGATCACCTGGGGTATCGCAACCAGGGCATGATGCATGCGATCCGACCCCTTTACCCAGAGGCCCACATTGTTGGAACTGCCCGCACCTTGCTCTCGGTTCAAAAATCAGGCTTCCCCAAGGAACCCTACGCGCAGGAATTAGAAGCCTTGGACGCGCTTGAGCACGGCGACGTCATTGTGTTCAACACGGGTGGCGATTTCAGCGCCGGAGTATGGGGAGAGCTACTGAGCACCGCTGCCCAAGCCAAGGGAGCTAACGGAGCGGTCGTGGATGGGCTGACGCGGGATGCGGCAAGGATATGCCTAAAGAAGTTTCCCGTCTTTGCCCGCGGCATTTCCCCTTACGATTCATATGGCCGAAGCGAAGTAGTTGCGTTTGACGTCCCGATCGAATGCGGCGGGGTTCGAGTCAGCGCTGGAGACGTGGTGTTCGCCGATTATGATGGCGTGGTGGTCATCCCACCGAGTATCCTCGAGCCTGTCCTCGCGAACGCCGAGTCCAAGGCTTTCCGGGAAAGAATCGTCGACGACGAATTCCGGAAAGGAAGTAAAGTTGTTGAGGTTTTTCGAGAGCACGGGATTCTGTAGCAAGGCTGAAAACTGTCGCGACGCGTTATGCTGAGTGTTATATGGGCCTTCGGCCCACCAATGGAGATGAAGGTCGCGAGCGGCGACTGGTGAACGACTTAACCCGCGATGACTGTAGGGGTACGGCTTGCCGTACCCTTCTGTCGTGGCGCGGACCCAGGGTACGGCAAGCCGTACCCCTACGGCCCTTCGGAGCTTGCATCACTTTCGAGAGAGCGAAGCGCCCGAAGTTCGGTAGCTCAGCAAAGCGTCCCGGCTTCTGCAAGATCAACGAGCGTTTGACACCCCACTATTCAGTCAGAATCAGAGTTTCCAGATGACTTCGGATTCCCAGCGCGAGGCTCCGGAGGGGTTGAAAGCAGGGGCCCTGAGTGCTTTAGGGACGGCAGCCCTGGGTGCGGTGATGATGGCCCCGGCACTGGGCATCTACGCGAATCTGGGACTGATCTCCGCAGACTCGGGCGAGGTGGCTCCGGCCGTTTTCCTTCTGGCCTTACTCTGTACGTTACCGACAGCCGTCAGTTACGCCCTCATCGCTCGCGAGTTACCTTCGGCCGGAAGCGCCTATAGTTGGCTCTCGGAGTCCATTAGCCCCTTAATTGGAACGTGGGTGGGCCTCCTGCTTGTTGCCACCTACTTCTTGGCAGTCATCCTTCAGCCGATGCTTTTTGGCCTGTTTTTCAACGAGCTGTTGACAGCCCTCTTTCAGGTCCAAACAGGCTATGGGACATGGATGTTGGGAGTCGTGATCTCGACCCTCCTGGTCACACTCCTTGCCTACCCAGGCATCCAGATTTCCGCGAAGGCCTCCATCGCTCTGATGATCGTTGAGTTGGCCGTGGTATTAGCCCTCTCCTGCACAATTCTCACCAGCCATTGGCTGCACGGCGAGCTTCGATTTACTCCCTTGAATCCCGCGAGAGCCCTGCACGGTTTTCACGGACTCTTCGCGGGGCTCGTGTTCGCGCTGTTGAGCTTTGTGGGTTTCGGAGTGATCACGACCGCCGCCGAGGAGACTCACTCTCCGCGCTCGATCATTCCGCGGAGCGTCGTCTTGGGGTGTGTTCTGCTAGGTGTTTTCTGGGCTTTCACTTCCTGGGGTTTCTCCCTGGCATTAGAGCCTCGGCAATGGGCTGATTACGTGACCAAGGGCATTAATCCTGTGGCGGTTGTGGCGCGCCTCTACTGGCGGAGCGCCTACATCGTGGTGGTTCTCACAGCCATTACGGCGGTCTTAGGCGTTTACCTGGTCTCGATTGTGGGGTACGCACGGGTGGCCTACGCGATGGGGAGAGATGGGACTCTGCCAGAATATTTAGGGCGGATTCATCCCAAATACCAAGTCCCCTGGAACGCTCAACATATCGTGCTGATCGCCACTCTTGTAAGCGCGACTCTCTGGGGGCGCTGGCTAGGTCTATATCTCTCTTACGACTGGTGGGGAACAGCGGTGGTATTTTTCTCGATGGTCTCAAATATCTTTGTCAACGTGGGATGCGCCGTATTCTTCTACCGATTTCGCCGCCGCCAATTCAGCCGATGGTGGCACGGACTGGTTCCCTTCCTGGGCAGCATCAGCAGTTTCCTGCCGCTTTACTACTCCTTTGGACCCGACCTTTGGGCAGCCGGGTGGAAGAAGGGGCAAAGCGTCATCTTGTTTTGTATCTCGATTGTTGTCGCTTCCAGCTTGTACACAATCGTGCTGAGCCGATTGAAGCCGGAAGTTCTGCGGCCCCCATCAGAGAGGATCGAACTGTGGAAATCACCGACTTCAAGTTGACGACTGTAACCGTCCCGATGGAGGCTCCGCTCCGTTGGAGCCTGGGGGTAGAGACAGGAACCACTCGCACCGTTGTCCAGGTCTTCACCAGCGAGGGGATTGTGGGGCTGGGCGAAACCTATGGGGGAGACGCAACGGCGAGAACGCTGGAGTTTGCCAGGCCGATGATCATTGGGACTGATCCCTTCGAGGTCGAAAAACTGTTGAGGAAGCTCCAAGTCTTCTGTATTTCTTATGAGACCTTTGTAGCACCGCACGTAATGGCGGGGGTCGAAATGGCCTGCTGGGATATCATGGGCAAGGCGCTGGGTCGGCCGGTCTGCTCGCTGCTGGGCGGGAAATTCCGAGATCGCATTCCCTTCTCTGCCTACCTTTTCTTCCGTTACGCCTCCTCCGAAGGCAGAGGAGGAGAGGACAGCCCTGAAGAACTGGCGGACTACGCAGAAATGATCGTCGAGAAATGCGGGTTCGACGTTTTGAAAGTCAAGGGGGGTGTGCTTCCACCCGATGCCGAATTGGAATGTGTAAGGCTTCTCCGGGGGCGATTTCCAAAGGCCAAAATCCGGTTCGATCCGAATGCCGCTTGGTCGGTGGGGACCTCCATCAACATCTTGCGGAGAATGATGGAGTATGACCTGGAGTACGCCGAGGACCCCACCTGGGGGATCGAGGCCATGTCCCTGGTAAGGCGAGACGTCTCCGTCCCCTTCGCCACCAATATGTGCGTCATCAGTTTTGATCAAATCCCCTTGGCCGTCCGCACCCGTTGCACCGACATCATCCTGTCCGATGTTCATTACTGGGGCGGACTGGCGAACAACAAAAAGCTGGCAGGCATTTGCGAGACATTTCAGTTGGGGATGGGCATGCACAGCGATCGCGAGCTTGGCATTTCCACTGCGGCACAGTTGCATCTAGCGGCAGCGACACCCTACATGGTCTACGCGCCCGATTCCCATTACCATCATCAGGTGGACGACATCATTACCCGGCCGTTTGCGTATGAAAACGGGTGCTTCAAGGTTCCCGACGGGCCGGGTCTTGGCGTAGAAGTCGATCCCGGGAAGCTGGAGAAGTACGCGCGATACTATAAACAGAAAGGCGAAGCAGGGGAGTTCCTCGATCCTTCGCGTCCAGGGTGGAGTCCGACGCTGCCCCTGTGGTAAGAGAAGAATCTCAACTTTTGCGTTCGGAGGAAAGGGGTTGTGCCGGACCGCACGACGACGCTTCCTGTGGCTGGTGCCGCTTCTGCTGAGCGCATCTCTGCTCCCAACGCGATTTGTTTCGGGCCAGCACATCCCCAAGGCCGAGCACCATTATCAGCTTGGTCTGGAACTGGAAAAGGCGGGGAAGTATCACGAAGCAGCCGCAGAATTCACCCGGGCCATTGAGATTGAACCCGAGTTTGGCGACGCCTACTATCACCTTGGCTTAAGCAGCCTGCAGGACGGGGATGCCCAGAACGCCATCCGGGCTTTAATGCAACTTTCGCAACTTGAGCCGAACAACAATCAAGTCAGAATGGCCCTTGGCCAGATTTATTTTGGCCTCGGGTACTATGATGACGCCTTGGCTTTATACTACCGCGTCCTCCAGTTCCAGCCCGACCAGCCGGACATCTATCGAAGTATCGGTCTGATCTTTTTCAAGCAAAAGGCCTATGCCCAGGCGGTCGAAGTCCTTAACAGGGCCCTCGCGCTTGACCCCAGGTCCAAGGAAGCACGCAGCCTCCTGGCTTCCGTCTATGAAGCCGAGAACGACCTGCCGGATGCCATCCAGCAAATTCAAGAAGGCCTGCGATATCGTCCATCTGACCCAGAACTTCTTACCACTTTGGGATCACTCGACTTGAAGGCAGGGAATCTTCGAGATGCGGAAAAGCAGTTTCGGGCAGCTCTAACCCTTCAAGAAAAATACGTGCCGGCCAGGATCGGCCTCGCGCGAGTCTACCGCCAGAGCGGCCGCCTGTCCGAGGCCATCGCGCAGCTATCGGCCGTGTTGCAGAACGCGCCTCGGGAGGCTTCGGCGCTGCTCGAACGCGGGCGAGCTGAATACGATACTGGAGATAAGCAGGCGGCGCGCCGGGACTTCGAGGGCTACGTCAAGGTAGCACCGGACCGCCCGGAGGGCGATCTCTTTCTGGGCATCCTGGATTATGATGCGGGGCAGTGCCAGTCCGCCGTCGGACATTTAAATAAGGTTGTTGCTCTCGATCCCGCTCAAGCGGATGCATTCTACTATTTGGGACAGTCTCTTTATTGCCTGGGTCAGTCCGCGGAGGCGGAGAACGCGCTGCGCAAATGTCTGTTGTTGCGCCCTTCCCACGAGGCAGCCAGCGAATTGCTGGAGCGAGTGTCGAAGGAGCATCAGCAAGTACCTTGATTCGCTCGTCAGGTTGCGCGGGAAATGATGCGCTCTTTCTCGAGCGACATTCGTATCGAGTCAGTTGGCATATGGAACGGCATAAGGACCTGTTTTGCGTGGAGACTTCCTGGCACGGCAGAAACGCCTTTTGCCTCGGGAACGAACTAGTCCGGTTGACGACCCTCACCGGGGGCGGGCATATTGCCGAGTTTCGTTTCGCGGACGGAACGAGCTTTCCCGCTCTCAATCCACTGTGGGTCCCGCCCTGGCCGACGATCGAGCCCTACAGGTATCGTGAGATTGTACACGCTTCGCGTTATGGAAGTCTCATCGAGGGGAAGCTCCTCTCCGGAATCGTTGGCCACAATATTTGCCTGGATTACTTTGGCTCTCCTTCACCTGAAGAAGTCAAGCAAGGACTTTCGCAACACGGCGAGGCTCCTAGTGCCAGGTGGCACAAAACCCGGTTGCGTTTGAGCACTTGGGCGGTCGCCTTGACACTGAGGATCAGGCTTCCCGTGGCGGGCCTTACCTTCACGCGGGAGATCAAGCTCCGTCGAGGCGAATCGGTGGTGTATTTTAAGGAGACAGTCCAGAATGATCGCAAGGCCGATCATTTCTTTCATTGGACGCAACACGTGACGCTAGGTCCGCCCTTTCTTTCCAACCGTGACAGTTTCGTTGCTCTCCCAGGAACGAAGGGCATCACTTTTCCTCATGGCTATGACGAAGGAAGGGCTTTGCTGCCCTCTGCCAACCTCTTTCGCTGGCCCAAGGCAACCGCACGGTCCGGAGAAACCATAGACTTGGCTCGTCCCTTCATCCGCCGTGGATGGGGTTTTGTAGCGTCTGTCTTGCTCGATCCCAAGAAAGAAGTAGGTTACATCGCCGGAGTTAACTCCCGCGAGCGCCTGTTGATTGGATACTGTTTTAATCGCCAGGAATTTCCCTGGGTTGCAGTTTGGGAAGAGAACTGCGGGATCAAGGCTCGGCCTTGGAGCCGGCGCACGCAAGCGCGAGGGTTGGAATTCAGCACGAATCCAATTCCCGTGCCACGACGCGAAGCGTTCGCCCTGGGTAGCTTGTTTGGAACCCCTACTCTTTCATACGTCCCCGCAAGGGGACGCAGAACCGTCAAGTACCTGGCCTTCCTTGCCCAAGTCCCTTCGGGCTTCGAAAAGATCCGTGACATCCAACTTGCGGAGGGAGAAATTCGCCTCTGGGGTCCGCGGAGCCGATGGGTGGCGGTTTCCGCCTCCGGGCTTCGTGAGTACAATATCGCGAGTTGACGCCCTGACCGGCGAGCATTGCTGGCGGTAACCGAAGGTCGAATCCCCTTTTGGGATTCGTTCGCTTGGCAGCCAACGCCCGACCCGGTGACGTGAGAAGGGCAGCACGGCAGGAGGCAGAGGGAGACTAAAATGAAGGGTTTGGGTATTCAGCCTACGGGTTTGTTGACCCGAAGGACATTCATGCAAACTTCCACGGCGGTGCTTGGTGGGCTGTTTGTGGCTGTGCCCAGCCGGCCCGAAGCTGCCCCTGAAGTGCGAGTTTGTCCCAAATCCCAGCCGGTCGCCAGGAAACTCTTGGCGTTTCGAATGGGGGAACTCACCTCGTTCAGTTCGGACGTGCGGCTCACCCTGGCTTGCCTGCAGGGGATCGTGAATAGGTCGCAGCCTCGCCTTTACCTTGTGCACGATTACTTTGACCAGTTGTGGCTCGACTGGCTGCGGGAGCGGGGCGATGTGGACCAGGTGAAGTGGCTCGACATTGGACAGGTGTTCGACCTTTTCCTTCCAGAAGTCAAAGTTGGTTTCATAACCGATCCAGCCATTCCCGCCACCATTAACGTTGCTACCATGCTGGCGAGTGTCCACCAGGGGTTGGTCGCCACACCTCATACCGCCGGCCAATTCAACCTTCCAATGGGTCACTTACCTGATTCATGGAATACAGGCATGGACCTCGGCTTCATGAATTGGAAAAAAGACATTGATGCCTACCGATGGGTCTATCAGAAGGTTGGTGATCAACTTTCTCGCCAGGCTGTAGCCATTCTCGACCCACAGGAGGTGGCGTTGAGGGATTATCTGGTGGAATTCAAGATCCCGATTTTATGGATCGCAGGCCCACAGGATGTTCGAAAACAGCCCAGCGCGTCGCCGGAGGAAGAAAAGGAATTCGCTCGTGAAATCCTCATGAAGTGGCCGCCCAATATCCCCTGCTTCGGCTGGCCGGGGAGCGGTGACGAACCGCAAGGCGGCATCGGAGAATGGGAAGGAGTTCGGCTGGCGAGTGAGTGCGGCAAGTTCGAGCTCTGCACAGGCTACGATGGCTATTCTCCCACGGTCGGCAATCTCTCCGTCCACTCAGGGACCTCGGCGGTTGCCCACCAAACGATCCCTCCCGTCACGCTGCAACGCAATAAGGTCTACTATTGTTTCACCCGCTCTGACGGAGACGGCTGGAACTTTCAGCGCCATTATTATCGCAAGCTCTTCGACAACCCGCAGCATGGTAGCGTCCCCATTGGCTGGCAGATGAACCCGGCCGCCCTTGATGGTCAACCTGATATTGTGGATTACTTCTTTAAACATGCGAAGCCGGGCGACTGTTTTGTGAATGCCCTCTCGGGTGTGGGATACATTCATGAAGACGTCTACGCCCAGAATTACCCACCTGAGGAACGCGAACGGATATGGCTTGACTTTATCCGGCTCTCCGGTATCTACCGAGCAAGACTGGACGCCACAGTAATGTCCACTTTTGCGGAAATGTCGCCCGAGCAGCTATCGCTGCTCGCCGGCATCCCCGGAATCAAGGGCATCTTCGCGAATTATGGACGCACTCACGTCACCACACCAGAAAACACGGATACCGTGGTCCGAGGTGTTCCAGTGTTCCGATCGATAAACCATGGGCCCCCATCCGGCTTCAACTGGACACCTTCAGCCCGGCGCGAAGCGGAGTTTTTTATGATTAATGAAATCAAGCGCTGGACGCCGCGCGAACGGCCCGCTTTTCTCCACGTGTTTCTCGCTAATTGGCTCACTCACCTGGAAATGGCGGAGAACATCGCCAAGGGTCTGGGATCCGAATACGTCGCCGTGCGTCCCGACCAGCTAGTCGCAGTCTTCCAGCAACGATGAGTCGGCTTGGAGTGCGGCGGTTTGCTGCCATTCGCCCGGTGATAGCTTCAATGGTTGGCAGATGCGAATGCGCATCTTGGAGCAAGTCAAAGGGATGCATGGCAACAGGCGAAACTCACGCTTCAAGAAAACAATTCGGCAGGTGAGCGCCTAGGGGTGATTTTTGAACTTCCGCCGAACGCTAGGGATTAGGGGCTGCGCAGGTTCGGTGGCTGTCGGTTTCCGTCGGGAAAAGGGTGAAATTTAGTCTGCTTGGAGGGCAAAATGAACATTCGACTTTGCGGCCTACTACAAGTCACCCTAGCTCCGATCATGGGAGCAACAGCGGTGGTTAGCAGGGTTCGATGATTACTGGTGTGAGGCGCCAGGCATGAGTGCTCGAGAACGTCAGCCAGTCATTGTGGATCGCGCCATAAGATCGTCGGCTGAAGAGCGGCTCTTCACCATCATCAGTGCGTCCTTGCTAGCGTTGGCCTCGGGCGAGGATCCGCCGGCGCGCATGGCAGATTTGGTTGACTCCCGGGCCACTCCAGTTTTTGAGACTCTTAAGAACCTGCCGCCTGCAGCTTGGCCGAAGGTCACGCTGTCGTGGGTTCGCTCCGCCAAAGATCGACCGGCTGCTCGAATCCACATACGCAATGGCCCCGCATACCTTCGCGGTTTGCGCCTGAAGTTTGAGGGACGCGACTTCCGCGACGGAAGTGTCTTGGGTCTTTGGAGTAACCAGTTCTTTGATCTGCTACCGGGTGAGGAAACCGACACCGATGTCGAGCTTGTCACGAAAGGCAACGGTCCGCTTCACGATCTATCGCTTGAAGCCGAAACACTCTACGGCGCGCTATCTAAAACGTATTCGATTCCCCCGCCTCCGTAGGTGTGATCGCAGGATTAATCTAACCGAAAGATGCGAATCTCGCGCCGCTCAATCATAGACCTCAGCCTGCTGGGACTCGTGAATGCGCTTCAATCTCACGGTGTCCATCATCACGGCGATTATGGCTTTGATCATTCTCAAGGAGGGGATTTCGACGCTAACATTGAAAGAGAAGATCACGACAGCCACGCTCGTCGGAGGCGTGGTGACCCTGATGGGCACGATCTTGATCACAACCACCGAGCCGACCTCGATTTAGCGTAGCTAGCTAAGCTAGGTTCGGGAAGGGAGAGGACTAATGAAGCTTCAGGGCCGTATGGCCTTGGTCACGGGGGCCGCCCAGGGCATTGGCGCGGCGATCGTTCGGGAATTCCTGCGAGAGGGAGCTGCGGTAGCCGCCATCGACCGCAAGACAGAAGTCGGGGGCACTTTTCAGGTAGGCAGCGAAGACCCCTCAAATGTGCGTTCCTACATTTTCGATATTACGGATCACGACGCTTACCGAAGATGCGTCGAGGATGTGCTCCAAGAGAAAGGTAAGATCGATATTCTTGTCAACAACGCTGCCATCTGCTATTACGGCGATATTTTCGAAGACTCTCTCGAAAAATGGCGGCGGGTACAGGCGGTTAACCTCGAGGCGATTTACCGGGGTTGCAAATTGGTTGCTCCTCATATGGCCAAGCAGCGCTGGGGTCGTATCATCAGCATCGCTTCCACGCAGGCCATTGCCGCCGAAGGACGCCTCGGATCGTACACAGCGGCCAAAGGGGCCATCATGAGCTTTACCAAGTCCCTGGCCGTTGAATTGGCTCCCTACGGAATCCTCGCCAATGCGATTGCGCCGGGCTGTATTCATACCCCGATGTCCATTATTGATGGCGTGGATGAGACCCAGACGGAACTGTTTAGGGAATGGTACGTGGGGAGACGGAAGATTCCTTTGGCGCGCCCCGGCGAGCCCGAAGAGATTGCCCGCATCGCAGTGTTCCTGGCCTCGGAAGATTGCTCGTATGTGACCGGTCATACCCTGGTTGCGGATGGAGGCCTGACCATTACTTTCTGAGCTCGCTTCGGGACACACTCTACCGCGACCCACAGCTGCAGCTCGAACAGTTCCGTCATGACTTCCCGATCTTGAATAGGCTCGGTACCCCGAAGGCAGGATGTTTTCCACGATATTGCCACGTCGACGAAGGCTAGTTCATGCAGGTCGCGCTCGTCCACCGATCATGCACAGGCTGTTTGGCCGCGGGTAACCTTTTGCTCTTCTCAGTTAATTCCTTGTACTGCTCTAAGGCCGCTTCACTCTTTTTCGTTTGTCCGGTGCGGCGGTACACTGTGGCCAGCCAATACTGCACGTCGGGCTGTTTGGGATCGAGCTGACCAGCCTGCTGAAATGTCGCCACCGCTTGATCGAATTGGTTCATCCGAACATACGTCTTTCCCAGTCCAATATAGGCGTCCAGGCACCTAGGATTGAGCGAGGAAGCTTTTTCGAAAAACCGGGCTGCCTCTCGATATCTGTTTTGCGCGAGGGCGATGTCGCCGAGATAATAGACCGCGGGAGCAAAGGCAGGATTAACTCGGAGTTCTTCCCGTAACTCCGCAGCCGCTTCATCGAGCTTGTTGTCTGCCCACAGCAGGAATCCCAGATCGAAACGCAGCCGGGGCATCTCCGGAGCCAGCGAGATGGCCTTGCGGAATTCGGCGATCGCCTCCTGGCTCCGCCCTTGAATGTCGTAGGATTCCCCCGTCAGAATATGAACAAAGACCGAGCCGGGGTGGGCCTTCTGCAGTTCGTGGAAAGCGGCGGCAGCCTTTTCCTGATCGTGTCTCTCCTGATAAAGCTTCACGAGCGCGAAGAGTGTGTGCTCATCGCCGGGTAACTTGGAATGTACAAACTGGAGCTCAGGCTCGGCCTCGTCGGGCCGGCGCAAGAGCAGAAGCGAATAGCCTAGCAGATATCGGGCTCGCAAATCCGTCGGATCGAGCGTCAGGGCCTGCTGGAGTGGGCGAAGTGCCTGGGAAAGTTCGTTCATTTGGAAAAGACAGGTGCCAAGGTTCCGCTGGAGGTCCGCAACCCGAGGATTCAACGCGACCGCCGCTTTGAACTCCCGGCAAGCAGCCTCATATTGGTGCTGCTGCATGTAGAGCGTGCCGAGGTTGTTGTGGAGGATATAGGAGCGCGGGTTGGCGCGAGAAAGAGAAAGTAGCTCTCTCTCTGCGCCACTCAGGTCGCCCTCGCGCAGCATTTCTTCAGCCCGCTCCAGACCCTGCTGGATGTCGTCCTGACAAAGAAGGGTTCTAGTAGCTCCTGCAATAAGGACGAGAGCCAGCGGGCAGAGGCCGGCTAGAACTTTGGGCCGAAGGACTCTCACGTACTGGCCGGAGGATTCTGTGGACAAAGCCTGTTACTTGGGAGTCGCCTGGTTTCCCGGCAAACCGGCAAGGCTTGATTCAACAGCCCCAAGATCAGTCCGACCCCGATGCCATGCTGATATCTTAATGGGCTTCGTGAAGAAACAAAAGCAGCAAAGAGAAACCCAAGCGTCGCGACTGAGCGGTGTAGCGTGCTTCCTGGGATGTGGACGGTCCACTGCCCCTGACCCGACGTTGGCCTCATTGCTTTAGGCAATGAGTTCGGAACGGGAGACATACTCACCCTGGACCGAGACTTTCCTATCTATCGTTGGGGAAGCCATAATGCACTCCGCTCGTTGGTCCCGCTGGATTAGTGGTGATGCGGCCGTCAGCCATGTGACCAACCCTCAGGAGCAGCCGCGTGACCCCCGTATGTACTCGTTTATGATAGAGGTGGGTTCGCAAAAGGAGGAAGATACGACATGGCGACAATAGAAATGCGCAAGCTGCTTGGCGTTGTCGGAATGCTGGTCATCACTCTATCGGCTGCTTCACTCCCAGCCCAGGAGTGCCAGCCAACGGATGCGCGGCGTAAGGC
>Ga0187846_10000753_pt1 | contig 18416 bp, 12 predicted proteins | sample TC_taG_FD_161473 | JGI IMG/M metagenome (GOLD analysis project Ga0187846, IMG submission 161473) | Biofilm microbial communities from the roof of an iron ore cave, State of Minas Gerais, Brazil - TC_06 Biofilm (v2) | ecosystem: Environmental > Terrestrial > Deep subsurface > Cave > Wall biofilm...
AACCACCACTCCGTCGGATCCGGCCAGGTCGGCGAATTGGCTACGGGCTATCCCGGCTACGACTCAATCATCGAGCCGGACAGCGCTACCGTCGCCGAGATCCTCAAGGAGAACGGTTACGCAACGTCGTGGTTCGGCAAGGAGCACAACACACCGTCGTTCGAGTACAGCAGCGCGGCCGGTCCGTTCAATCAGTGGTCCGATGGCTTGGGATTTCAGTATTTCTATGGGTTCATGGGCGGCGAGACCGACCAGTGGACGCCGTACCTGTTCCGCGATCACACGCAGATCTTCCCGTGGCTCGGCAAGCCCGGATACAACCTCACCACCGACATGGCGGACGATGCCATCCGGTACATGCGCGAGTTGAACGCCGCGGCCCCAGACAAGCCGTTCTTCCTCTACTACGTTCCCGGCGGAACGCACTCGCCGCACCAACCCACGCCCGAATGGATTGAGAAGTTCAAGGGCAAATTCGATATGGGCTGGGAGAAGCTGCGCGACCGGATTTTCGAGAACCAGAAGCGCCTCGGCGTAATTCCGGCGAACACCCAGTTGACGCCGTGGCCAGACGACATCCCGAAGTGGGAGTCGCTGTCGGCGGTGCAGAAAAGGCTGTACGCCCGCGAGGCTGAGGTCTATGCCGCATACGTCGCGTATACCGACCACCAGATCGGGCGCGTCATCCAGGAAGTGGAGGACCAGGGCAAGCTCAACAACACTCTGATTATCTACATCGAGGGCGACAACGGAACCAGCTCCGAAGGCACGCTCCAGGGCGCGTCGAACAACATGACCGCCTACAATGGCATTCTGGCGCCTCCGGAAATCACTGTCGCGCTCCACTACAGGGACTGGGGCTCGGATAAGACCTATCCACACATGGCTGTGGGCTGGGCGTGGGCGTTTGATACACCGTTCAAGTGGGTCAAGCAGATCGCGTCGCATTTCGGCGGAACGCGACAGGGCATGGCCATTTCGTGGCCCGGCCACATCAACGATGTGGGCGGCATCCGGCCACAGTTCCATCACATGATTGACATTGTGCCGACGCTCCTCGAAGCCGCAGGCGTGAAGGCCCCGGACTTGGTCAACGGCATCAAGCAGAAGCCGATTGAGGGCGTGAGCATGGCCTACACCTTCGATAAGGCCAATGCAAACGCCCCTTCGACGCGTCGCACACAGTATTTCGAAATGTTCGGCAACCGCGCCATTTATCACGACGGCTGGATTGCCGGCACTACACCTCCAGCACCGCCGTGGCTGCTGGGAACCGCGAAAATGCCCGAAGTGGTCAACGGCTACAAATGGGAGCTGTACAACATCGCCGAAGACTACTCGGAGAACAACGACCTCGCGGCTAAACAGCCGGACAAGCTGAAGGAGTTGCAGGCCCTGTTCATGTCGGAGGCCGCAAAATACAACGTGTTTCCGCTGGATAACTCGGTCCTCACACGCATCCTTACGCAGCGGCCGAGCGCGACCGCCGGACGCACAACCTTCACCTACACGGGCGTCAATCCCGGCATTCCGGTCTCCAACGCTCCGAGCATCTTGGACCGGAGCTACACCATCACGGCGGACGTGACGATCCCCGAAGGCGGGGCCGAAGGAATGATCGTGACGCTCGGCGGGCGCTTTGGCGGCTATGGGCTCTATCTCAGCAGAACCTTCAATTGGTGGTACCACGAGCGGGATTTCAGACGGCTCGGGATTGCAGTCTTCGTGCTCGGATTGCTGTGGATCTGGCTGGCGCAGTACAGAAAGTGGTCGCGCGGGAAAGTGCGGTTTGGCCAGGTCGTAGCAGTCCTCGGCCTGGTGTTCGTAGCGGTCGTATATCTCACCGCGTGGGCCGGGATGGGCAGAGGCAAGCCGGTATTCCTTTACAACTTCCTGGATCTGCCCGGGCAACGTTTTAAGTGGTCAGGCCCTACGCTGACCCCGGGCAAACACCAGATCGTGTTCGACTTCAAGTACGACGGGCCGGGCCCTGCGAAGGGCGGCGCGGGCGTGCTGTCAGTGGATGGTAAGGAAGTGGACCGCAAAACCATCGAGCACACGATTCCGGTCATCATGACCGTGGACGAGACGTTTGATGTCGGGCTCGACACACGGACGCCGGTGGACGATCTCGAGTATCACGTTCCATTTGCGTTCCAAGGCTCGATCGACAAACTAACTTTCGATATCGGTCCGAACCAGATGTCCGCGGAGGAACAGCAGGCCGCCGCGGAACTGCTGGCACGCGCTCACGACTAGCCGGCGAATCGCGCATTGGCAAAGTCCCTGGGCGGAGCGACTGTCAGTTCCGCCCAGAACGCACCAACCCTTGCCAGTTGGTAGGACGAAGAAAGTGCAATTTCGAATTGTGAGTTTCGGAGGTGAAATACCTCAAATCCACTCAAGGCCGCAAACCATTGGTCAAAAGTCGAGGTGCAACGATGAGTGCTCAGACTGTTTTGGGACAGGGTAACAGTAATCGCAAATATAAGAAATGGATTTATGCGAGCATTGTAATTTTGCTGCTCGTCATTGGCATCGTTGCGTATCCCAAGGTCATGGAAGAAGTCGCTTTCTACCGCGGCCTGGAAGCGTATGCTTACGCGCTTCCGAATCGTCATGATGGATGTGTCCAACGGAGTGATGACAGCCGTGCCGAAGTCCGGCGATTCGAGAGCGCCGATCAACCAGTTCTGGCGCATGCGCAAACACGTCACTCCGGACTACACGGACATCGTGCGAGTTAGCAGCAATTCGCTGTGGTCGGTTGTCGTGATCGATCTGGATAAGGAACCTCTCGTTGTTTCGCATCCCGACACCAACGGCCGCTTCATCATCATTCAGCTGATGAACATGTGGACTGACCATTTTGGCTCTATTGGAAGCCGCGCCACAGGAACGGGAGGCGGGAATTTCTTGGTCGCGGGCCCAAAGTGGAACGGAGCGCCGCCACCGGACGTGAAGGACATATATCGATCCGCCACGCGGTATGGCTGGATTTTGGTGCAGATAGCGTCGAAGGGGCCTGAGGACTACGCCGTCGTTAATGTTCTGCAGGATCAGCTGAAAATCACTCCGCTTAGTGCATGGGGCAAACCTTACACACCGCCCGACAACGTGCCAGTCGATCCAACAGTGGACACGGAGACCGACCCGTTCAATCAGCTCCGGTTGATGGACGCTGAAACCTTCCCCTACACAATTCCGCCACTGAGAAGAGTCGACTAACTAGGAGAGCGCCCAGTCCAGAAAGCAGGAATTGCAGATGAAGATCGCGAAACGCGCGGAGGAGGACTCGTGAAAAGCTGGTGGCCGGCGAAGAAAATCTTCGCTCTGGGATTGGTCGTCTTGCTCGGTGGAACATTTGCGCTGGTCAGTTGCCGTAAGGCAGAGGAAAAGGTCAAAGAGGAAGCCGCCTACGTCGTGGGCATGGAAGAGTACGTTTACGGCTTCCCGCTGCTCATCTCAGATCTGACACGACAGGTCGAAACGGCTGCCCCGACAGCCGGCGGACTGGCTGCTCCGATTAATCAATTCACCCGCATGCGGCAATATGTGCCGTGGAACTGGTTTAACGTCGTGCGGGTCAGTTTCAATTCGCTGTGGTCGTTCGCAGCCCTCGACTTGCAAGAACCCGTGGTGGTCACCTTTCCGGATAGCCAAGGTATTCCGGACGCTTGGCGAGTCCTGAACAACTGGACCGACGTGATGGCGACTGGCGGAAGCCGCCAGCCAAATATGAACGCTGGGGACTATCTGATCGTCGGACCAGGCTGGAACGGCACGCCTCCGCCGAATATGAAAAGTGTCATCCATAGCTCCACACGCTATGGGTGGTTCATCGTGGAAATGGCCGCAGCCAGTCCCGCAGATTTCCCTAAAATCCATCCCCTTCAGGATCAGTTGAAGATTACGCCGCTCAGCGTCTGGGGCAAGCCTTATACGCCACCGACAAATGTGGCAGTTGATCCGACTGTGGATCTCTCCGCAACCCCCTACGACCAGGTTCGCTTGATGACCGGCGAAATGTTCTTCAAAAAACTGGCGATGCTTCTGAAGGACAACCCGCCTTATCCGGAAGACGCGAAAATGATCGAGCGACTCAAGAAAATCGGTGTGGAAGCGGGCAAGAAATTTGATCCCAGCAAGCTTGATCCGGCCATTCGCAAGGGTATCAATCAAGCACCCTTCATGGTCTGGCATAAGTTCGCTACCGGTCCATTCGACATGAATCCCCCGAACGGGTGGAGCACGATTCTGAACATCGGCAGGTTCGGAACCGACTATCAGACCCGGGCATTCGTCGCTTACTTCGGGCTGGGAGCAGGCGTGAAGGAAGACATTATCTATCCCAGCGCGTTTGTGGATGGGAATGGATGGGCGCTCGACGGAGCGCATAAGTACGTGGTCCATTTCGACAAAGACTTCCTATCTTTGCCGACAAAGGGAGTCTGGTCCATCTCGGTCTACCGAGAGAACTTCTACGCGCACAACAAGCTAGAACGCTACGGCCTGCCGCCTGGCAATCCAAAGTACAACCCCGACGGCTCTTTGGATGTCTATCTCCAAGCAGACTCTCCTGGCCCCGACAAAGAGGCCAACTGGCTGCCTACTCCGAAGAGCGGCATGTTTAACGCCACGCTCCGCATCTACAACCCGAAGCCAGAAGCGCTAGACCCAGCGCACAAGTTTCCACCAGTGCAGCGAGTCGACTGATGTTATTCCAAGTTAGCTACAGAGAGTGAGGACCAAATGCAGTTTTACAGAAACGTTTGCTGGTTGGCGGTTTTACTTGCGTCTTACATGGTTCCGCCCGCGAGTCGAACGCAAGCTCCTTCCGACATACCCGTTGCGAAGATTACGCCTGTGAAAAGCACAATCAAATTCGGAGTAAAAGCGTCTGTTCCCATTGAAGGCACTTTCGATAAGTGGGACGCCACGCTCACCTTCAAATCTCGAGACGCGGAGTCGGGTGTCCTCGACGTGAAGATTGAGGCAGCCAGTGTGAACACGGGCAGCGGCTTGAAAGATGGGAAGCTAAAGGGCAAAGACTTTTTCAATGCCGAACACGATCCATACATCACGTTTCACTCGACCAATATCACTCAGACAAGCCCAACAACCTTTGATGTTCCCGGCACATTCACGATCCGGGGAGTTTCTAAACCCGAAACGCTGATCTTCAACGTTACGGGCAAGGGAACGGGAGCCGGCACGATCCAGGGGACGATGGCTTTTGACCGCAAAGATTACGGCATGAACAGCGGCATTCCGTTCATAAAGATTGCGGACCGCGTTGAGGTTAGCGTCGATCTCAAGGTGGAGCGCGTAAGCGGCCCTCCACTGGTGTTCAAACAGTAAGCTCGGACGAGATCTCAGGTCTTGGTTGGAAAGGAGAACACAACTCTTACTTCGCCCGGCGTACATCGGCAGTAGATTCCATCGGTCAGAACCATTTCATCTGAAAGAGAGGAGTCAAGAATGAAAGACGGATTAGTTAAGAAATTGCATTCAAAAGCGGTACTCGCGGCGCTGCTCCTAGTTACAGCAGGCACGCTTGCGGCACAAGACGTGAAGTACAACTTCATGCCGGGAACTGATTTTTCGAAGTACCACACCTACAAGTGGGTGGCCATCGAGGGCGCTGCCCACCCTAACCAGATCATGGACGCGGAAATCAAGAACGCAGTCGACTCACAGTTAGCGTCGAAGGGCATGACCAAAACTGATAGCGACAAGGCTGATCTCTACGTCGGCTATCAGATCGCTGTCGATAAAGAAAAGCAATGGAATGCCTGGGGCACAGGGCGTGGATTCGGTGGCGGCATGGGGTCGGCCACCAGTTCGACGATCAACGTCGGGACTCTTGTCCTGGATATGTATGATCCCGGATCGAAGCAATTGGTCTGGACAGGAAATGCCGAGAAGACGATTGATCCGAGTTCCAACCAGGAAAAGAACATGAAAAACCTCAACAAGGCTGTGGCGAAGTTGTTGAAGAATTACCCTCCCAAGCAAAAATAGCCCCGCGCCGCGCGGACGAGGGTGCAAAAAGAAGTGTTTTCACCGGGAAGCTTTAGAAACGCCTCAAAAAGCTAGTCTGGATTGGAGCATTCGCACTAAAAGAGGGCAGCGCACTCAGATCGCAACTCCGCAGCATCCCGTTGGTACTGCAACACTTAAGGTGTAGCAAAACGCCCTCAGGTCATAATACCCCCTCTCCGCGTTGACCCGCCCCCTCGCGGGGCCTAACATGCCCGGCCAAATGGTGGGGTACTTTTAGCGTGCTCGTATAACACCCCGTCAACGTGAGTAGGGGATAGGAGACAGCGCGATCCAAAACCGGCCTCTTTTTAGCCATGCGCTACGTCTTGGATGGCTCAGTTTTCTAAAAGTTAAGGGATGATACTAGCACAACGCGCTCCGCAGTTTTACGTCTGGAATAGATCATTCCAAGAACCAATTCGGCGGCTGCTCCTGCTTGCCTCTGGGATTGGTGAAGCAAAAAGGTCCAATCGAGCATTTCGGCATGCACTAAAATGTGGCGCTTCGAGCCGTTGCGGCCAACCGTGGGTTCGAAGTGAAAAAGAAAACTTTATTGAGCTAGTTCTGTAAGGAATCGCCTACCAAATCAGATAATCAATCAGCTTGACGCTCGCCAATCCAGAGGAAGAGAATTCCTCAAACTGAAAATTTCCGACTAGGTGGACCTATGTTCTGTCAAAGATGGGTTGTGCCAGCCATTTATCTCTTTCTGTTGCTATTTGTACAAACGGCTTTCGCCCAAGTCGGATGGTGGAAGAAGTACACCACCCCGGGAACGGACCTCACAATTCGCAAATCGTATGTTGTGACGGATAAGGGGGAGACTGAATACCACTACTTCTTTCAGGCAAAAGGATTTCCTGCTGGGCGAAAATACGTTGGTCTCATGAGGAACCTGATGTCTCCTGACCGACTAATGGGGACCGGAATCCATGCGGTGGGCGACCAGGGCAACCTCATTAGCGGGGATGGCACCGAGTTCGAACTAGTCGCCAAAGGATTTCTACCAGGGGAAACCATTCAGCTCTCGATTTTGGAGGAGGACACAAGGATCACCAACTTCGTGCAGATCACCCCGATCCCCCTGGAAGGACAAGACGGCGCCTGCCGTCTGTACGCCATTCTCCTGGATCGCCAACAGTACGGTTACGAACTCCACGCCGTGGGATTCACTCCAAGAAAAAGGATTCAGTTTCACGGCGACTCAGAGGGTGAAGTCCGGGATTGGAAGGTCAAAACAGACAAGGATGGTTCCTGGCTTGGATTGATGTTTCCGGCTGCAAAAGGCAAGGCTTCAGGAATGCTTCGGTGGCAGGTACAAGGAGAATCCTGTTCGCCCACCGTGCAGATTCCTTGGCGAAACCCCGGCACCAATGAACCTTAAGTTTATCTCAACCTTCCCGTCCGGGGCAGTAGCCCAAGACCTTAAGTCCGAAAGGGAATCCTTTAAGAGCACCCATGCCATTCAATGAGGGGTATTCGGTCTAGGTTAGCGGATATGCGTTGAACTACTACAAGGAACTGCTTTAGATTTACACTTCCTTCAGAATCCAACAGGAGCCAGCCAATGAGAGCCATCTTTTGCTCGCTTCTTGCCGGCCTAGCTTCCCTTAGCCTTTTCGTCCAGAGCGAAACACGCAACCCACTGCTAACCAAGGAGTCTTCTCGTACGAATCAACTCGTGGGTACTTGGAGGCTGGTCTCAAGAGAAGAAAGGCTTTCCAATGGAAAAACCAGTGTGGACCCTAGCTTAGGTACGACGCCGGTCGGATACCTAATGTACGACCAGAGTGGTCACATGGCCGTCCAGCTTATGCGTCGGGACCGGCCGACTCCTGCCTTGGAAAGCGACTGTAAGGGAACGCCACAGAATGGCAGCAACAGCTCGGCGATCTTCGGCTATGACGCCTACTTCGGCACATACACCGTGAATGGGCAGGAGGGAACAGTCACGCACCATCTAGAGGGTGCCTTGTCGCCCAGCGATGTGGGGAAGGACCTCAAGAGGTCATTCACGGTTTCCGATGACCGATTAGCAATCAGATTAGCAACGAACTCCCCAGACGGTTCCCGAATCACGAGGACGCTAATTTGGCAGCGGGTGAATTGAAAGTTTCCCTGCACAGCCGCACGAATCGAAAAGGAACCCTTGCGGCACACCCTGCGGTGAGTGTGAACCAGCGGCGTCAGGCGCGTTGACTTGCCTGCGAGCACTCCGTAAGATGGGCGCCAATGGTGGAATCTCAGCCCCTGACCGGCCAGACGATCTCGCACTACCGCATCGTGGAGAAACTCGGCGGCGGCGGGATGGGTGTGGTCTACAAGGCCGAGGATACTCGGCTCCACCGTTTCGTCGGGCTGAAGTTCCTGCCGCCGGAGATGGCGCACGATCGACAAGCACTCGAACGGTTCCGGCGTGAGGCGGAGGCTGCATCGGCGTTGAATCACCCCAATATCTGCACCGTTTACGACATTGGCGAACACGACGGCCAGCACTTCATTGCCATGGAGTTTATGGATGGCAAGACGCTGAAGCATTGCATCCAAGGCCGTCCGCTGGAGCCGGACCTGTTGCTGGAGCTGAGCATCGAAATTGCCGACGCGCTCGACGCCGCGCACGCTGGGGGCATCATCCACCGCGACATCAAGCCCGCGAATATCTTCGTCACCAAACGAGGGCACGCCAAGATTCTTGACTTCGGCCTCGCAAAACTCACCCCGATTGCTGAGGGCGCCAGCGCTTCGGCGACGCCCACAGCGGCAACGGAAGTGTTGCTCACGCGGCCCGGCACAACGATTGGGACCCTTGCCTACATGTCGCCCGAGCAGGTGCGCGGCCAAGAGCTGGATGCGCGCACCGACCTGTTTTCGTTCGGCGTCGTGCTCTACGAGATGGTCACCGGGGTTCTGCCCTTTCGCGGTGACACCTCAGGCGTCATCGCAAACGCTATCCTGGAGCGAGCGCCGGTGCCGCCGGTGCGGTTGAATCCCGATGTGCCGCCGAAGCTGGAAGAAATCATCAGCAAGGCGCTGGAGAAAGACCGCAAGCTGCGCTACCAATCCGCCGCCGAGCTGCGCACCGATTTGCAGCGTCTGAGACGGGATACCGAAACTGTGCGAGTGTTGGCGTCCGCGGCTGGAAACGACGTCACCCCGATGGAAACCAGTCGTTCGTCAGCGCCGGGTCCAGCACAATCTGCGACGGACGCTTCTTTGAAGGGCGGCGCTGCATATCCTTCTGCCAGCGGCACCCGCTGGAGAATCATTGTTCCCGCTGCGTCGGCCGTGGTGGTGGTCGCGTTGGCGGTGGCGGGTTGGCTGTTCTACTCCCGCAAGGCGCATGCACTAAGTGAGACTGACACGGTATTGCTGGCGGATTTCGCGAACACAACGGGCGACCCGGTCTTTGACGGTGCGCTGCGGCAGGGACTGGCCGTGCAGCTCGAACAGTCTCCGTTCCTCAGCCTCGTATCCGAGCAACGCATCCAGCAGACCCTACGCCAGATGGGCCAGCCCTCCGACGCGCGGCTCACACCAGAGATTGCCCGGGAACTGTGTCAAAGGACGGGGAGTGCTGCTGTCCTCGACGGCTCGATTGCCAGTCTCGGGAGCCAATATGTTCTTGGCGTCAAGGCCGTGAACTGCGGCACCGGTGAATCCCTGGCGCAGGAACAGGTCACAGCAGACAGCAAAGAACGGGTCCTGAAGGCGCTCGGTGAGGCGGCCGCGAAGCTGCGCGAGAGGCTGGGCGAATCGCTCCGCACGGTGCAGAAGTTCGACACACCGGTCGAGCAGGCCACCACGCCCTCGCTTGAAGCCCTCCAAACCTACAGCCTGGGACGGACAATGATAGAGAAAGCCGACGATTATTCCGCAGCCGTGCCGTTGTTCCAGAGAGCCATCCGCCTCGACCCGAATTTTGCCATGGCCTATGCCTCGCTTGGGATGAGCTATAACAGTCTGGGGGAACTGAGCCTGGGTGCGGAGAACACGCGGAAGGCCTATAAGCTGCGCGACCGGGTCAGCGAGCGGGAGAAGTTTTATATCGAGTCTCACTACTACGACGCAGCCATTGGCGACCTGGAAAAGGCACGCCAGACCTATGAACTTTGGGCGCAGACCTATCCGCGCGATGTCTTGCCGCCAACCAATCTGGGCGGTGCCGTCTATACTGAACTCGGGCAATATGACAAAGCCCTTGCGGAAGACCGCAAGGCTCTCCGCCTCGATCCGGCGAGCGGCCTGGTTTATGACAACCTCGTTCAAGCCTATCTCTATCTGAATCGCCCGGAGGAGGCGCGAGCCACGGCCGAAGAAGTGCTGGCAAGAAAGTTTGATCCGTCCTTTCTGCACCTCCTCTTGTACCAGCTTGCCTTCCTGAAGAACGATGCGGCGGGGATGGCGCAGCAGGTAGCCTGGGCAGCGGCCAAGCCAGGATGGGAAAACGTAGTGTTGGCAAGTGAAGCCGACACGGCCGCCTATTCTGGGCGGCTGGGAATGGCCCGGGAGTTTTCGCGACGTGCGGTGGCTTCGGCCGAGCGGGCGGAAGAAAAGGAGACGGCAGCCAGCTATGAAGCCGTTGCGGCCCTGCGGGAAGCCCTCTTTGGCAATCCGCCGGAGGCCCGGCAGCGGGCCGCTGCGGCACTCGCGCTTTCGACGGGCCGGGATGTGCAGTATGGAGCAGCGCTGGCGCTGGCCATTGCCGGGGATGTAGCCCGAGCGCAGACACTTGCGGATAATTTGGCCAACCGGTTCCCGGAAGATACACTAGTGCGGTTCAACCACCTGCCAACGCTTCACGCTCAGCTCGCGTTGAGCCGCAGCGACTCGTCGAAAGCCGTCGAGGCCCTTCAGGCCGCGTCTCCCTACGAACTGGGCTCACTCGCAAATGGCGTCTTCAACTTTCTGAGCCTGTATCCCGTCTATGTGCGCGGGCAAGCGTATCTGGCCGCCCATCAGAGAAGCGAGGCCGCCGCCGAGTTCCAGAAAATCCTCGACCATCGCGGTGTTGTGCTCAACGAACCCATCGGCGCGCTCGCCCATCTCGGCCTCGCCCGCACCTATGCCATGCAGGGCGATGCGACGAAAGTCCGTGCTGCCTACCAGGACTTCCTTGCTGTGTGGAAAGACGCCGACCCCGATATCCCCGTCCTGCGGCAGGCCAAATCCGAATACGGCAACCTGAAGTAGCCGCATCAGGCGGAGGATCGCGAGTGGAAACCATGTGCTTCTGTCACAGCTAGGTGCCACCGCATTTGGCCTGAAGAGTCAGCGAGTTGCAACGCTGTGGCGCTGTATCCTTTCGCGACAACTCTGCGAGCCCTTCACCCAGCGCAATAACAGCGTGCCGTTCGAAAAACCTCCTTTTCAGCACCGTGGAAATCTTCCGCGTTTCGTCGGCAGTCGCGGCGTCACGGCGGCTCCGGCTACGGCTCAGCAAAGCGCGTTGCGGTTTCGTTGATGGCGCAGCCCTGACCAATCACCATCCCTGAGGGGGTGAAGAGATCGAAGGTCGCAGCGGCATCGAACGAATCAGGGCCCGTTAGGGTAATGTGGCTCGTGACCACCTCGTTGGCTGCGGGGCCGCCGCTCCCGTCGGACTTGAAGATGAAGAACTTGAAGTGAGCGGCGAACTGGTTCTCGCCAACTCGCTCCCACGAGCCCACTCCGGGGCCGCGGAACAGGGTGCCGCCAGGTACCTCCACCAACGTCTCGCCCTTCTGGTACTCCTGCAGCGCCCGAATCGGAATATTCGGTACGCCGCCTGGGCACGGGCATGTGGTAGAACACACGGGGAACTTCAAGGTGACATTCCAAGTGCCGTGCAATTTTCCGCCGTCCGTTTCATCACTCGCGCCTTGCACGGACGCTGGCTTCTGAACGACCATCAGCACGAGCGCGCCGGCCAAGGCCAACACTGCAACAGCACCAAACCGCTTCAGCAATCTCGTCGAGTTCATGATCTTTCCTCCTCTCTGGAATTGGGGAACCGGGGTATTCGTTTGCCAAACGCCAATGGCTGCGCTAAGCAGTGGTCTTGCCGACGAGCATCCCTCCCGGAGTTGAGAGACCTTCCTCTCCGAGACAAATGTTGGCTGACCGTACGAGCCACCGCCGCGAAAAACGCGAAAAGGCTGGCGGGATGCTCTTCCACGAGGCGCGCCTTGTCAAGGCTCAGGACTCTTAGTACCTGTCGACCAGCGAGTTGCAAGGCTCTGGCGACGAGTCCTTTCACCGAACCCTGGGAACTCTAGATCAGGCAGCGCAATCGGACGTGAGCCGTTCCAAAAACCCTCCGCTGGCCATCCCCGCAAGTCGCTAAGATTTCGGGAACGTCTTTCATGCTATTTCCGTGTGCCAGAATCAGGGGATTGCGAACCGCCCCCCCCAGCCGCGGGCATAAACTCCAGCCAGTTGCGCGAGAGATCCGTCGTCTCTCTCCCATGAGTCACCTCCGACATTTCCACGGCGCTACATGACTTACTTGCACTGCGCGAATTTCAGCGCCATTTTCGCGCATTCCGGCGCAAGGCGCAACCTGCTGCAAGTCCACCGCTTTGACTTGCGAAGCTACCTGACTGCTTGGCGGAGCATCCCGCTTCACTCATTCCGCGAAACTCCAACGATCCGCACAAGAGCCAACCAGTGCCTCGGGTGAGGCACCTATCGACCGGCGCGAATCTCCGCTGCGTAAGCCTGAGACACCCCGAGAGCTGATGCTATAGCTCGGACCGTGACACCAGCGAGGCGCGGCTGAATCTTCTCGCGATAAACTTCTTCCGTGAGCCAGTCCGGGTTGTTTGATGGATGCCACGCCTTCAGTTCTGCACCATGTTGGCGCTGTTTCTCAGCCTGGCGCGCGCGAGCCTCGCGACTGTGCCCAGCCACTCGCCCGAGCTTTGCCGCTTTGATGAGGCCCGACCTTGAAAAAACAACTCCGCACGATGCGCAAAAACTCCGACCGGGCCTAATGGGTGCGCCGCAATCCCGACAAATGGTCGGAGGCCGGGGCGGTAGATCGGCGCGCGTTGCGGACGCACGGCCTTTCGCTTGGCGACGGTGATGCTGCGTGAGCCGTGTTGCAGGAGAGAGTTTGCGAGTGGGCTTCGGTATGGTTGACCAAAGCGTGCGAGCGACCCATTCCGCCAGTGGCGCAACAGCGCGGGCCCAAGTCTGTGCGGTCTCGGAGAGTCGGACGGCAAACGATCCCATAAGGCGACAGTTGCCGTCTCGCTGCTCGAAAAACCACTCCCGCCGTAGCGGCTCACGGCTAATCCACTCCAGGAGGTAAGCGTCCACCTGCGGCCGAACTGGTTCCATGAGGTCGCAAGCCAAGCTGTCGCGCGTGCGGCTGTCCATGTGGAGAAATCCGAGGCCGGGATCGAGCCCGACTGCCGCGACGGCTAAGCGGGCCTCGGATTCAAGCAGCGCATACGAAAAATTCAAGATCGAATTGGGAGGATTCGCCGCGAGGCGGGGCGATCCCGAGAGTGGAGAGATGCGGGTCCCGAAGGTGCGCCAGTGGTCTGGTACGCGGGCTACATCGATCCTTGGGAAGTTGACTGGAACAGTACGCCACGCAGACCAGTAAGCATGACCTGCCTGCGCTTCGAGAAAGCGAATGGCATCAATCGTAGTGGCCCTAGTCAGTGCGACACGGGCCGAGGCAATTCTCTGTGCAGCGGTAGCATCACGCAAAGTATCGCGGGCAAGCGTTTCCTGTCCGGCGAGCTTCTGGTCGATCAATTCTCGCGCAATCCGCAAAGCAGTCCCGGATTGATGAGCAAGGGCCTGAGCGCGTCGCAGTCGAGCATCGGACGGGCGAACCGGCCCGGTAGTGGCGAGCACCGAGCCGTCACGTTCGAGCATGACAAATGCGGCGCCTTGATCAGCAAGCCAGCGTAGGGCGGCCAGAGAAACGAAGCCATCGGAGCCGATGACAACCAGACGGCGAAGGCCATGCCCGACGCGGGCGAAACGCGCCTCATGGCGGTCGCTGCCGATGCCATCCTTCAGTATCAGGTGACCGTGATCTACATTCACAGCTATGCCGTAACCGTAGAGAGTCACAACGCCATTTCGGGGAGCAAGTAAATTGCGGGACTTGGCGAGTTGATGTACGTTCGATGCAGCTGCCATGGGAGCTTCGTCCTCCTCTGGTAGTCAGGGCTTGTCGCTTGCTCGTAACAGGCGATAAGCCCGCTTTCTTAGGACTTCTTTTTTCAAGTACGCCTAGATCGAGCAGCGGAAAAACTCGGCCTTCGGCGCACACCTCTTGTGCGACACCTCTTAAGCTTCGTCAACAGCTTCTCTGAAAGCCCACGCTACCCGCCATTCGATCTATTCTCTCTCCAAACCGGTCAACCCGTCTTGCTTTCGCCATTCTGCTTCAGTTTTGGAATCTCTATTTCGACAGCTGGCTTACTCCTTTTTTGCCAAATACGCCTGATAGTGATTTCACCAACTTCGTATCTTTGAGCCATTCGTTTTACTGCATCGGAGAGCGTCACGCCTTGACCGATAAGGGCCCCGATTTCCGCACAAATTTCCTTTCCGTCCTGTGGCGTGAGAACGCGAGGGCGCCCACCAGGAGCATGCGGTAAGCTTTTTGCTGCCTCAATCGTCGTTTTTCTTAACTGGTACGGGAAAAGCCTGATCGCTCCCACCATTGCCTCTAATTGATCGGAACTCGGTTCCGGCTCACTAGCTAGAATGGCTTCCAATCCGTGTTTAGTCCGTGCCTGGCTTAGTTCGGCGCGGTGCTTGCGGAGTTCTTTGCAAATGTATTTTATGCCGCTCGTGAAATTAGGCTGCCCCAAAAGCCTAAAGGCTTCATCGTAGGCTTCAATGATCCGCCTGCAACTTTCCTGCTTCATGATCAAAACTGCCTTGTAGGTTTTGATCCCACCATAGCCAAAAGCCTCCTAGGATTTTGATTATACCATAATCATTGCTTCGGGTCTTGTACTGATGACCTCTGTCTCTTACTTTCAGACCGAAGAACGGAAAAATGCGGCCCGAAGGTTTTAGAGCGAGCCGCCAGGAGTAATCGCATGAAACGCCGATGGATGCGACGGAAGCTTAGGATCCCAACGCGGGAAGGATTGCGCGAAATCACCGTGGGCGATTCACACCAAGCGAGCCTTGTTGGGCGGTACTGGAATGCAGTCAAGCGGTATCTCGAAACCGGGGACGCTTCAGGACTGCGGCAATTCGAAGGCCAGTACGTCACCGACATAAACGACAGACGATTTCCTTTTCTTACCAAACGAGTTCCTTTTCTTACTGATCTCCAAGAGCTGGACCGCTTAGGAAACGCAGGCGTTCTGTCGTTCGAGACGATCTACGCGAAAGGGTGAATGCGAGAACTACCCAAACGCGATCCGATTGTTGCGCACGCGCGAAAAGTCACTGCTCAGCGGCGCATCGGCAAAGGCAAGAGATGTAAGTGGTGCGGTGAGTCTCGACCGGAAGCGCTAATAGAAGGCAGCAATCCAGTCGAATGTTTCGAATGTGAGCGGAAGAAGCTCGGGCAAAATACCCTAGACGCTCATCATGTCACTGGCAAATCGAACAGCGCAGTCACGATACCTGTGCCAGCCAATGACCATCGCGCCATCCTTACTTCTGCCCAATACGATTGGCCAAAGAAAACGCGAGAGAATCCAGACGGCAGTCCGTTACTCGCTGCTGCTGCCTGCATTCGCGGGTTTGTCGACACCATTTTCTACGTGATTGACAAACTTGTAGTTTGGATCCCGGAAATGCTCGAAGAGCTTGACGCTTTTCTCGTCGACGAATTCGGTCGAAAATGGTGGGTTGGTACAGAGTTGGAACCTTTTGCACCGAAGCGACGGAGATCGAAAAACGCGCCCTGACCCCGATCCACTTACCATTGCTGTCCGAGTCTATCCAGAACCACCGAAATCCAAGCAAGCTACTCGGTCCCAGAAACCGTGGAAGCTTCCCGGTGCAATGCTGGTGTTCGATACCGAGACACGAGTTGATGCCCCACAACGGTTGACGTTTGGAAGCTACCGATTTTTCGTGGCCAGGAAGTGTTTGGAAGAAGGGTTGTTCCACGGCGCCGACTTGCCGGAAAAGGATCGTAAGACTCTCGAACGCTATGTGGCAGAGCACGGCGCGAAAACGGATAAGGAAGGCGTTCGGGAATTGCGGCTACGGACGCTTCGCGAATTCCTCGATAAGCTTTTCCTTGCCGCATACAAGGGGCGCTGCCTTCTCGTTGGTTTTAACCTGCCCTTCGACTTATCCCGCCTTGCATACGACTACGCGCCCGCGCGGGGACGTTTCGCGGGCGGGTTCTCTCTGGGCTTATGGTCGTGGATCGACAAGTCAGGTCAGGAACACCCGAATCGTTATCGGCCCAGAGTCGGCATCAAGCAAATCGACAGCAAACGCGCGCTAAAGGGCTTCACGGCGCGGAACGAGCCCGATAGGGTGGACCTGATCCCGGAGGATTCAGCGACAGGCGAACCGGAAAAGGGGTACAAGTTTCGCGGTCATTTCCTGGACTTACGCACGCTGGCATTCGCCTTGACCGACGAAAGCTATTCTCTGGAGTCGGCTTGTGAAGCCTTCAGCATCGAGCACCCAAAACAGAAGGCGGCCCACCATGGTGAAGTCACCGAGGAATATATCGATTACAACCGCCGCGACGTTTTGGCTACCTCGGAGTTGGCCGTCAAACTCCTCGAAGAATATGGCAGGCATCCAATCGCCCTGCAAGCCACAAAGGCCTATTCGCCAGCCTCAATCGGCAAAGCTTACCTGCGCGCGATGGGGATTGCGCCCATCCTAGAGCGGCAGCGAAACTTCCGCCGTCGATACCTCGGCCACGCACAATCCGCGTTTTTTGGCGGGCGAGCCAGCGCGCACATTCGCAAAGTGCCAGTTCCGGTTGTGTATGTCGATTTTCTTTCGATGTATCCGACGGTCAACAGCCTGATGAATCTTTGGCAGTTTGTCGTTGCCCGTGAGATTAAGGTCGTCGAACACTGCAAGGATGAAATTCTGGCGTTCCTAAAGGGATTCACGCGCGCCGACCTGTTTAAGCCTGAGACGTGGGCGCGTTTGGCCGCATTCGTAAAGATCATCCCGGACGGCAGCATTTTGCCGTGTCGCGGCAAGTACAGCGCGCACAGCAACGACTGGCAAGTTGCACTAAATCATCTCCACGCGAACGGCGACGATCCGAACCAGGCTTTGTGGTTTTCACTTTCCGATGTCGTCGCGTCCGTTCTTATAACTGGAAAGATTCCCAAAATAATCGATGCGTTCCGACTTCAAGCGCATGGAGTCCTGTCGGGTCTCAAACCGACAAAGCTGCGCGGTGCTGTAGAGGTCAATCCCAGGAATCAGGATTTCTTCAAAGTTGTGATCGAAGAACGAAAACGCTTGTCATCGCGAACCGATCTTTCCCCAATCGAGAAACAGCGTCTCGACAAAGCTCTTAAGGTTCTCGCCAATGCTGCAAGCTACGGCATCTATGCGGAGATGAATCGCCAGGAATCCGACAAAGAAATCAAGGTGAAGTGCTACGGGATCGACGCCAAACCGTTTCCCTGTCGCGTTGCGCATCCTGACGTACCGGGCGAATACTGCTTTTCGCCGCTCGCGTCTTTGATTACCGGAGCAGCGCGCCTCATGCTTGCTCTGTTAGAGCATTGCGTAACCGAGTTGGGCGGCACCTATGCGATGGAGGACACGGACTCCATGGCAATTGTCACGACCGAGCATGGAGGTCTCGTGCCTTGCCCCGGCAGCCCTCATCGGACAGATAACGGAAGCGAGGCAGTTAAGGCATTGTCTTGGGCACAGGTTCAAGAGATTTCCGAGCGGTTTGCCGCGCTGAATCCCTATGATCGCAGCGCGGTGCCGGGGTCCATCCTCAAAATCGAGGATGACAACTTCGACCCGGCAACCGGCAAGCAGCGGCAGCTATACTGCTTGGCCATCTCAGCGAAACGCTATGCATTATTTCTGTTGGATGAAAACGACATACCCGTGTTGCTTCGGGCCAGCTGTCCTTTCTGCGGTCGCAAAAATAAGCCCAACGCTACCATCTGTGAGAAGTGCCACAAACCCATTCGAGTGAATAACAAGGAAGACCGATGGTCCGAGCACGGCCTCGGCCATCTGCTGAATCCAACAGATCCAGAGAGCGACGACCGCGAATGGATTGCGCAAGCGTGGCTTAACATCGTCCGCAGGGCCTTGAGCTTGTCGGCAGCCACTCTCGGATTCGAATCATCTCCCGCTGTTGGGCGCGTGTCGGTTAGCAGTCCGGCTGTCATGCGGCCTCTCGAAAGTCTGAACGAAGGGAAACGCTACGCGGACCAAATCAAACC
>Ga0187846_10000754_pt1 | contig 18411 bp, 23 predicted proteins | sample TC_taG_FD_161473 | JGI IMG/M metagenome (GOLD analysis project Ga0187846, IMG submission 161473) | Biofilm microbial communities from the roof of an iron ore cave, State of Minas Gerais, Brazil - TC_06 Biofilm (v2) | ecosystem: Environmental > Terrestrial > Deep subsurface > Cave > Wall biofilm...
CAACACGCGAATGGGCGTGCTCCAAGGGGTGTCTAGTGAATGGCGTGTTGCCTTCTCAGGTGGCATCGGAACCTCCTTTCGCGGGCAGACGTGCCCGCACGCGGGTGCCGCCCTCAAGCCGAGTGTCGATCTCCAGCATGCCCCCCAGCCGTTCCGCTCGCTCGCGCATGGTCCGCAGGCCATAGGAACCACTCAGGCTCTCGTGCCAGGTAAAGCCACGGCCATCATCGTTGCTCTCTACTCCAGAGCTAGCCCCATCGAAGTGCAGCAACACAGTGGCCCGACGGGCATGGGCATGCTTGACGACATTCGCCAGGGCTTCTTGCGCAATGCGATAGAGGGCTTCCTCCTGCTCGGTGGCGAGACGTGCTGTGCCCTCAACCTGCACCTCGACCTCTAGACCCGTCCTCTGCCGCAGCACCTCTGCCTGCTTCTCCAAGGCGGCAGCGAGGCCCTCTTGTTGCAAGGCCGTCGAGTGCAGCTCAAAGAGCAGCATGCGCATCTCCGCCTGTGCTCCACGCGCCAGCTCATCGGCCAGTTGCAGCGCCTGCTCCACGAGCGGCAGGTCGTCTGTCAGATGCTCACGGACCGTCTGCACCGCCAGGGTCAGGCTAAAGAGCGATTGACTGACCGAGTCATGGAGCTCCCGTGACAGCCGGGCGCGCTCATGCAGCCGGGCGTTTTCCACCGCCACCGCGATCTGGCCGCCAATCAGGTCCGCAAAGGCGATGTCGCGCGGGCTATAGGCGCGGGGCACCTCATGCGCCAGCATCAGCACGCCGACCAGTCGGCCCAGATACAGCAGCGGTACAGCCAGAAAGCTGCGGATGTGCTCTGCGGCCATCGCCTGGCGGATGGGCGCATAAGGGATATCGTGCTGCGTATCGGCAAAGTAGATGCTCTCCGGCTGGCGGGCAAACTCCTCCCAGGGCGCTTGAGGAATGGCTCTCGCCATCTTTCCCAGAAAGGCGCCGGAGATCCCCTGTCCAGCAGCCCTGCCCAGGTCTCCCGTGGTGCTGTCGCGTAAGGCCACGCCGACCCGCTCGGTGCCGAAAAAGCCCCCAACTTCCTGAAGAATGGTCTCCAGCACCGCCTGCACTTCCAGACGCATGCTGATTTTGCGGCTGATGCGTGACAGGGCATCCAGCACCGCCCGCAAGCGGGTCACTTCATCCTGGTTGCTGCTCATTGGCACTCGTTCCTCTCACGGCATAACTCTGCTCATAGTATAGCGCACCGCGTCTCCTGTCGCCACGGCGCGAGTCCGTCGTGGAGGAACTTGTTCACGCGTGCATGGCACCAAAGTGCCAGAGCAGGCTCCTCCAAAGATGCCACTGATCTCTAGCACCCTTTCCCTAGGCCAAATGCTTCCTCTGTCCGATGTGTCCCCGGCCGAAGCCACCTATACTCTCTTCAGGAATTGATGCCTCTTGGCATCGGCAACGTCTCTGTTTGGCCGAGATCAGAGACAGACCATAGTCCCTTGGCCCATTCCATCTTGAGCGCGCTGCGCTTTCCTCAGCAGCAGCTTCAGCTTGAACTGGACTGGATTGCCACTACTTTACGAGGAGGTACATCGATGACTTCAGTCACCGCCGCATCACCACAACGTCCGCTCCCCCTTGCCGCGATGGTGGGCCTGCTGGCCGGACCATTCCTGAGCATGGTCGATTCTGATGTAGTCAACGTCGCACTACCGGACATCGCCAGTCAGCTGCACGCCGAGCTTGCGGCCACGCAGTGGATCGTCAGCGGCTATTTGCTGGCCCAGGCGGCGATGCTCGCCATCACAGCCTATCTCGCCAAACGCTTTGGCACGCGGCGGGCCTATCTGGCGAGCCTGTTGGGCTTCACGCTGGCCTCAGTGCTTTGCGCACTGGCGCCCAACATCGGCTTTCTCATCGCCGCGCGCGCCTTGCAGGGGGTACTCGGCGGGCCGCTGATTCCCCTGGCCATGAATATCCTGATCGGGGTACAGCGATTCACGGTGGTGGATAATTCGCCCTTCTCTCCTAACCGCTTGACAACCTTTCTCGCCCCTGTTTATCCTACTTTTTAAAGAGCTCTCCAAGCTCTTCACTTCAAGTAGCGAGGATGGTATGGCCTTTCCTGTCTTCTCGTTCTTGCTCGTGGTCTGCCTCCTGCTCTGTCTGGTGCGGCTTTGGCGTCTTTGCTGGCTTCATCTTCAGCCTTCCCACTCACGAGCAGGAGTCAAGCACAATAAGCTCCTCCGTCTGCTCAAGCCCCGCTCACCAGACGATTGCCCTGCCTGTCGTCTCGCCTCCACTGCCTCGTTGGGGGGAGGTCCTGCTCCTGCTCTTATACGCCCCTGGCGCGAGGTCAAAAGCCACCGGGGAGCACCCAAGCGCGTGAAGACCGAGGGCTTTGCCTGTCCCAATCCGCAGTGCCCATAGTGCGGGATCACCCATGCCCACGTCCACGCGGCTTTTTGGGGATGGCAAGTATGGCCGTGCCGAGCGCATCCAGACCTTTCGCTGTCAGGCCTGTCGCACCACGGTCACGTCCAGGCGACACCCCCCGCTGTACCGGCTGAAGACCCCCTCACACCAGGTCGCCATGGTACTGTCTGCACTGTCCGAAGGGCTGGACCCATCGGCGGCCGAGCGGGTCTTCGGCTACCGACAAGCCACCATCAGCACCTGGCTCACTCGTGCAGGGGAACAGGCACAGACGGTGCATGAGCACTGCTTCCACCCCCTGCAGATCCCCCACCTCCAATTGGATGAATGGCGCACCCGGCTGCGCTGCACCAAAGAGGTGCTCTGGCTCTGGTTGGCCGTCGATCCCCTCACCCAGCTCATTCCTGTGTTTGAGCTCGGCCCCCGCACTCAAACCATGGCCCATCAGCTCATCCACTCGCTGCAACAGAGCCTGGCCGCCTTTCTGTCTGCCGCTCTTTCCCAGCGATGGGGTAAATTTGTACTTCTATGCGCTGACAGCTCACTGTGGCCAGTGGCTCGCGTTGAGCCGTCGAGGACGCACCATGCGCCAGTGGCAGGTGGAGGCGGGCTTGATCTACGGCCAGGTGAAGAAAAGCTACCGACGGCGCAAGCTGGTACGAGTCTCGCAGGAGATGCGTCTTGGAACCAAAGACGCTCGCAGAGTCGTCTTACAGGGATTAGGCTTCTCGGGGCGGCTCACTAGCGCCTTGATTGAGCGGGTGAATTTGACCGTTCGCCATGGCGTAGCAGCGCTGGCTCGTCGCACGTGGGCCACAGCACAGCAGTCCCCACACCTGCTGGCCCACCTGGACTGGTGGCGAGCGTACTATCATTTTGTGCGTCCTCATGCCTCGCTGCGGATAGCGCTCATGCAACCACAAGAGCGAGGGGGCACCCTGGCGGCGCAACGCTATCGGCAGCGAACTCCGGCGATGGCAGCCGGCAGAACCCATCGACGATGGACGGCTTGCGAGGTGCTCTCGTGCCCCTTGCCGCCGGTCCCCGCTTGAGAGCTACCCAAGCCCGATGCGGGTGCAGTGTTATATCGCCAGGAAGTCGGTGAAGGTGCCCGCAGAAGCACTCGGAGGGAGCCTCGCTCGGGGAAGAGAAGGTCTGTCTGGATTGCCTCATGACAAAAAACCGGCCCGAAGTGGGTTTGTAAAGGGCTGATCGAATTATCCACCATGTTCAATGGCAGCACCGGTCACTTTCCCCTGAGCGACTAACACTGAAGCAAGAGCTTCAACAGAGCTCCAATGAGGGATGAGAATCTCCTGTGCCTGTTTCTGACATGCCCGTTGCATAACATGAGCCCGGTCGGTATCTTCCCCAAACATCTCCAGAGACCAGAGGTAGATCTGAGCAGAACAAACGGTTTCGGTTCTTGCTTGCGTGGCTGGTAATCCCAGATGGGGTAAGAGCGCCAGCCATAGGTGTTGAAGTAGCGGCAAAAATCACGACCCTGTTGGTAGCTCAGCCAGTCGAACCGGAGCTTTACCTTGGCAGGATCCCCTAACCAGTTCAGCGGCAGCACAAATTGACAAAATGGTTCCCCGCCCCACTCGATAATCTTCACGGCGCGTTCGTAGCAGGTTTGAATCGGTTCGTTTCCCACGAGGCAGTACACACGCTTCATACGCGGCTTCTCGTTCTTGAGAATGCTCATCGTACGTCGTACTTCATCGACCTCTCTTGCTTCGTCTAAGGCGAACCGCCAGGGGCCGCGCAAGATGGCTTTCCAGCGATGGTAGGTGTCCTCATCAAAGGTGCGTGGCTCAAATCCGCTATTTGCGTCCCGCAGGGGTGTCCCCATCTCTTGGTAGCGCCTGATCATGTGGTTTTGAAAGTCCACTGGAAGAGCCGAAAGATTATTATCACAGAGTATGGGAGCAGCGACGAAATCGGGATCAAAGGTAAATGTTAATCCCTCTAAGCGGGGCACAATACAAAACGAACAATTCACCGGGCAGCCACGTGAGGCAAAACACATCTTGTAATGACCGCGCTGCCTATCAAAGCGCATTTCTAAACCCTTGACCAGCTCTAAGCTAGTCTGCTCTCGCCACCATGCCTGTAAAGCGAAGATGCCAGGCCCGCCACACCAAATCTCGGCATGATCTTTCATCCGCAGTGCGATGTCACGCGCTCCTGGGGCATGCCAACTGAAGATCACGGAGAGACACACCAGGTCAGCATCAAGCCCCCATAGGCCAGGGTCGCCATCGTAGTAGGTAACAGTGTAGCCTCTTGATGGCAACCAATCATGGAGTTTACGAGCACCCAGGTTGTAGTGTGGAGCTGAACAGTTGATCACCAGCGCTCTCATCCTGCTCCCTCCAGCTCTAGCAACGACTGTTGCGTGGTGAATCCAATGAGTTTGCGGTTATCTCTGGCGGTAATCTGGTTGAGAGGGCATTTGAGGAGAGAGAGAGTCATTGTTGACCCTCCTCTCCCTGCTTGCGCCCGGTTTGAACGATGCGGTGGATGGTCTGGTAGGAGACGTGGTAGTCCTGGGCGACCCTGCGCAGGGACTCGCCCAGCTCAACGCGGTGCTGGATGGTGGGCCACTCAGAACGTGGGACCCCATAGCGCGGCTTTACCGGGCCTGGGCGACGTTGGGCACGCAGTTTGGAAGCAGGATAGAGCGGAATGGGTTGTGAGGTGGTTGGGAAGGTTGTCACTATCCCAAAAGTTGGCGAGAGCGGAACCGACGGGCGTCGGATGATCCCCAAGACGCCCAGCGTGACAGACAGACACGATCGGCCAGTTCGTCATCAGTGCGCCTGGTTGTTTTCTTCTGGTGTGTCGTTTTTCAGGAACGGATGGTTCAAGGAGCCAGCACAGCTCAGACCTCCTTGGGATTATTCTGGCCTCTTCCCAGGTCTGAAGTTCTGCCTGCAAGATGAGGATTTTCGCAGGGATCGGCATGGTATTCTAGCAGTCTCCCCAATAGAGAGTATATAATAAACTGAAGGAATGCGACAAACGAGCAATTATTATTGCATACACTCATTCAGCTTTGTTAGTTCCTCGCTCATCTTCCACAACCGTTGGCTCACAAACTCGTCATAAGATATCCTGGACGACCTCGCCTGCTTACACTTTACGAAATACTTGCCAGTGACATCCTCCACCTCAGGAGAGGATGCCAGGTAGATGGAAGTCCTTGCTCCTCTTTCCGGGTCCAGCGCAAAGGGGCGCACAACCCGCCCAAGTAAGCCGAAAAGACCGGTAACGCTATAGTTCATATTTGTCGCAACTTGGCCAGGATGGAGACAATTCACTGTAACACCAGTCCCATCGAGTCTCCGAGGCAGTTCATAGGTAAAATAGACAACCGCTAATTTGGATTGGCAGTACGCGCGTGCTATGCTGTAGTGCTTCTCGCCCTGCAGGTCGTCGAAGTGAATGCTACCAAAAGCTTGACTGTTTGAACTCACATTCACAATCCGGGCCGGAGTGCTGGCCTTAAGCACATCCAGTAGCAAATGTGTCAATAAGAAATAGGCCAGGTAATTGACAGCAAACGTCTTTTCAAGTCCATCTTCAGTAATAATACGTTTATTGAGAGCAACTCCGGCATTGTTCACCAGCACATGTAACTGTTGATACCTTTGTAAAAAATCCTGCGCCAGCTGGCGTATAGCTCGTTGTTCTGAAAGGTCTGCCAGCAGAAGCTCAACTGACTGATTGCCGCTTGTCGACTGGATTTCACTCCTTGCAGCCTCTCCCCTGTTACGATCGCGGCAGACGATTACAACAGTTGCGCCCAGCTTTGCCAGCTCCAGGGCAGTTATCTTTCCTATACCTGAACTGGCGCCCGTAATCATACATATCTTTCCATACATATAGTCACGGGGTACTTCCATCTTTCTTTCCATTCCCTTTCTCTTGATTCCACTGCTGAGGTTGTATAATCAATTTTACCACGGTTTTCAAAAGTCGGGGTTTGCCCCCGCCAGGAGGTTCAAATTTTGCACTCTTTCACCAATCATCCTTGGCCAGATGTCTTCGATCCCCTCCCCATCACACGGCGAGAACAGGTAGAAGGATGGGCAAGGATGCACCGCGCTTCCAGCTACGTCTGGCGTCCGACAAGGGTAGACGAGGTTCGCGATGTGCTCGCGCTGGCGCGTTATCATAACCAGTCGGTGGTTCTCCGTGGCGGAGGCCACAGCTATGCCGACGCTGCCCTCAATACCGAAGGGATCACGGTGTCCCTTTCCCAGATGCGGCGTGTGCTGGCATGGGACCCTCAGCAAGGTATTATCCGGGTCGAGCCAGGAATGACGATTGGTGACCTGTGGCGTGCGACCGTTGCAGATGGCTGGTGGCCCGAGATAGCGCCAAGTACCATGGAGGCGACCATAGCAGGCTGCCTTGCAATGAACGTCCACGGCACAAACGCCTGGGAGAAAGGCTCGATGGGTGAGCAAGTACTCGCTTTAGACCTCCTCCTGGCCTCGGGCAATCTCATTACCGTCACGCCTGCTCACGACCCGGACCTCTTTCAAGCATTGATTGGCGGCCTGGGAATGATTGGCATCATCATCAGCATCACGTTGCGACTCCGGCCCATCCAATCCGGCAAGTTGCTCGTACACCAGCGTCCTGCTCGCTCGCTCTCCGACATGTTTACGATCATTCTAGAGGAGACGCCAGCAGCAGATTACCTTGAAGGATGGATTGATGGGTATTCAGACAATCACGGCCTTGGACGTGGGCTTGTCAGGTACGCCAACCTCATCGACGAGCCAGATCCTCATTCCTTGCATCTCCGGTCACAGGCCTCACAGAGCAAAGCCGGAATAATACCATTTACCATCCTGGGGTGGGCTGCGCGACCTTTCCTCAACATTGGTAATAGGATCAGTAACACGATACGCTACACACGAGGAGTGCTGCGCGGCAGCAGGCGCACAGAGCGCATTTCTCTCGCACAGTTTCTCTTCCACTCCGATACCCAGTATAGAGCGCTGCATGCGCTGTTGCCGCTTGGATTCCGCTCCATTCAGCCCTTCATCCCAGCCGAACATGCCCTTGCCGTCTTCATCGAATTGCTCGAACGCTCCCATCAAGCAGGTATCAGATCGGCCTGGTGCATTTTGAAACGCTGCCGTTCCGGCCTATTCCTGCTCAGCCCCAAAGTAGATGGCTTCTCGCTTGAACTGAACTTCCCGGCTACTATCCGCAATGCCAGTAAGCTTGCTATGCTTTTAGCGGAAATGCGTGAAACGGTGATCGCAGCCGGAGGACACCTCTATCTTGCCAAGGATGACATTCTCGACTCAGAGACCTACGCTCAAAGTATGGGCATGGACCGCATCGAACGCTTTCTAGCAATCAAACATGCCTACGATCCAGAAGGACTCTTTCAATCAGATCTCTTCCGGCGATTATTCGCTCGAAGGATACAGGGCGGTTTAGAAGTCCTAAAAGAGAAACGAGAGAGTGATTTCTTGCTAGAATGAGCAAAATACTCATTGACTCAGAAAGCGAGGAATGCCTCTGCATGAACAATACGACGTTTCAAGAAGCAATGAAACAGGAAGGTCTGCCTTTGGAGGTGGATGCGCTGTCGGTGAATCGAGCCTTTGAGCAGGTGCAGGATGGACGGCACAAGCGTGGGGAGTACGATGCAGCGTGGCTTTGATCTTAGCACTGATTGTGCTGGACAAATTGGCGGTGATGACGACCTGTACTGGCTACAAAAATTATCCATTCTAAAAATAGCGTCACTGGTGACCCTCTCATTTCCATTTTCTTGCCATTCATACACCGGGTAGGTGATAAATAGGGTGTGCTGGCTACATGTGATATCCGTCCGCAGAAAGAGCCCCGTGAGAACATCTAACCAGATCGCTTGCTCCTTGCTGACTAGCTAATACTACTCTGTTAGTTTCGTGCTACGATAGCGGCATGAACATGCTCACCTTGCCCAAAGGCGCTCCCGACCCCTTGCCAGCACTGGCGGCGTTCTTGGCTGCGCGACGAGGTGATCGCCTTGCGCGCCAGCTTCCAGTAGCTTCAGTCTGTGCTAAATGCAGACGCAGAGTAAGTTTTACTTGTAGCACCGCCGTCTCGTCGGCTTGTTCCCTGGTTGGGCTGCTTCCCAGCCTCCGGGGCGAGCCAGCACGGAGGCCGGCGCTACAAGCGGGAAGCGGAAGCGGACTAGCCCTGGTTCAACATTTCCACTACGCGCGCAAATTGCTCGATGCTTGCCACCCCTTCTGGCTCAAAGGAGACGATCAGGTGCGTGACGCCGGCCTTGGCAAAGGCGCGCAGTTCCTCGGCGATGTGCTCTGCAGATCCGGTCATCCGTGCAGTGTCCGCTTTCGGCTGCTGCCCAGGCGCGAGGAGTTCTACTGCCGTGCCACCCGTCACTTCAAGGGTTGCCGGGTCTCGTCCCACCCTTTGGCAGGCTTCCAGCAGCCGCGGATACTCCTCCGCAATGTGGGCGGCGCGAGGGAGCCAGGCGCGGTTCCATCCATCCGCGTAGCGCGCTGTCAGTTCCAGCAGGCGCGGGCGGCTCGCGCCAATCCAGATCGGCGGGCCGGAGCGCGAGGGACCACGCGGGCGCAGCACTGCCTCGCACGCCTGATAATACTTCCCCGCGAAGTCTACCTGTCCCTGGCAGCAGCGGCACAATGATTTGAAGCGCCTCCTCAAAGCGGCTGGCAAGATGATCGAAGGGATAGCCAAACGCCCGATACTCCCGTGCGCTCCAGCCCGCGCCCAGCCCCAGGATAAAGCGGCCATCGCTGATCTCATCGAGGCTATCAGCCATCTTGGCGAGCAAGGCGGGGTTGCGAAAGGAGGTGCAAGCGACGAGCGGCCCAAGCTGGATACGGCGGGTTCCGGCGGCCAGTCCACTCAAAAAGGTGAACGCCTCCCAGCAGCCTTTTTCCTCGTGAGTGGGGAAAGGCCAGACCACATGGTCTGCAACCCACAAGGAAGCGAGGCCAATGTGCTCCGCCGCCCGCGCCTGCGCTTGCAGGTCGCGGAAGCGCGGCATCTGCCCGCTCCCTGCTCCTCCGTGAAGAGCTGGAGAGAAGCCAATCTTCATGCGCCGCCCACGTGTCTGCTGGCTCATGGGGTCTATCCTCCCTTCCGTTCTGCTGTCTCAGCAGTCCATAGCTCAATCATAACGGGAAAATAGGATAGAAGCGGCCCTCATTTGCCCCCAATTAGACAAAACTGGGCATGAAGAGAGATGATGCCCATATGAAACGTCGATCGCTGGTTAGCCTATCTCTTCGTAGCGCTGGCTTCTCGCCGGCGAATGGGAGGTCAGCTAGAAGCCGACGCTACAAGTGCTATTCGCCCATGTTCTTCAATAACCAAAAGGAGACGGCGAAGCCACTGGTGGTATCCTCTGTCGCACAGTCGCATTGATCTGGTGGGGATGGGCGATATCGTTACTACTCCTCTGTTAGTTTCGACGAGGGCGAAACGCTTTGACTTGGTCCGGTTCCATCAGCCATAAGACCAGATCCTGGAAGAGCAGCATCAGCACCTGCCGATGGCACGCTGGCAGACTGATCTGCCGCGCCGGGGGAAAAGCTGCCTCGGAGGCAGGAGCGGCAGGCACCTCTGGTCCCAGGGACTGAAGCATCAGGAAGGTGTACGCCAGCATAACGATCGCCAGATGCCGATGCAACCCATCCCAACTGCGTCCCTGAAACTGATCCAGGCCGTATTCGACCTTCGCATCCTCATAGGGCTGTTCAATCGGGAAGCCGCATGTGCGCCAGTTCGACCAACCGCGAGAGCGTCGTCTCGGCAGACAAGGAACTGAAGAACCACTTGGGCTCGCCCTCCTCGCCTGGGAGCGGGCGCTCTCCCAGCAGCCACCCCTCTGGTCCCGTCCAACTACGCCCGTGCGTTTCACTGTGGCGCGCACAGCCCGTCCCCGCATGCACTCGGATCGCCACAAAATGTTTTCGCAAGGGGCCTCGGCTGCCTTCCCGCCACTCCACCGTCTGCCAGGCTTCCTCGGGTTGGGCAGCGGTAATCGCCTGGGCGTCGTGGCGTGGCGCTGGGCGGGGCTTCCTGGGCTGGCCCCGCTTGCGGGGAGCCGATCTAGCCCGGTTGACTTCGGCTTGGTGCATCTCATCGAGCAGGCGGACCCCAAAGTCAGAGGCCACCCCACAGACGTAAGGCACACCGCGCTCGTCCAGGGCGCGCACAAAACTGGGAATGCCATAGCCCGCATCAGTCACCACGGTAGCGAAGGTCACGCCCCAGGACTGAGCCCGATCCAGCAGGTGCAGGGTCAGCTCTGGTTTGGAGGCAAAGGTGACCGACTCGGGCACCCGCACGCGGCGACAACGGGCAGGATCTTCGGTCCAGACCTCCGGCAGATACAGACGCGCGCTGATGCTGGGGATTGTCTTCCGGCGCATGGGCCACATCGTCACCGATCAGAACGAGGATGCGCTTCGCATCAGGACGCCAGGAAAGCTCCTGCGCCTCGTGAAGCACCAGCTCGTAGCATTCTGGGGCGTCACCCCCACTCGTGGGCGGAGTATGCTCAACGAAGTCCGTAATGCTTCCTGTATCCTGTGTCAGATCGAGATGCCGCGTGACATAGGTTGAATGTTCGTCGCAATAATCTCCATGCACGATAATTCCAATATGGATTTCGGGCAATTCACCCATCAGTCGCTCGACCATTTGTTTGATGTTATGACGAACTTGGGCAAGGACAGAGGACATGCTTCCCGTTGTATCAAAGCTGACAACAACATCAATCGGGTCGGTGGTGAGTTCCATGTCGTATACCCCTTTCCTGCTATGAGTAGCATTTAATACGCTCCATACCTATGCTTTTTCGATACAATAGCGTAAGCAGAGTCAGACAAGTTTCTTGATATCCCCGTGGACACGGTAGAAATCTCCATGTGCGGCCAGTTGTACCGCATCAACGAGGTAGCGACCGTGCTCCTCACGAATGTTGTGCGGGAACTGTACCCGCAGATTTGAGTTATAACCGGCGGAAAGCACGTGCATGCGTAATCGGCCCCCCTCGCGGAAGCATTCCAGCATAACCCCCTGGCTGGCATCGGTCGTTGTCTCCAGGGTGGTTGGAGAAGGAGAGGCACCAACCGGCGGAGCCTTAAGATCTCTAACCCGGGGCAACCTTCCCTCTTTTGCTGCCTGGATGGCCGCTTCACTCACGTCATGACAGGCCAGTGCTCCAGAGGTGGTCACAAGGTAGAGCCATTCATTCAGGTACTGCATGGAGTAAGCTGAGCCACAGCCTGTCCCTAATTTCCAGAGCCGCTGCCCGCCATGGTCAAAGCAGTACACGGAGGAGTAGTTATCTCCGGCGAAGACATAGCGGCCCCGCTCTGCCGTCGCGCACGAAAAGACGGCGGCATCGCAGGCATAGACCTGTGCTGGCTACTTGCAATATCTGTCTGTCAGATGAGGCCTTTGAGAACACTTTCCCATGTCTCATACACCTTGCCGATTACCCAGAAGTCGGGTAGAATGCGAGATGCATTCACCGCCTCATCTTCACAAAGGGATAACGTACACTGTGCATGAGATTCTCACCTTCATCAAGCGGTCGACAGACCTTTGTCTTCAGTCGCTCCACCACCGCTTCGTCGCCTGGACAAAACCGGACACCACCTCTCTCCTGCTGGGGACGCTGACAGACCTTGCTAGAAGCAAGTCCGAACTCGTGGCAGAAAACGCGCTTCTTCGCCAGCAACTTATCATCCTCCGGCGACAGGTGAAACGACCTGCCTGTACCAAAACGGACCGCATGCTCCTGGTGCTTCTGGCAAGGATGGTTCAGACCTGGAGGCAAGCGCTGTTCATTGTTCAGCCAGACGACGAGGCTCGCGCCTGGGCTTCAAGCTCTTTTGGAAGTACAAGTCCAGGCTAGCTTCTCTCAAGCCAGGGATCTCTGCTGAGACCGTGGCCTTGATCAAGCAGATGGCAAGGGACAATCGCCGTCTTCGGAGCGGAACGCATCCGCCAAAGGCCACTATTTCTGGCACGAATAGGTCTCTGATCCTGTTCTTCACTGCTTGTTGAAGGACGGATGGTCGAGGTAGCCAGCACAGGGATTGGGGTGGCCCTGGTACGTGGATGAAACGTATTTCAAGGTTCATGGAAAACTGCACCACCTTTGTCGATGTACTCTTACAGATCCAGCGGTGGGTAATAGTTCTCAGCTCCGATCGTGCGCACATCGGAGAGCCAATCGCCGTCGTAGACATCGTTTGGACCCTGCCCTTGATCGACAAATGTCCAGGCCTGGCGCTTATAGGTCCAGTTGTCGGGTTGCAGGCGATGTGCGGCGCGGAACCAGGGCACAGCGGCATCGGCATGGCCCGCGCGGTGCAGGTATTGTCCCAACTCGAAGCTTGCTGCGGCCTCTGCCACTGCGGGCGGCCTGGCGTGCGAACGGCGCGTGACTTCGTCGGGGGCGAGCGCGTAGCGGCTGGCAGCGCCATTGGCAACCCAGGAGCGCAGTGCGGCGATGTATGCCTCCGGCTCGATGCGGATCTTGCTCACCTCAGCCCTGACCTCCCTGGCCCGTCGCTGTTGAGGGGACAATTCACCTGCAACCTGGTCCTGGCGTGCGGCGTCGTGGCGGCGGAAGAACGTGGGACGGCGTGGATAGGCTGGCTCTGGCGGGCGCACGATCATGCCCCCTTCGTCAATCCAGACGCCACTGGGAACGTTCACGACACCAAGCAGCTCATCCAGCAGATGCGCCTGATCAATCAGGGAGGGATGGTCGGGATTGGCGGCTACAATCCAGGGGCGTACGGCCTCAGTCCCGGCAGTGTCGAGAGCAACGGTGACGATTTCCAGGCCCTGGGGATGCCATTCGCTGCGTAAGGTCTGCCACACGGGCAGGTCAAAACGACACCCTCACCACGAAGCCCAGGCGACCAGGAGTACTTTCTGTCCGCGCAGCTCGCGCAGAGCAAACGGGTTGCCCTCCAGATCAGGCAAGACGATATCGGGGAGAACGGCACTGCTGAGCACGCGCCCGCCGGCTTCCGGCCCGAGGCACCACACATCATGCACCTCATCGTGCAGTAGCGGCATGCTGAGGCGCTCGGCCAGCAGACGCGCATCCACCTGTGAAGTGCCAATCATCGTGGGCAAGGGCACACACTCTTCGCCCTTGCACGCGCCCTCTGGCTTGATAACCCAGCCTGTGCGCCGCTCAAGCTCCTTCGCATCGACCACAAGTGTCTTCAGTATCATTGAGCTTTCTCCAACGTCGCTATGACCATTCTTTCCATTCTAGCATACAACAGGAAAACAAGATGAGCTTGCTCTGGAGGGTGGTGTATTGTGAATGGAGTGGCTTTCCTCTGCTATCAAACGAATAAAAAGCATGAGAGCAGCATGAATCGTAGCAGCCATGTGCACCAAAGGAAAGCGGAGGAGATATGAGAGCATGTAGTAGCAATAGTCGTTTCAACACGAAGGTACGTTTTGTCTTCGTGGCCCCCTTTTCCTCCCGCGGACAAGAAACGATTTTCTTGACATACAGGTATTTCTTGTTGAAGACCATGCAAATAGGGAAGATGGATCGTCTTGGCAAGGTCCCCAAATTTTCCGAACGGATGTCCCATGCAGCCAGCGTAGGCACGTTTCGTCCTCGACCGTGCTCACTGCCCCGTGCTGCTGCGACGCTCATTCTCTTCTAAAATGTCCCCTGCTTGTTGACATTGGTATACAGCCTGTGCGAAAGTAGAGACATTGGATGTCAACGTTCACCAGCAGGAGGCGAGTATTGAGCTACATCATCCTGAATAAGGATGCACTTCCACAAGACGGTCATTCCCACGACTTTCAGGGCTTTCAATACGGAGATACCAACATCTCGTTCATCTGGGTCGATATGCCACCAGGAGACGGCCCGCGCCTTCACAAGCACCCCTACCAGGAGATCTTTATTCTGCTCGAAGGTCAGGCGACCTCTACGGTGGGTAATGCAACCATTGAGGCAAAGGCGAACCAGGTAGTGATCGCTCCGTCTAACGTTCCCCACAAATTCGTCAATGCGGGTCAGGGCGTACTCAAGCAAATCGACATTCATCTCTCCCCCCGATTCATCACCCAATGGCTTGAAGACTGACTGGCGATCATAGTGAGCTTGACCCACCAAACCGGGGCAAGCTCACAACGATTGTGCGCATTCTGTATTGTATCATAGCTAGTGTTCGGACACTGAGCAGTGAGCCGGGAGGGACGAGCACGCTCTGGCGAGAAGAATGAGCTGCCTCTTCCAACCTCCCGGCTGAAAGGCAGAGGATCGAGAGCAGAAAAAAAGACGTGCATGAGGAGGAAAGACATGCGTATTACCAGAGATAGCCACCTGGTCACCTTGATCAACGTCTTTGAGACGACGCCTGAGAAGCAGCAAGAACTGATCGATCAGTGGGTTCGCTTTACCGAAGCGGTGAGGAATGAGCCTGGCTACCTCGGGACCGCCTTGCACAAAAGCACCGATGGCACTCGTGTCATCAACTATGCCCACTGGCGATCCCAGGCAGACTTTGATGCCTTCCTGAAGAGGCAAGGAGCAGATTTCGCGCAGTCCGGCCAGCACGCCTCGCGCATCGATCCCCACACCTACGACGTCGTCTATCTCGATGAGGAAGCCTGGTAGTTAATCAGCAGGGCATGCAGAGCCAGCGCTACGGCAGACAGGGAGGAGAGTAATGGATCAACAAACCATACTGGTGATTGGAGCCACCGGCACTGTTGGCGGGCCAGTGGCGCGGCAACTCTTGGCAGATGGCTACCAGGTACGGCTCCTGGTACGCGATGTCGAGCGCGCGCGGACCCAGCTTGGCACTGGCTTTGACTACATCGCCGACCGTGTCGAGGAGAGCGAAGCCGTGCAACGCGCTCTCGTCGGCTGTTCTGGCGTGCATCTCAGTCTGCAAGCGGGCTCGAACCCCGAGGATATCGAGCGGGTCGAGTACCAGGGCGCCATACGAGTGGTAGAACTGGCGGAGAGATCGCCAGGCATGCATCTGAGCTATGTCTCTGGCATGTTTGTGGGAGGACAGATCGGCCACGGCGTGCTGGCCGATCAGGCGAAAGGGCGGGTCGAACAGGCCATTCAAGAGAGTGGTATCCAATTTACTATCTTCCGGCCGACGTACTTCATGGACAACCTGCCCAAGCATATTCAGGGCAAGCGGGCCATGGTGCTGGGGAAGCAACCCCATCCCCTGCACCTGGTGGTGGCCAGTGACTTTGGCCCCATGGTCTCGCGAGCCTTTCAGGAGCCTCTCGCCCAAAACCGGATTTTCTCCATCCAGGGGTCGGAGGCGCTCACCCTGATGGAGGCCCTGCGCCTCTACTGCTCCCTGCTGGAGCCGGACAAACGGGTGATGACCATCCCGCTCTGGGTGATGTCCCTCCTTGATAGTCTGTTTCTGGGGAGGCAGATGCGTCGCACTGTGCAAACGATGCAGGTGCTCCAGCACTATGGAGAGCTCGGCGATCCGACAGAGGCCAATCGTCTCCTCGGCGCGCCAACCACGACCCTGCGAGCCTGGTGCGAGCAGCAACGTCCTCCCCGCTCCGGGAGGCCTGACATCTCGGCTTGAAAGACTCTGCTCCGGCAGATGCGATCTGCTGGTCTACCAGGAACATGCAGCAGATACTTCCTCACCCCGAGAAGATCCGTTCACCTCTGCCCTTGACCATGCGCTGCCGGTATCTCTGCCTGACCACCCTCAAGCTCGAGCCGATCCTCGCTGGAAGATCCCACTCTCGGAGGGGAGAACCGTACTCCAGCGTATCGAGCAGGGAGAACCACTCCGTCACATCGCCTGTGGGGACGCGCGTGTCATATGAGACCGTCAGGCGAGTGCTCCAAGCTGCTCATCGTCGGTCAACGACGTGTTGAACAGGGGCCCTCCAGCTTGCCCTGAAACCTCAGAACAAGGATCTGGGCGGCACCGAACAGAGTTGGTCCGGCACGTGCTCCAAGTCCACCCGAACAGGACCAGTGTAACTCGAGAGGGCAGGAGCCACTCGGGAGGAGGAGCAGGAGCGTGGATGCCCATGTGCCTCCTCCCACCACGAGCAGGGCTGCTTCCTCGGTCGTCGCCCATAATGCCTCTTCTATATGTGCAAGAGTTTCTCCGGGTTGGCCATGAGACGAACTGTTTGAATACGCCCGGCCTCCACCTCGATCATTAGTACCAGGAAAGCCTTGCCGCCTGAGCGGAAGACGGTAGCTGGCTGACCATTGACTTCTGCTATCTCTATCTGATAATCCTGCGGCAAAAAGCGCCTGGTACCCATGCTAAAGCGCGCCACCGCGTCGCGACCGCTGATCGGGCGCAGCGCGGCCTGTTTGATTCTCCCGCCGGCATCGGCCCACAGCGTCACATCTTCGGCCAGCATATCCTCCAACGCGCCCATCTCTCCCGTCTGCACCGCCTGCATATAGCGGGTGAGAAGCTGCCGGTGGGCTTGTGGAGATGACGGAAAGCGCGGTCGATGCTGGCTCAGATGCTGTTTCGCCCGGCTGAACGAACGGCGACAGGCCGCTTCGCTCTTGCCAGGTATACCGGCAATCTCGGCAAATTCGTACTCAAAGACTTCGCGCAGCAGGAAAACCGCTCGCTCGAACGGTTGAAGCTGCTCCAGCAACAGCAAAAACGCCAGCGAGATCGACTCCTCCGTATCAACGCGCTCCTGCGGGTCAGCTACTACGTCAGACGCGGCGGTCAGAATTGGCTCCGGCAGCCAGGGACCTATGTACAGCTCGCGCTTCCTGCGTGCGAGTTGCAGTTGATCCATACACAGGCGCGTGATAATGGTCGTCAGATAGGCCTTGAGCGAGTGAATTGTCTCCGGCGGCGTACCCCGGTAGCGCAGGAAGGTTTCCTGCACCATATCCTCGGCGTCCATCGCGCTACCGAGCATCCGGTAGGCGATGGAAAAGAGGTACGAGCGGTAGCTTTCAAATGACTCCACTATACTCCCTCCCGCGTGAATCAGGCTGCTCTAACCACTTCATCCCAGAAACTGCGTATGGCATCCGCCACTGCGGCAGCATCGTAGATCTGAGGGAAATGGTGACTGCCCTTCATGATAATGCTGCGGTGCCGCTGGAAGATGTGTTCTAGGCGCGCCAGCCATCCCATCTTGATTGTACCATCCGTGTCGCCAAAGATAAGCAGCGCCGGTATACCCTTGATGGCGCTCAGGCGCTGTTCTAGGTCAGCCAGGTAGTCATGGCTCTTCGTGACGCTCCTGAACAGGTCGTGCGGTGAGCTCCGTACCGCCCGGTCGAGATTGGGCCCCCGGTAGGCCTGCTTCTCGCGCTCGGAAAAGTGTTGTTTCGGCCATTTCGTGATGCTTTTGAGCGTGTACTCCAGGAAAAAGTTGAAGTGGTAGCTCAGGAAACGGAAGAGAGGCGACCCCACTAATCCAACCATGGCATAGATGCCCCAGTAGCTCTCAAGTGGCCAGGCAAAGCTGGGCAGGACAATCACGGCGCGGAACCATTCGGGCTGGCGCGCGACCACTCCCAGCCCAATGGACCCGGTCACGTCGTGCGAGAAGAGCGTGACATCGCTCAGCCCCAGCGCTTGTATGAATCGCTCGAGCAGCCGCGAATCGTCGGTCAGCGTGTGCCGGTAACCAGGCGCGGCTGTCGAAAGACCAAAGCCCGGCAAGTCCAGGGCTACGCAACGGAAACGGCTGCGCAGCTCCTGGATGATGTCGCTATACATGAAAGACCAGCCCACGCCAGGGTGGAACAGCAGGAGGATAGGGCCGCTTCCATCATCGATGTAGTGGATGCGGTTGCCCTCGACCTCCACGAAGTGGCTCTGGAACGGATAAAGCTGCTCATCGAGCCATTGCGGTCGCTGGATCGTGTCCACAGCCTGGTTATTGAGAACAGCAATGTTTGTGGTGGACATAACTATATCCC
>Ga0187846_10000755_pt1 | contig 18402 bp, 14 predicted proteins | sample TC_taG_FD_161473 | JGI IMG/M metagenome (GOLD analysis project Ga0187846, IMG submission 161473) | Biofilm microbial communities from the roof of an iron ore cave, State of Minas Gerais, Brazil - TC_06 Biofilm (v2) | ecosystem: Environmental > Terrestrial > Deep subsurface > Cave > Wall biofilm...
CCGCTCGATATCCGCACGATGGAAGAGCCGCTTTGCTGGCCTACCCACACGCTTTCCGGCTCGTCGCGCTTGCGCCATCCCAGCTTTGACCCTCTCCCTCAGCATTTCGCGCTCAAACTCGGCGACAGCCCCGAGAATCTGGAATGTGAGCCGTCCAGCGGGCAGGGTGGTGTCTACGTTTTGCTTGAGCGAGACCAAATCCACGCCCAAGGATCGGCATTCCTCAGCGATACTCAGTAGTTGTTTGAGTGACCGCGCCAGTCGATCCAGGGCCCATACCACCATTACGTCAATCTTTCGCTTCCGCAGATCGCCCAGAAGGGCACCTAGTGCTGGCCGGTCGTTCTTCGCCCCGCTTTGACCCTTGTCTCGATAGACCGTGCAGGCCCAATCACGCTTCTCTACGTATTCCCGGAGTTCGGTCTCCTGCATGTCAGTTTCTTGTTCGTTGGTGGAAACCCGCACATAAACCGCCGCTCTCTTTCCCTTCATAGCGCCTCTCATTCTGAGAGACGATTTGAGCGGAGAATCGACCTGAAATCAAGGGAGCAAAGCCTTGCCCCAAGGTGTCACCTAACCCGTTTACTAGTAAACGACAAACCATTACCCATAATCAGAGAGTTGCCCTGTGCTCTCTTTCCCCAGTACTGCTTTCTGCGCCAACATTCATCTGATTCTGTGGCTTCATCTCCGGTCAGATGGAAAAAGTCGATTCCAGGATGAAAGCAAGAAAAGGAATGAGCCGCGCAGCGGCTCCACCCTTCCTCTTTAGAGGAAGGGGGTACTAGAGCTGAATATAGAGTTCTAGTTTTTATATTGACTTCTATATGCAACCGAAAATGCTGAACATGTCTGATCGAAAATGCACTACACACTGAAAACTGACCTAGTTCCCAGCTCGAACCAACACCGCACGTAACCGATTTTGTCGAGCACTTATTTTATGCGTCTCGGCTCTGTTCCTTCGTTGCGTTGCCTACTCTGGAATTTTGAAGCGTTCTCGAAAATCCGGTGCTACCAGCATAATCCTCGACTTCTTCTGTCTTTGATATGAAACAGCGAGAACGCGGTAGTGACGCGTTTTTCGGTCTGGTGAGTAACTGATCTCCATCGGCCGCGGCAAATTCATTCCAAGCTTACGCCAACGACTTTCGTGGCCCATCATTGCAAGCGCTCGGCGAACTCGAATCGGCGACCACCCTGTGCGAGTGCACAATTTCCGAACACCAGGCCAGCACTTGTTTTGCCAGCTCATGTGCTGGTACCGGAGGAGTACAACGAGCAAAACGGCATTAGGAAAGGCCGCGCAGTATTTCGTAATCAGAAATCTCGGCACTGGAGTCCACGCTTGCTCAGGCAAATCGAACTGCGTACCCGGAACTCGCCAGCACGGTTTATTGGCGTGACTGTGCTTCACGCCGTGCCGGATGCGCCGGATGAGTCGTCTCTGTTCCAATTCATCGATACACTTCCTGACAGTGCGTGCATCCATGCCCATCCATCGGCTCAGTTCTGCCATTGACGCCGAAACCGCATGCGACGGTCGGTGCCATGCCCTATCGTAGAGAATCAAGTACACCAGTCCGGCACGCTTCTCCTCGAGAATTCCCAGTTCTTCGTCAATGACATCGTTTCTGACGGGTGTCCACCGGTCAAAAGGAATCTTGATGCGGAACTTATCAGAGCCGGTCATGACTACTTGCCGCCAAACCTCGGATGGACCTACTTTGGAACAACTAGTAGAAAAGGCAAACCGTGGAGCCTCAATACAGAGGCCACGTCGCTTTGATGGTGCGGCGCAGGCTGGCTTGCTCTTCTTCACTCAAGCGGCCAAATCCCCTTAACGAGAAAAAGCATTCGACGCAGTACCCACTGGTTGGGAACCGCCCGCTTATCTGTCCGTTGTCAGGTAGGTTCGATTTCTTGAGAAGCGGATTCCTCAGAACGTAGTACTGAAGGAACGCACCGATCCGAGCTCTTTTCCCGCAATTGCGACACCTTTGGAGTTTACTCGTCCTGGGCACGATTCAGTGCTCCTCTCCTTGTGAACTACACAAACGACTCCAGTTCTTTAGTAATAAACCGCACAAATTACTGATAAACCTCAGACTGAGGTGTCCGGGCCCACAGAATCCCAAGATTCAGGTCCTAGTATGGTTCTGATCTCTTCGTCAAGCAGATCGTCGAGCAGCGCCACACCCGAATTCTACCCTGCATTGTTGGTGCGCGGTCCAACTTCCGAATTCTGTCAGGCATGGTCCTGACCGAAACTCAAGGCGGTGGGGGAATTCCTGAGGCGAATCCCCTGACTCCGCACGTTCCATAACGTTCCAAATAGTGAACATTGTTTTCGGGTCTGCATCGCCGTAAGTGATTGAAATTTCGACAGCGACCGCTGGGAGAGCGCATCGTTCGCAACGATGAGGTCGTCGGTTCGAGCCCGACTAGCTCCACCAAGGCTTTTGCCTCCATCCTGCGGGTTGTGGAACTCCATCCACGCCATCCAGCCAATAAAAAACCCGCGCTGCCGGTTAGCAGCGCGGATCGAGGGTTTCTACCGCCAGGAGGGTGACCAGATGCTTTGGGTCGGAATCCTTAGGCTTTGCCCAGCTTTCGCTTGAGCGCGCCGGCCAGGCCAATCAAGCCCGTGCCCATCAGAGTGAGCGTTGTCGGTTCCGGCACCGCGCTGTAGCCAATGAATTCCTGTGGCAAACCGCCCATGCTCTGGGTCCCGGCGATCGGGGTGTAGAGCACGAGTCCGTTAAACGCACTGTTGGGAGCCTTCGCCGCCAGAGCCAGGAACTGGGCCTCTACGGCCGCGCCGCCGCTGGCCGTGAACAGCGGATTGTTGGTGGCGTTCGTGGAGAACAGGCCCCAGATCGCCCATTGTGCGGCGCCCACGCCGGTAGTGCCGGCGAGCATGCTCTTGAAGATCAATCCGGCGGCTTTGTAGTCCAGCGAGGTCGTGGAACCAAACAGGCCAATGCCCTGCAGGAAGGGCGTGACCGTCGCCTGCCAGGTCTCGCCCAGGTGGATTGTATTGTCGTAGCTGTCGCAAATCAGAGGGGTGAAGTTGGAGCTGCCGTTGATCGAGAAGTAGTACGGATAACCCATATGGTTGGCCTGGCCGTGGCCCTCGTAAGTCATGCTGACCGAGTTGGCGAAGGCGGGGCTGGCCAGAAGCAGCGACAGAACCAGAACCGGCAGAGCGAAGTGAATGCGGGTCAAACGCATGTAGTGTCTCTCCAGCAAACGAAAAATGGCTGTCTACCAGGTGCGCGACAGCGTCGAACGTTCTTCAGCGGGGGAGACCGGCCAGCATCTCTGGAAGAACCGATTCCGGATCTGGCTTCGCCGGGAAGGTCCGGCGACTCGCTACGGGATGGAACTTACCCCCGTAACAAGACGGATGGTACCAGTGGGTGGCGAGCCGGAGAATGGCCCGGACGTGGCGTTACTTCTGTCACCCGGTGCGTGTAGAGTCAGGCTTGGGCAGCCAGGGGGGGCGAACCAGATGAATCCGGTTGTGAAACAGAAGTCCGTGACATTCCACAGCCATTTGTGTGCAAAGGCGTTCATCGTTTGATAACATGTTGCTCCAATAAGCGCGTTAATCTCCGGTGTTTGCTGGAGATGCGGCATCCGGCTTTGGCACTGCAACTGCACATAATGGGCGCGTTGCAGTCCGTCCATTCCAGAAGCCCAGGACGACCGGTGCTGCCATGGTAGGGAGCTGTTTGTGAGCGAGCCCGAGCAAGAGAAGATTGTCGTCGTACGCCGTCGTCGCCGGACCAGTCGCCACCGCCGCAATCGCCTGATTCGGCGCATCCTGCTGGCGACGGTAGCGGCATTGTGCACTGCCGCGGCGTCCTCGGTTGCTCTCCGTTACATCAGCCCGTCGTTATTCCGCGCACAACGTTCCGCGCCACCTAGCTTTCAGCAGGCTGAGCAGAGCCGCAATCACCTGCTCGCGGTTGAGCGGGAGATTGAGCGCCAGGACCGCAATCGTCCGGTTTATCCCTACTCGGTCGTGCCCGGCGGGGTCGAGACCGTGCAGGAGTTGAAGTGGGCTGCGGAGCATGATCCGGTTGTGGGCGCGCACTATGCCGGCTTTGACTATGACCACGCCCGCATCGTGCGGCTCACTTTGGCCAAGACCGTGTATGTTTCCTACCGCATCGGCAATCACATCTACTGGACGCGCCGCAGAGTGCATCTGAAGAAAGGCGAGAAGCTCATCACCGACGGCCGCATGACGGCGCGCAGCCGTTGCGCCAACCGCGTCGAGGAAGTGCCGCAGCAGGCATCGTCTCCGTCCGAGCCTCCAGTCGAGAAGTTCGAACAGCCGGCGCGCGTGAGTGAAGGCACGGCGGTTGAGAATCCTCCCGTGCCGTTTCAATCGGCGCTGCTGAACCGGCAAATGGGTCCCGGGTTTGATCCCATGCCTCCGCTGAGCTTGTACAGCCCGTTCAGTGGTGGATCGTGGATTCCGCTGGCTCCGCCGCCCTTGCCTTCGGTCTGCGCGCCCGGCAAGAAGGGCAATGGCCTGACTGATGGCGACGCCGACGATGTCGGAAAGAAGAAAAAGAAGGGTATCTGCGGCAGCGGTGGGGGCACCGAGACCGTGCCCGAACCCGGCACTTGGCTCATGATGATCACCGGCCTGGGCGGGGTCTATTGGCAGGTACGTCGCAAGTTTTCGCGCGCGTAAGCTCCGACCTTCTCTCTCACCACGACTGCCGAGCGCTTTCCTCCGCGCGAGTTCCGCGTCTTTCTGCTAGCCTGTCTGATCGCTCTGTAAGGGAGCCCCTTCGTGCCTCACATCCACTTGTCTCGCTTTGCAGTCGCAATTCTGTTGGCATCTACATTCACGTTAAGTCCGCAAGGTGGAGCCCAGGCGATACGCCTCCACGTCGACCTCACCGATGCTCCGCGCAATATTTATCACTCGCACCTGAGCATTCCTGCCAGGCCTGGGGCTCTGACTCTGGTCTTTCCTAAGTGGATTCCCGGAAACCACCGGCCCAGCGGACCCATCGCTGGGCTCACGGGCATTCGTATGGAGGCGAGTGGCAAGACTCTCGCGTGGCAGCGGGACGATATCGACATGTACGCCTTTCACTTGACCGTACCGGAAGGCGCGAACGCCGTCGATATTTCGCTCGACGCGCTCACTTCCAGCGACAGCGCGGGCGGCGGCGGGCCTGCGGCTTCCAGCAATCTGCTCGACCTCAACTGGAATACGGTCGTGCTTTACCCGCAGGACACCGCTTCCGACGCCGTCCAGTTTGTCCCTTCCGTGAGTCTTCCCGCAGGATGGAAATTCGCAACCGCCCTGACCTCCTCGCACGTCAACGGAGATGAGGTGGAGTTTCTCCCGGTCTCGCTCACAACTCTGGTCGACTCGCCTCTGATTGCCGGGCTGCACCTCCGCGAAATTGAACTGACGAGTCCCGGAGAAAAGCCCGCACATGTGATGGATCTCGTGGCCGAGAGCGAGCTCGACCTGGCCATGAAGCGGGAAGAGATCGCCGAATACAAAAAGCTGGTTGCCGAGAGCGGAGCTTTGTTCGGCGCCCGCCACTACCGCCAGTATCACTTCCTCTACACGTTGAGTGACCTGGTTGGCGGTCACGGCCTTGAACATCACGAATCGAACGACAGCGTAGCCGCTGAGCGCACGCTTCTCGATCCCGACTTGTACATGCTTTTCGGGGGCCTGCTGCCTCACGAATTCGTGCACTCGTGGAACGGCAAGTACCGCCGCCCGGCTGGACTCGCCACCCACAACTACCAGGAGCCGATGATCGGTGATCTTTTGTGGATTTACGAGGGGCTCACCGAATACCTCGGCAACGTTCTTGCAGCCCGCAGTGGACTGTGGACACCCGAGCAGTACCGCGAAGCGCTGGCCTCCACCGCGGCCAGCCTCGATCACCGCTCCGGCCGTACCTGGCGGCCTCTGGAGGACACAGCGCGCTCCGTTCAGACTCTGCGAATGCTCGGGCTGCAATGGACGAACTGGCGCCGCAGCCTGGATTACTATCCCGAGGGGGAATTGATCTGGCTCGAGGTGGACACGATCATCCGCCAGCAAACCCGCGGCCAGCGCTCGCTCGATGATTTCTGCAGGCGCTTTCATGGTGGTGAAAACACTCCACCCAAGGTCGTTCCCTACACGTTCGACGACGTGGTTCGCGCGTTGAATGAAGTCGCTCCCTACGATTGGGCGGCCTTGCTTCATGAGCGCGTCGCCGACACGTCAACACACGCCCCGCTCGGGGGAATCGAGCGTGGGGGTTGGAAACTTGTCTACGACGACAAGCCGAACGCTTTCGGCCACGCCCTCGAAAAGCTGATCAAGGAGGGCGACTTCTCGTACTCGCTCGGCTTCATTGTTTCCAAAGATGGCGTGCTGGAAGACGTCGTTGGCGGTTCTGCGGCCTACCAGGCGGGACTTGGGCCCGGGATGAAGCTGATCGCGGTCAACGGCCGCAAGTGGGCGCCGGAGGTGCTGCACGACGCGCTGAAGGCCGCGCAGCACAACGGCCAGAATATGGACCTGCTGGTCGAGAACGCCCAGTTCTTCAAGGCGTATTCGGTCTCGTACCATGACGGCGACCGCAGTCCGCACCTGGAGCGTGTTGCCAATCAGCCCGACATTCTCGATGACATCTTGAAGCCGATAACGAAGTAAGGTCCATCTGGACTCGTCCGCAGACGAGGCAGCCGAAACCCGCAAAGCCGCATCCTAGGCGCTAGGAGTGATATGCTCTGGCTTGAGCGAGTGGCGAGCGCCAGGGAGGTTGCGATGCGAACACTGTGGACTTTGCTGATCGTTTCCGGGATGGCGATGGCGCAAGCCGCCTCCTCTGACCAAAGCGCTACTCCGGCGCAGCCTGCCAGTCAGGGCCAACCGGCGACGAAGGCCGCTTCGGATGCGGCAGCGCAGGCGGTTGATCCCGGCATGCTGAGCATTCCAGCGGGTTCGAAGATCCCGCTGACCTTGAAGCAGGCCATCTCGACGAAGAATGCGCGCGAAGGCGATGCCGTGTATGCGGAGACCGCGTTTCCGTTCGTCGTCAACGAGCGTGTGCTGGTGCCGGCGGGAACTTACGTGCAGGGGCAGATTTCGCACGTGGAGCGTGCAGGGCACGGCCATGGGCGGGCGGAAATCCTGATGCACTTCACCACGCTCATCTATCCCAGCGGTTATACGCTGATGCTGCCGGCTTCAATCGAGAACACGCCCGGCGCGGACGACAAAAGCGCCAAGGACAAGGAAGGCACCATCCAGCAGGACAAGAACACGGGAAAAAAGATTGAGCAGGCGGCAAAGAACGGCGTCTACGGCACCATGGGCGGCGCCACCGCAGGCGGGCTCGCGACGGGCGGCATCAACGGCGCGCGCGTCGGCGCCGGCATCGGAGCGGCGGCGGGGATTGCATGGGCGCTGCTGAAGCGCGGTCCGGACGTGAAGCTGGATGTGGGCACGTCGATTGAGATGGAAGTGCAGCGCGCTATTGTCGTCGATCCGAACCGGATCTATATAGCCAAGACCGGGTCGTAGCTCCGTTTCCTCCCAAACGATTTAAGATCCTTCCATGCAGCGCGCAAGTGTTTCGGCCTGGGGCGGGATTGCTCATCAGCTGTGCCCCAGATGCCGGGCCGGACGAATCTTCCGCAAATCCCTCTGGCGATTTCTTCCATGTTTGAGCGCTGTCCCGCGTGCGGATTGAAGTTTGAGCGGGAGGAGGGATACTTCCTGGGGGCGATGTACATCGGCTACGGACTCGGCGTGGCAGCGATCATCGCCCTGGCAGCCGCGTTGTGGCTGGCGCTGCGCTGGCCGATCTACCGAGCCGGCATCTGGGCAATGGTCCTGTTTCTGCCTCTGGTCCCCTGGCTTACGCTGGTGGCGCGCGTCTTGTGGATCTACCTCGACCAGGCCATCGATCCGGACGAGAGTTAAACGGCCGTCAATCTTCACAACTGCACGATGTTCTCCAGCGCGGTACGGTTGCGGATGACCAGCGTTGAACCCTTCACCTGCAGCATCTGCTTCTTCCTGAATTCCGAGAAAAGGCGGCTGACGGTTTCCCGGGTTGTGCCGATGGTTTCGGCGATTTCCTCATGGGTGAGCGTCAGCTTGAACTGCGACGATCCATCACCCTGCGGGGGCTTGGTCGACCAGGAGAGCAGCAGCTTGGCGAACTTCTCCGATGGGGATGTCGTGAGGCCGAGCGTGCGGATTTCTTCGTATGCCGTGAAATAGTTGCGGCTCAGCTGCGCGCCAACGCCCATAGCGACTTCCCCGAACTCTTTCATGAATTGCAGCAAGGCATCGCGAGGGATGAAGTTGGCCTGGCCGGGCTCCATCATTTCGGCGGTCACTTCATAGGGACGGTTGGAGACGACCGCGTTCAGGCCGAGCACGTCGCCGGACTCGGAGATCTTGGTGATGACGGTCTTGCCTTCGCGCGAGGTCGTGGACAGCTTTGCCTTCCCGGCACAGAGCACGAAAACGCCGCGGGGTTGCTGCCCTTCGATGAAGAGCATCGTGCCTTTGGGATAGATGGCCGTGGCTTTGATTTCGTTCAGGCGTTGTACCGCGCGAACCGACAGATTGCAGAACGGATGTTCTCCACGCACGGGGCAGGTCGTGCAGTTGTCCAGGACATTCAGGCCATAAGGAGCGCGCATAGCAACCTCCCGGGGGCCAGGAACCGCCATCTCTCAGCCTGTACCCACCAACCTGGGTAGGGCAAGCGGTGAACCAATTCGGGCGGGGCTTCAAGAGTTAAGGCTGACCTTGGTATGTATCAGAAAATAAACTGGTTATCCTTAGGCTGCGGATCTGCCTGCTGGAGGGCAGAGGCCGTTGGACGCCCGGTGTGGGTTTTTTCGCGCACAGAGGAGTGTGATCTGCATCACTGTTCTATGTGATTGACCAATTCCGGACCGTACAGCGGCCGGGGGCTTAGGTGGCCGACCAGCGTGGGAGATCGCCTGGTTTACGCAGCCTAACGGACTGTCTTAAGCTGGCCGTTCATGAGGCAGCGAACGGCTCTGCTCGGCATGTTTCTCAGCATGGTTTCCTCCCCTACGGTGGCCCGGCGACCTGCTCCTATGCCGACGGATGGCTATCAGATCATTCATGAATTCCCCCACGACGCCAAAGCGTTCACCCAAGGCCTGGTGTATGTGGATGGGCATCTCTATGAGAGCACCGGGCTCAACGGCAAGTCGTCGATACGGATGGTGGAACTCTCGACCGGCCAAGTGCTGCAGAAGTACGACGTGGCGGCCGAGTATTTTGGCGAAGGCCTCACCGACTGGGGCAGCAATCTCGTGCAGCTGACCTGGCAGACGCACAAAGGCTTTGTCTACGACCGATTCAGCTTCTCCCTGCTGCGGACCTTCCACTATGCGGGAGAAGGCTGGGGGCTGACGCACGACGACAAGCAGCTGATCATGAGCGACGGAACCGCGTTTCTACGTTTTCTCGATCCGCGAACGTTCCGCGAAGTCAGGCGGCTCCGCGTTACCGACGAAAAGGGTCACGCGGTTCAGGATCTGAATGAACTCGAATACATCCGCGGAGAGATTTACGCGAACATCTGGCAAAGCGACAGGATCGCGCGTATCTCTCCGCAGAGCGGAAAAATCCTGGGATGGATCGACTTGAGCGGGATCATCGACAAAAGGGAACTGACCGACCCCGGCGCTGTGCTCAACGGGATCGCCTACGACGCGGCCGGCGACCGCCTGTTTGTGACCGGTAAGCTCTGGCCGAAGCTGTTTGAGATCAAGCTCGTGCCCCGGCGATAGACCGAAAACCTCGCGGAGTCCGAACCTCGTCCGGCGTTTTCGAGTCTTGAAAAGCCTTCCTCACGGCACAGCGCTGTTCAACAAGGTGATCACGCCGCTGTCAATGGCCCTGTCAATTCCCGCCGCGATCACGAGACTAATGTTTCGTGTTGCGCCTCTCACTTCAGCATGAACAGCGCGTTCACGTGGGCCGTCACGGTCACCGTCTGCGGCGTGAATTCCTCTGTCGGCGCAGGAGGACCTGCAGTAGCCATTGCGGCCACGGAACGTGCCATGCGTGGCATCGCGATGCGGGGGTTCTCGAACGTGTCGACTGAGGCATAGGAAAGCTCGCCAAGCGCGCGTCCGCTGGCGCGCGCAATCGCGTCGGCGGAGTTGCGGGCACGGCGGTAGGCGTCTTCGACTGCCCGGTTTTTGGCGTCATCGATGTTCTCCAGCGTGTAGTTGAGGGTCTGGGTCTCGCTGACGTTGGCATCAGCAAGTTGCTGCGTGACCGGCCCGATCTTGGAGAAGTCTTTGAGCTTGAGCGTGACGTCGGTGGTGACGCGATAGCCGACGACTCGCTGTTTGGGATTCTTGTAGTCGTACATCGGCTGCACCGACAGGAATCCGATACTGGCGGCCTTGGGCTCGATGCCGTTGGCGCGGAGCACCTCGCGAACCCGGTCGACGTCTTTCGAGGCATGCTGATAGGCCGCCTGGGCCGTGTCTTCCTGCACCGCAACATTGAACTGAATGACCGCGGTATCGGGAGCTGACTCGAACTTGCCGTCCGCTCCCACATAGACGGTATTCGGCATGGCGGTGACGGCGGGATGTTCTTGCGCGAGGCAAAAAGGAGCGGCGAGAAGGAGAAGTATCGGGAACAAGAGTGGGGATTTCATCGCACACCTCCAGGAACAGGAATTATGAAGCTTGAAACTGCGTTTTCCAAGAATTTGGGGGACCGCTCTTCAAGTCCGAAGGATTTGTTGAGGGTCCCTCATCCTTAGCCAGAACGCTTCGGGAGACGAAACTTGCCGGGGCAGCTACGCATGCGCAGCTTGAAATCCGCCGTCCGGTGAGCGTTTTGCCGCTTCCCCGCGCCGCCATCCGATAGTACAACGCTCCCGCCCCGTTGTTTGACCAGCCTGCTGGAGGGAAGAATCCATGTGGTTCAATCGTGCAGCGTCGCGCCGACCCGTATTCGCGTTGATCACTCTGTTGTTGGCATCATGTGGAATCATGCTGGCCCAGGCAGGGCAGAAGAACCCGGTGCCGTTCTTGAGCCAGCCTTTAGAGCCCGCGACCGCGACGCCCGGCGGGACGCATTTCACCCTGACGCTGCACGGAACGGGATTCGTGCGAGGCTCGGTGGTCCAGTGGAATGGCAGCGGGCGGCCAACGACGTTCGTCTCAAGCCACCAATTGCGGGCAAAGATCGGCGACGAGGACATTCTGACGGCGGGGACAGCCACGGTGACCGTGTTGAATCAGCAACCGGGCGGCGGCGTCTCGAACCTGCAATATTTTCAGATCACAACCCCGGGCGTGATTACCGTGTCGAACGCGACGAACTATTCTTCCGGCAACACGTATGTCGCTGCGGCGGATTTGAACGGCGATGGCAAGCTCGATATGGTCGTGTCGAATGCGGCGGGGTCTGTCGCAGTATTGCTGGGTAATGGGGACGGAACATTCCAGCCGGCAGTCCAGTACGGAGCAGGCAGCGAGCCGGAAGCGGTGGTCGTGGCGGACTTCAACAACGACGGCAAAATGGACCTGGCGGTCAGCAACCACACCGGAAGCTCGATCTCGATTCTGCTGGGCAATGGTGACGGCACTTTCCAACCGCATGTTGACTACATGGTTGGCACCTATCCGACTGCGTTGGTGATGGGAGACTTCAATCGCGATGGCAATGTGGATCTGGCGGTGGTGAACACGGCTCCGTCGTCGATCTCCGTGCTTCTCGGCAAGGGCGACGGGACGTTTGCCCCGGCGGTTCAATACAGCAGCATGACCACGGTCACGGCGTTGGTGGTGGGAGACTTCAACGGAGACGGCAATCTCGATCTGGTGACCGCGGGGTACTACCCTGTAGGAATCTCCTTCTTCGCCGGCAAGGGTGATGGCACATTCGCGCCGCGAAAGGACATCCCGCTCACCTCCGCCGCTCAAGCACTGGTAGCGGCCGATTTCAACGACGACGGCATCCTCGACCTCGCGGGTGCCGACTACGGCACAGGGACCGTGTTCACGTTGCTTGGAAAGGGAGACGGAACGTTTCGCAAGGGGGTAGCCGCTCCTTGCAAGAGCTCGCCTCTGATGATCGGGCCGCGGATTTCAATGGTGACGGACTGCTCGACGTCGCGGTCCTAAACCAGTCGAACGCCATCACGGTCGTGCTCGGGGACGGCAAGGGCGGCTTCACCGGAAATATCTCATTCCCGGGCGGCAACCTGCCAACCTGGATGGCGGTGGGAGACTTCAATGGCGATGGACGCCCTGACTTCGCCTATCTGCCGAACTTCGACATGAACCAGGTAAACGTGCAGCTGCAGACAACGCACTAGGGACCCGGGTTGGAGCTAGCGCGCAGGAATCTGCAGATTGCGGTCGAGGCGAATCTCCAGCGCAGTACCTTTGTCGAGCACGAGGTCGTGCCCGGACTCGAAAGCACTCAGCGCGCCATTGGCCGCGCCCTCGCCTGCGCCCGCAGCGGCCCCGTGCTTGCCGCCCGAACGGGCTCCTTCCGCCGCTCCTTCGCCTGCGCCCACAACCACCGCCTCGGCGACACGCTCTTTGTCCATCCCTTTGCGCTCGATTTCGCCTTCCTCGCCGGATTGCTTCACGCCATGCTCGCCCGGAACGCCAGTGACCGTGGCGATGAGCGGGATCCATCCATGAGCGGTCTCGATTTCATCGAAGCTCAAAAGCAGGCGGGTGTGGAATCCCGGCTCAACCGCGCTGACGTGACCTCTAATTTTCTTTCCCCGCTCGATGAGCGCGCCGTTGGCCGCGGTCAGGGCTTCGGCGAGGCGCGCGTGGAAATGGTCGCCGGGCTTGACACTGTGAGTGTCAATGCGGTCTGTGAGTTGAATGAGGACGATCGTTCCTTGGGGGACCAGATTAGCAGGAGTCGGGGGCGCGGAAGCTTGATCCTGCGCAGCGAGCAGGGAAGCCATACCAAAGATCGCACCCAAGAACCCGGTCAGAACGATATTGCATGAGAGGTTTCGAGGCATAGGTCGCCCTCCGCGGCAAGTTGTTTTCTTAGGTTGGATGGGACGACCGAGGGAATAGCTGCCTGAGGGTGACGCGAATTTCCCGGCGAAATCTAGCTCCGGGCGCTGGCGGAGTACGAGAAAGAGTAGTTCTGCTTGTTGATTTCCCGACGCAGGTCTTCAAAGACCTCGTCCGGCATTGCCTGGAACACTTCGACGATCTCGGGATCGAACTGGCGGCCGGACCAGTCTTGGATCTCCTTGCGCGCAGCCTCCAGGGAACGGGCCGGGCGGTAGGGGCGATCGGAGGTGATGGCATCCAGCGCATCGGCGATGGAGAACATGCGCGCGCCCAAAGGAATCTCCTTGCCCTTGAGCCCGCGGGGATAGCCGGTGCCGTCGTAGCGTTCCTGGTGGGAATACACGATGTCGCAAGCGTCCTGCAGGAAGGGGATTCTGCGCAGCATTTGATAGCCGTGATAGCAGTGCTCGCGCATAATCGCTACTTCCTCCTGCGTGAGAGGGCCGGGCTTGCGCAGGATGGCATCGGGAATCGCCATCTTGCCGATGTCGTGCAGGAAAGCTCCGCGCGCGATCACGGCCACCTGCTCGCGCGGCAGACCGACGGCCTTTGCGATGGCGATGGTAAAGGCTGTCACGCGTTTCGAGTGCCCTTCGGTCTCGGCATCCTTCAAGTCGAGCGCGTCGCCCAGAGCCTGCAGCGTGATGTCGTAAGACTTCTCCAGGTTGCACATGGCTTCCTGGAGCTGGCGGGTGCGGGCTTCGACCAGCGATTCAAGATTCGTTTGATAAGTGCGGTTCTCCAGCTTCAGGCGGCGGTTTTCGAGCGCTCGCGCCACGGTGGCGAGAAGCTGTTCGCGCTCGAAGGGTTTCAGCAGGTAGTCGTAGGCGCCATTGCGGATCGCGGCGAGCGCGACCGAGATGTCATGCACGGCGGTAACCATCACAACCGGCATGTCGGGAAATTTCTCTTTGGTGCGTTCGAGCAGGCCAATGCCGTCCAGGTCGGCCATCATCAGGTCGGAGAGCATTAGCTCAAAGGCTTCTCCGGAATCCAGCACCGCCAGGGCAGCCATGCCGGAACCAGCCTGTTTGCAGGCATATCCGGCAGAGGTGAGCATGTGGGAAACGATCTCGCGGATTGCTTCCTCGTCGTCCACTACCAGGATGCGGTCGGGCATGAAAGTCCCCAGATTCTATCGGCGATTCTAACCTAGCGGAGAGATGCCGAAAGTAACCATTGAGGTCCGGAAAGCCCATCGAGAATCGGTCCGCCCATGATATTCAGAAGCAGGGCATGCTACGTCTCTGACTACGATGAGTTCTTCCCTCGGGTCCATCTGGAACACCGCCGTCCTTCCCGCGCTGGCGGGGCTGCACCGGACGGAGTGGACACTTCTGCTCGTGCTGGGCGCGAGTTTGCTGGTGCTGCGCGCGATGCGGGAGCGCTATCTCGTAGTGTGGATCACGGGCTGGGCGCTGCTGGTGGTCTCGCGACTGAGCGCCGCACATGGAGCGGCCTGGGGCTTGACGGATGTGTACCTTCCGGCGCTGGAGCAGGCCGCGTTCGTCTTGTCGGTGGGCCTGATGGCCGGAGCGGTCTTTGTTTATGTGCGCGGATGGAACCTGCTGGCGCCGCTGGCTGCGATAAGCGTGAGCGTGAGCGGCTTCGCCGCGGCGCGGTTGCTGCTGTGGCCGAACGTAGTGCCGCTACGCTTTGCCCTGGAAGTTTCCTACCGCATCATCCTGCTCACCGCCGCCGTCGCCCTGATTCGCGCCCGCAGAGGACGCTGGGAAGTGGGTTCATGGATGCTTGCTCTCAGCCTGCTCTTCCTGCACCTCGATTGGGCTCCGCTGACGGAGCGGGTTCCGGCGCAGGTGTTTGAAGCAGCCGAGCTGATGCTCGGCGTGGGCATGCTGCTTGTGGTCGTCGACGAGTTCCGCGGGCGGTCGCGCCGCCTGGACGCCCTGCAGGCCTTTACCGTGAGCATCATGGACGCACAGCAGCAGGGCGGAATGATGTACACGGTTTTGGAGGAACTGCTGCAGGTCACAAAGGCGCGGGCCGCATGGTTCCGGCTGCTCGAGGGCGGGCATCTGATCGCGACGCATGCGGTCGGCATGTCCGGCGAGTTCCTGCGCGAAGCCGGGTTTGCCGAAGTGAGCGACAATCTGCGCCAACTGCTGGAGCGCGGCAAGCCGGTCGCGAAAAGGATTGATAACGCCGAGCCGGAAGATGAAAGCCTGTTGCTCACGGAAAAGATTCGGCGGGTGGTTATGGTGCCGGTGGTTGGCAAGAAGGCGCCTATCGGCCTGCTGGTTCTCGGCAGTTCGTGGCGAAGAACGTTGACGCCGGAAGAAATCGAGTTCCTGGAAACCTGCGGCCACCAGCTGGGAATCGCGATCGAGAACTTCCGCCTGCTGGAGCAGGTGCTGCGCTCGCAGCGGCAGTGGATGAACACCTTCGATTCCGTGCACGACATCATTCTGGCCCACGACGAAGACTACCGAATCATCAAGGCCAACCAGGTCTTGTTCGAGAACCTGGGGCAGGCCCCGGCGGACGTGATTGGCAGTACCTGCGAATCCGTTCTGCCGCATACTTTCGGCGAGTGGACCGGCTGTCCTTATTGCGCGCGCGGCGAAGAAGAATTCAGCGAAGGGCCGGACGTGTGCTTTGGCGGCTTTTCCACGGTTTCGACCTCCTCCTACGCGGAGCAGGGAGGCAAGCAGAAGGGCACCATCCACGTGGTGCGCGATATCACCGAACGGCACTCTGCGGAAGAAAAATACCGCCTGTTGTTCGAACAGGTGCAGGAGGGCGTGTACGTCGCCACGCCGGCGGGTCAGATCCTTGATTGCAACGACGCGCTGGTCCACCTGTTGGGATATCAGAACCGTGCCGAGCTGATGGCGTTGAATCTGGATCAGGACATCTGCGTCGATTCCGGCCAACGCGAAGCGTTTCGCAAAGAAATCGAGCGGCAAAGCTACGTCCGCAATTTTGAAGTCACTTTGCGCCGCAAGGACGGCACGCTGTTGCTGGCGGCGGAAAGCAGTTTTGCCGCGCGCGATGAGGCGGGCAAGATCGAACGCTACCAGGGCTTCGTGCTCGACGTGACCGAAAAGCGCCGTGCAGAAGACGAAATGCGGCGCCGCAATCGTGAGCTGAACGCCCTGAACGCGATGGCCGTCGTGGCCACCCAGTCGTTCGACCTCGATGAGATTCTGAACCTCACGCTGCGGCAGGTCGTTTCGCTGTTCGGGGCGGAAAACGGCACCGTATATCTCTCCGACACCGATGCCCCGACCTACCGGCGGCGTGCGGCCTGGGGACCGCGCGGCCGGGACAAGTCGCGTCCGGCGGAGATCAACTTCCCCGACGGTTTTGGCGACCTGGTGATGCGCTCGCGCGCCGAGGTGATCACGGCAGAATACTTGCCGCACCTTCCACCCGTCGTCGCTGAGTTTGTTCAATCTGATAACGAGCGCTCCTGGATTTGGGTGCTGTTCTGGGGCAAGGACAATCCCATCGGCATCATGGGCTTGTGCAGCCACCAGGGATATCAGTACTCCGGCAGCGAAGAGAATCTGATGGTGGCCATCAGCCGGCAGCTTGCCACCACCATCGAAAAGGTCCGGCTTTACGAAGAGACCTGCAAGGCCTATGAAGACCTGCGGCGCACGCAGGAACAGCTGCTGCAAAGCGAAAAAATGTCGGCCGTGGGGCAGTTGATCGCCGGTGTCGCCCACGAGCTGAACAATCCCCTTACCGCGATCCTCGGCTACGCACAGTTGCTGGACAGCGAAGGCCTCAACGACCGGGCACACGACTACGTTGCTAAACTTTTCAAGCAGGCGCAGCGGACCCATCGCGTGGTGCAGAACCTGCTTTCCTTCGCGCGGCAGCGCAAGCCGGAGCGCCAGGAAGTGGACATCCGCAAAGTTCTCGACGAAACGCTTGCGCTCCGCGACTATGACTTGAAGGTCAACAACATCGAGGTCGACAAGGACATACCCATCTCGCCGGCGCGGGTAGTGGCCGATCCGCATCAGATCGAACAGGTTTTCCTCAACATCATCAACAATGCGGTCGACGCGATCCTCGAAACCGGACGCGCCGGAAAACTGAAGATTCGCGTGCTCTGCGAGGGCGGGTTCGTAAACACGCAGTTCGTCGATGACGGGCCCGGTCTCAAAGATCCCAAGCGCATTTTCGATCCGTTCTATACCACCAAGAGCGTGGGCAAGGGCACCGGCCTTGGGCTGAGCATCTGTTACGGCATCGTGAAAGAACACGGGGGCGACATCACGGCTCACAACGCGCCTGAAGGCGGTGCGGTGATTGAAGTCCGCTTGCCGATCGCCGCGGAGGAAGGCAAGGCAGCGGAAGCAGTTCCGGCAGCGCCCGCGAGGCGTGAAGGGGCGATCCAGGGACGGGTGTTGCTGCTGGAAGAAGAAGAGGCGGTGCTGGATTTTGAGCGCGACGTGCTCACCGGAGCCGGAGCCAACGTCGTGACCGCCTCGCGCAGCGAAGACGTGAAAACGCGCCTGCTCTCCGAACCCTTCGACGCGGTAATCCTGAATGGCATGATGCCCGGAGACTGGAACGCGAAGGATGCCTACAACTGGCTAAGGCAGAACTGTCCGGGAATGGAAAATCGGGCGCTGTTTACCTTCTCCCATGGCGTAGAACAGGGCGCGGGGCGCGCCTTCCTGCAGGAAAACAACATTCCGTTCCTGGTCAAGCCGTTCGAAGTGGCAGACCTGATCACCCAGGCCCGGCGGCTGCTTCAAAAGCCGCAAGCGTCCGCGGCATCGGCAAGTTGACCCAATCTCGCGGCCCCTCACTTCTTCTCGAATCAACCCAGGAGCGATCGGTCCGCACCCACCGCTAGAGTTTCGAGCGCAAAGCCTTCACCATCTGGCGCAGCGCCTTTTCGTTGCGGCGGTACCAGCGCCACTGACCCTGCTTGACCGCCTCCACCAGGCCCGCATTCGTGAGAATTGCCATGTGATGGGAAATGGTGGGTTGGGAAAGGTCCACGCGCGCCTCGATGTCGCCGGCGCAAAGACCGGTTTCTTTGCCCATGGAGGATGTGCCGCGCTCCTTCAGGGCGTGCAGGATGCGGCGGCGGGTGGGGTCGGCGATGGCGTGCAGGGCACGGTCGAGCGACTGGTTCGGCGCGGACACGCAACAGAAATACCCGGGAAATCGACAGGTGTCAATATAAGAAAATCAGGAATTCGTGGTCAACGATCCAGCAGCGTTGTGCCTCTACTTTTTCAGGATCGGACTGTAGCCGTCGTTGATGAGGCGAGCGCGCATGGCCTCGGCATCTTT
>Ga0187846_10000756_pt1 | contig 18389 bp, 15 predicted proteins | sample TC_taG_FD_161473 | JGI IMG/M metagenome (GOLD analysis project Ga0187846, IMG submission 161473) | Biofilm microbial communities from the roof of an iron ore cave, State of Minas Gerais, Brazil - TC_06 Biofilm (v2) | ecosystem: Environmental > Terrestrial > Deep subsurface > Cave > Wall biofilm...
GATGGTCAACGATTGATCAATCACCAGGATGAGATCCGAAGACCCGCTGAGCAACGACTTGTAGTATTGTTCGCCTTTCTTCGCTGGGTCCTGCCGAAGCTCATTGATATCGTGGAAATGTATAACGATGACTGGTTGGCCATCGGGTGCAGCAATGGCTTTGCTTCGCATCTCCGCCCAGAACCAGGAGCCGTCTAGGCGGCGGACTCTTACTTCAACCGTCGTTGGCGTACCTTCCAGGTTGCTAGCAATCGCCCTCGTGACCAGTTCGCGGTCTTCAGGATGGATCAGGTCGAGGGAGCTGCTGCCAACAGCCGGTTCGGGCGCATAGCCGGGCGAGGCCCGTGCCGACATCGACACGCTAGCATGCAGGATGGTTCCATCAGGGGCAATCAGGGTGGATACGTCGGCCGCACCTTCGATTACTTGTCTTAGAAACTTGACCTCTGCGCGAAGTACATCTTCAACGGAAGCGCTGGAGGCCTCTCCAGAAGCCTTCCGTGGAATCAGAAGTAAGTTGTTGTCGCGCGTATCGTCAAAAAGAGTTCGCCCATTCTGATCTTGACGACCACTGCCTGGAGGCTCGCCGCTGGACACGTCAGCGCTTTCTCCGGTCGCCATTGGTTTCCCGCTGTCACCTACCTGCTGCCGGTGCATCCGCGTTCGAGCCAATTTCCTGGTCGAAAACCAGACCGTTGTGCTACCTGCTTGCGCCGGATTCCGGTGCTGAACTCGAGCCAGGACCAATCGCCATCGCAGAGGCCAGAACAGTGACCCTGGGTTGGACTTGGGAGGCAACGCCCCCACCGCAACATTCAGCTCTGGCAGTGGCTAGCTTATTTATCCACAGGAGCAATCGCCATACCGTGGTTGCAAAGCACAGGTGAGCTATACGCAGCAGCGTAGCCAGCCTCTACAATGGAGTAAGTGTACTAGTCTGGTACAGTTGAGTTGTCACGCAAATCGACAACAGGACCCGAACTCTGTGGGCTATTGCGCCACTAACCTAATCGATTTCCGGAATCTTACGCTGATGAACAAACAGTGTACCAATACTGACACTTGGTATCCTGAGGCGAGGGCCGGCGGGTGTGCAGGTAGCATCTCCTCACAGACGTTATGCGAGAATCAGGCTGCGAGAAGGACCACTTAAGTGAAGCTATTTTCCCGCGTAAGGGCCTTAACCGAATTTCTTTAGCTCGGGATAGCCTTCGAGTGTGAAATCGTTAGTGAGGTTACCGATCAAGCGCTCGCATGCATAGGTATCGAGAGAATCGAGATCCCATCCGCCGGCGCGGCTCAGGCTGCAGATCAGCTCAGGCTCCGAGAACAAGCCGATCTCGTCACCACAGACATAAAACGTGCGGCCATTGACGTTTTTGGCGGCATCGGTGCAGAGCCAGACCACGAGCGGCGCGACGTGTTCTGGACCACCCTCGGTCCGGATCGCTCCACGATTGCCCAACGAGAATTTGCCGAGCGCGCGTTCCAGCGATTGCGACGGCCTGAAAGCGGTCTGACCGAGGTTCTGAACCGATTGGGTCAAAGCGCGGGGCCGGATCGCATTGCAGCGCACGCCAAAACGGCCGAGTTCACGCGCTACGCTGCGGGTAAGGCCGACAACGCCCTCCTTGGCGGCCGAGTAATTTGACATCGTTGCATGGCCGAGTCCGGATTCGGAGCCGGTGTTGATGATCACGCCTGAACCCTGCCGGCAAAGAATCGGACTAACGAAGCGAATCATGGCGAAAGCGCCCTTCAGGTGAGTCTGGACCACGCGATCCCAGTCGTATTCATTCATTTCGTAAATGTTTGCAGGGCGCACATTGCCGGCGTTGTTAATCAAGATGTCGAGGCGGCCAAACTCCCGCAGCGCGCTATTGACGATTCGCTCCGCGCCCTGCATTGAGGCGACGCTGTCGCCGTTAGCAGCCGCTTCGCCGCCAGCGGCGCGGATTTCGGCGGCCACGTTCGAGGCAATCTGAGCCTCGTCCGCGCCGCCACGATTTTCAATAAACACGTCGTTGACTATCACCCTGGCGCCTTCGGCTGCGAGCAGGAGCGCTTCGCTTCGGCCGATGCCCCTGCCGGCGCCGGTCACGATGGCAACTTTGCCCGCCAGGCGCCTGCCGCGATTTTGCTCTGACATGGTGACCTCCGTTCGAGATGCAAACGGCGGCTTTAGAGCCGTCGCACAAATGCGCTTGTTTGTGTTATCGCACTGGCGAGAGATTAAACACTGCCGAGATCTTGGCCAGCAGCCGCCCTGCATGGGTGTGTGAATGATCTCGCAGACTGGCCGCCGCCAGCAATTCGCGTGTCTCTTCCATTCGCAAGGAGATTATCTCGCCCATCCTGGCGGCTGTTTCGGGATGCGATTTGAACAGTTCGGAGAACCCCTCGCGGCTGAGTTCGAGCAGCTCCGCGTCGGTGCGTGCACGAACCGTGGTGGTACGCGGCTCACCTGTCATCAGCGCCATTTCACCAAAGAAGGCCGATCGCTTCAGACTGCTAATATGAACGTCATGCGTGCTCTTCGCATGGGCCACAACTTCGACCTCGCCGAAGCGGATGATGTAGAGCGCATCGCCGCTATCGCCCTCCCGCACGATCGTCTCGCCGGCGCCGAATTTCAGCAGAGTCACACCAGGCAACAAGAGCCGCAATTCTTCATCGCGCAGGTCACGCAGGAAATCGACCTGGCGCAATTCGCTCATGATCTCACGCTCGAATTCTTCGGCGCCAGCGCTGATCGCCGGTTCGCGGCCATTTCGCAGGGTTCTTACGGGATAGGGAATCTCGATCGATTTGCGCCGCAACGCGTACCAAAGCGCAGTGCTGACCGTATCGTGAACACGCTCGGCCTCAGCGTAGTCACTCATCCAATATCTAATGCGGTAGCGAATGCAATAGTCAGCGTAATCCCATGTGTAGATGTCAGGAGAGGGAGTCTGCAAAATACCGGGCACTCCGCGCAAGGTGTCGGCGATCACCTCGCGCACGTAATTGGGCGGAGCGTCATAACTGAGGCCGATTGCGATCTCATCCGCGACGATGCCGTTGGAGTAGTTCACGACGACATCCTTCGCTATCGACGAATTGGGAATCACGAGCCGTTCATTCCCACGTGTGATCACTGCCGTCGAGCGCCAGCTAATCCCTTGCACTCGGCCGACGAAGTTGCTGGTTCGAACCCAATCGCCCGGAGCGAACGGCTTGCCGACTTGTAAGGTCAGGCCATTGAAAACATTGCCCAGCGTTTCCTGGAGTGCGAAGCCGAGAACGACGCCGATCGCGGCGGAGCTTGCCACCAGTGGGATCGGGTCAACGTTAACATCCTCCACCATCACTATCATTGCCACTATAGTGAAGAGCAGCAGCGTCACCAGGTCTTTGCCTATAGTGGAGAAATGGGCGCGGCGGCGATGAGCGGCGGCATCAATCGCATCAAGCAGCATCTTGATGACGCCCCAGCAGACTAGTAACAATCCGCTCGCTGACGCCCAGCGGCCCCACTCTTTCCAGTGCGCAAACTGGGGCAGCGCAGCAGCGTCGAACAACAAGCCCGCCGCGCACAGAGCCAGCGACACCGTGCGCACGGCACGTCTTTGCCCGCGCAGGGCGAGTGCTGCAATCCCCAGGCTAAACGCCAGGAATAACTCGCATAGAACTCGTTGCTGAGGTGAGAGAAAACTCAGCCCCAGGATTATTTGCAGTGGCGTCGATCTCATCTTCGGTGGCCTGGACGCATCTGCGCCGCGCTTTACCCGTGCCGGCCAATTCTACCGCGCTTGCTGAGTCTATGCCCAGTAAAGCAAAAGCGGTGTTCGTTGGCGATGCTGGCAAAGAGGGGTGCGGGCGGCTGTCGCGCGGCACATCCGAATGCCTCATGCCGCTGCGGCCAGCCGGCGCAGATCGTTAGCGAGTTGGGCAACTATTATACGTCGCTGGCTTAGATTTACGGCGGCATCCCGTTCGCTCACTTCCGCCAAAAAACAGCCGCGCTCGGGCAGGAAGAGCACTGAACGATAGGGAAACCCTTGGCGTATTTCCGGGAAACACCGTTCAGCGATAATCCCTTCCAGCGCCGCTTCGGCCACTCGTTCACAGGTAACTCCATGATGCGTGTAGATCAGCGCGGCCGCGGCGCGCAAGCGCGCCGAACGTCGGGCCGGGTCAACCCCCGCCATTCGGCGTACGACCTCTTCGGCCAACCGGCGATCGTCGGCCCGGTCGCCCAGCCATCGATGAGAGTGCACGCCGGGCGCCCCGCCGAGCGCATCAACTTCCAGACCGCCATCGTCGGCGAGGGTAGGAAGGCTGGAGCGGACGAAATAAAAGGCCGCCTTGATTCGTGCATTGTCAATGAAGGTTGATCCCCCCTCCGGTGCCTCCCGGTCGATACCTGCATCGCGCAATGACAGCAGCCGCAACTTGAAGTCACGCATCAGCTCGCCATATTCGGCGAATTTGGCAGGATTGGTAGTGGCGATCAGTAGTTCGGTCATGTGGAGAGTCGCTGCTGCTGGTACTCACTGGTGCCACTTCGCCCACCTGCTCCGCTTCCTCTGATGGCACCAAGAGCGCGGCATCAGGCCTTCGGCTGATAGGTGAATTTGAGCCTGGCACGCTGTCGATGTTCTTCGAGCGCTAATTCAATCAACCGATCTATCAACCGCGGCAACGGGAGCTCAGTCGCTTCCCAAAGTTTTGGATACATGCTGATAGCCGTAAAGCCCGGGATGGTGTTGACTTCGTTGACAAAGCATTGACCCAAATCGGCGCGCGCCAGAAAATCCACGCGCGCCATACCTCGCAACCCAAGCGCCTTAAAGGCCGCGGCTGAGAGCTTCCGTATACGGTCGCTTAGTGGTTGCGGCAAGTCGGCCGGAATTTTAACCTCCGCCCCGTGCGGGTCAACGTATTTGGATTCGTAGCTATAAAAGCGATGGCGGCGATGGACCATGACCTCACCAACCACTGAGGCCTGCGGATCGTCGTTGCCGAGCACAGCGCATTCGAATTCACGCCCCTCGCATCCAGCCTCGAGCAATACCTTGCGATCGTATTGAAATGCGCCTTTAAGCGCTCCACCCAACGCAGCCATCGAGGTAACACGGCTGACACCGATCGATGATCCAAGCGCATTAGGTTTGACAAAGAGGGGATAGCCGAGCTCATCCGCGAGGCGGCGGATCCGCCCCGGATCGTTTTGGGCCTCGGCCTGCGTCAGCGAAAAATAACGAACGACTGGAACACCGCTCTCGCGCAGCAATCGTTTCTGAATGTCTTTGTCGATCCCAATGGCTGACCCGAGAATGCCTGCGCCGACGTATGGCACCCCTGCCAGCTCAAGCAATCCCTGAATGGTGCCATCTTCGCCGAACGTACCATGCAGAACCGGAAAGACCAGGTCGAGGGGAGGCAGCTCTGCATTTCCGTTGCCGGATTTTGTGCGACGGGCACCGTTGCTAGTTGACTTCTCCTGGAGTAGGCGGCCATGCGGATAAGGTGGCAGGCTTACTGGAATTCCCCCATGGCCAAGAGCTTTAAGTCTAGGAGCGGATTGCTTTAGCGACGAGATCGCGTCAACGCGCAGGCGCCAACGGCCATCGCGGGCTATTCCGATCGGAACAATCTCGTATCGCGCCGGGTCCATGGACGACATTACAGTTAAAGCTGACCTCAGGGAGATTTCATGCTCGCCTGAACGGCCGCCGAAAAGTACTGCCACCCGCATTTTTTTGCGCAACATCTTCTTATGCGCACCTCTCAATACGCTGCGTACGCAGACTCCCTCGCTACGGCTCGTGAACTCGCCTATGGCAGACTCGTTTGCTCGCTACGGCCCAAAGCGGCCTCCGCTAGTGCATGCGCACCTCTCAATACGCTGCGTACGCAGACTCCCTCGCTACGGCTCGTGAACTCGCCCGCGGTAGACTCGCTCCCCTCGTTAGGGCGAGGGCGTCTGCCGGTTTCATGCGCACCAGTCCTGAATAGTGCATTAGCGGAATCCCAACCTCGTGCATGAACCTGCCTGCGCCAGAGATTCTGGCACGCTGTCGCCGCATGATCGACTGAAGCATAGATGAGAATCCGGCTTAGCGTGCGTCATGGTCGGACTCACCTGGCATCGTAATCGAACTCTCCACCATTCGTTGAACTGTCAAGACCCCGCGGGCGAAGGTGCCAGCGGTACCCACTCCCATCGGTATGCGGCACAGGAGCTGCACAATGCTTACCCCCAGGGCCGTGGCCAAAAGCTCGTCGCGCTTAGCGAATCTGGCAAATCCAACGACCATAATGGCCTGGAGGGGTCCCAGACCTGAGGGTGATACAGGCGCGCTTTGCGCGAAGATCAAGGCAGGAGACAAGGCCAGGACTGCAACGAGCGGTACTTTCAGCCGGAACGAAAGAAAATAGAGATAAAAGGCGAAAATGTTGGGCACGAAGATCGCTAACCGGATCAACCCAAGCGCGGCGTAATGGTACGGTCGAGCTGAGCGAAAGGCGCGCATCCCGCGACGGGCCCGTAACCATTGGCCTGGCCGGCTGGTGGCGCGTCCACGCATCCACCAGAAGGCAACACATATGAAGAAGAGTAGCGCGGCACCAGCGTAAGGTAGAGCGACACGAACAGGCGACCACGGTACCAACAGGGCGACGATTATCGTTAATGCTGCCATCAGGATGGCGTCTATGAATCCCTGAAAAGCTATCGTCCAGCCGGCGGTAATCCATTCGACCCCTTTGCGCTGATGAAGGAACAGTACCAGCGCACCATCGGCGACGAGCACGTTGAGAGCCTGTAGGAAATATTGCGCTGTACAGGCCGGTAATACTTCTCGATAGGTGGTCCGTCCATGGAAGAAGCTGAACAATGTGGCGAACAGGTAGATATCGGCGAGCCATCGAATCATGAACGAACCGAGGTTGGCTGCGACGAACAGCGGCAGATCGCAATGCTCCAACGTCTCGGCCAGTTGATGAAACGTCAATCCCCGCCCAAGATAAGCGACGAGCCCGGCGGCAGCCGCCCAAACGAGCAGGTTTTGCAGCAGCACCCGCGCGGCCGGGCTGCGCGACCGAAACCATCCACTGAACCTGCGGCCTTTATGCATCGGCAAAAGAGTTCCGGAGCGAGCGGTACCTCGCGCCAATTCTGACTCCACTTCATCCAGCTTGCGAGATATAGGAAAATAGAGGGTAAATCTGGCGCCGCTTCCAACTTGCAGTTCAACTGATGCCTTTACCCCACACTGTGAACCGCTTTAGCTTATGCATGAAGTCTGGCCCAACTTGTTCCTGGTCGGGGCCGCCAAGGCCGGTACCACCTCGATCTATACCTATCTGTCGCGACATCCGCAGGTGTTTTTTCCTAAGGTTAAGGAGCCGCATTTCTTTACCCAGGTGCGAGCCGCCCCTGAGCTGCGATTTCTGATCGAAGCCGTTGGCAAGCGCAGTGCGTATCTGCGGCTGTACGCGCGCGCCGCGAGCCATAGTGTCATCGGTGATGCCAGCCCCTCCTATCTATGGCATCCGGAGGTACCACAGCGGATTCGAGCAGAGGTACCAGAGGCCAAGATCGCGATTATCCTGCGCGATCCCGTTGAGCGGGCTTATTCGCATTATCTGATGGATTATCGGGAGGGTGCGCAGAACATGCCGTTTTATGAAGCATTGCTCAACGACATGCGGCGTGCCGCCAAGGGTTGGGGAATCTCATATCTTTATTATGAACTTGGCCTTTACGCGGAGCAGGTGCAGCGTTATCTCGAAGCTTTCAGACCTGAGCGGGTGAAGGTTTTGATGTTTGAGGACTTTCGGCGCGACCCCAGAGCTGTGTTGTGTGAGCTTGCCGATTTTCTCGGTCTCGATCCCGGACCGTTTGCGACGCTCGACGCGTTGCGGAAATACAATTCCTATGCGGCGCCGCGCAATCAATATCTGAGGCGCCTTGCTGGAGCAAAATTCTCACGCGTGCTTGGTCAAGTGGTGATACCACGTCGGCTCGGCGCATTGATCTTCGAGCGATTTTTTCTAAAGCCAGCGCCCAAACCGCCGCTCGATCCGCGCGCACGCGAAATGCTGTGTTCACTTTACGGCTCCGAACTCGACAGGCTCGAAATGCTGCTGCGCCGCCCGCTACCGGAGTTACGGAATTCGTGGAAGTCCTGACAGTGCGGTCACACCTAAGGCGGGCGCGTTTTGACAGCGGCGCGGGTTCTGCTATTCTCAGCGATTATTTGAATGTCATAGCTAGAAACTGGAGGAGTCGCAGTGGTGAGGAAAATCATACCAGGCATTGTCGGTGTTGCGTTTGCGGTCACACTTGGAATTGGGCTGGGACCGGTCATCGCGCAGGCCGCGAAGGTCGATTGCTCCAAAGTGATGTCCGAGCTGAGTAGTGGCAAGAAGGCCGCGGACGTCGCTGAGGATCTGAAAATCTCTACCTCAAGTGTTTATCGCTGCCGGCGCAAGGCCCGCGCAGCCGCAAAATCCAGTCCGACCGCGGCAGCTCAAGCCTCTCCGATGATGGCGCCTAGTCCCGCTGCTAGCACTCCGTCGGGCCACTGAAACGGCCGCGTGCGCCAGCCAAGTGTCTAACAGCGCTGCGCGTACGCCGCTACACCATCACTTCGGCGGCGGTCCTGCGCGCGATCGTGCGGTGATGGCGGTGAAATCTGTGCCGGTGGTGAAATGCGGCGCGACGCAACAGTCGTCGATGAGCGATTCGTGGCGGCGCAAAATCAGTTCGGACTGGCGGCGGTGGCGGTGCTTCATCATAGCGGATATCGGGAAAATAAGCTTCCTCGAACTGGTGAATCTGTAATGCGGCCAGGAATTCTGGATAGTAGTTTTTGCTGGCGAAGCCGAAGTGAGGGCCGTCATATTTGCGGACGATGCGCGCGTAATCACCAGCGTATTGCTCGGCCGCCTCTGTCATACCTGAGGAACCGTAATCGTAAGCTGTGATCGCCAAAGGCCAGCTTCCAAAGGTCAAATAGTTGGAGCGCAAGAGCTTCGCCGCGGCCTCGGTCTCTGTAGCTGGGTCCAGCCGGTCATCATGGTATCGGGTGATCCGCATAAACTGGCGGCCCGTACCGCGCGTAAATTGCCAGATTCCTACGGCCCCCGCATTCGAACGAGCCCGGTTATAAAAACCCGATTCGACCTCCGCGAGCACCACTAGTTCCGGTGGTAATCCGGCGTCAGTGAAAATTTGTTCCATTGTCGACCGATAATAGCGGCTGCGCAGCAAGCCCTCCCGAAACTGCTCCCGCATGCCCTCCTGCACTCGCAGATTTTGAGCACTCGCAGCGTACGCGGACAACGGTTGAGCCTTAAACAAAGCAGCCACTTGGCGCTCCTCGAAATCTGACGGTGCCTGACCGGACGCCAAGCGATTTAGGATGTTGGTGAACTTGCTTTTGAGATAGTCATTTACTGAGTCGATATCGCTGCGGCTTGGAGGCCCCTCTCCGGGAAGGTGAAGTACCTGATAGATGCGCCAAACCTGCTCACGATCGAGAATGATGAAATCACGTTCACTATACGTGGTGAAGACGTCGACCCAGAATTTGACATTCGGTTCAATCGCTGAGGGCCGAGGAAAAAGCGTTCCCGCGGATACTTCCGAGGCGATCACCCCGATGAGCAAGCACGCGCTGGCCAGTAAGCTGATGACGCAATGAACGCCAACGCGCGATCCGGATGATCTAGCCGTTGAGGCTTTGAGTGCCACAAACGAAAGTATCAGTCTACTCATCGCTAATATCCTCTTGGCCTCACCAAACGCCAGATTAAACGGATATTCTTTGTAGCTTATTACGTCAACAGGGTTCCGCTTGTATCTCGGTAGAAGAATGGAGTCAGAATGTGAGCCCATCGCTAATAAGACGCGCTAATATCGTCTGTTACTGTCTCATCGTGGCAATGATCACGAGTGGAGGATGCCAGGGTGAACCTCGCAAACAAGCTGAATCTGCCCCCATGTCGTTCCGCGTCGCTTTGTTAACCCCTGGTCCGGTCAGTGACGCTGGCTGGAATGCAGCCGCGTATGATGGCTTGCAACTCATCCGGCGGCAGCTTGGCGCGCAAACCGCACTGGTGCAGACGACATCCCCGGCCGACTTCGACGACGCCTTTCGAGATTTTGCGGAACGCGGTTTCGCTCTTATTTTTGCCCATGGCTTCGAATATACCGATGCGGCACTCAACGCGGGCCGGCAGTTTCCCCATAGTTATTTTGTGGTCACTTCCGGTAGCGCCGCTTCGGCAAACGTCGCGTCAGTCAGTTTCAAGATTGAGCAGGCCGCTTATGTGTTGGGCGTGCTGGCGGGTGGGATGTCGACCACAGGCGTGGCGGGTACTGTCGGAGGCATAGAACTGCCGGCGATCAAGTTGACCTTTGCCGGGTTCAAGCGCGGCTTCTTGTCAGCACGGCCAAGAGGCCGTGTGCTTAACAGTTTTATCGGCAGCTTCGATGATGTTGGCGCTGCGAAGGAAGCCGCATTGGCGGAGATAAGCCAGGGAGCCGACGTTCTCTTTCATAACGCCGACGCCGCCGGCCTCGGCGTGTTCCAGGCTGCCGCCCAGCGGCATGTGTATGCTTTTGGCTCGAATCGCGATCAGAATGACGTGGCACCCGGAGTGGTACTGGCTAGCGCCGTTACCTCGATTCCGCAAGCTTTCCTCCGAATAGCCAGTCAGGTAAAGGCTGGTGACTTTCATCCGCGCATGATCGAGTTCGGGATGGGCGATGGAATGGTCCGCGTAATAGTCAATCGGCGCCTAGAATCACGTATCCCAGCCTCGGTAATGGCACAGGTAAGAACTACCGAGCAAGCAATAGTGAGTGGCAAAATTGTAGTGCCATCACAGTATGCATGGACTCAGCAAGGAGGGGCCGAAACCGAAATGGCCGGCGAAAAGATGTAGGGCGGTTCGCGAACCGCACTCCCTTTAGACACGAAAGGTCGGTTTTCCTTCAGGGTCTGTAGTTCGGTGCTTCCTTTGTGACGAAGACATCGTGGACATGACTCTCGCGGACCCCCGCGTCGGTGACCCGGATGAACTTTGCACGCTTACGCAGCTCGGCCAGATTGGCCGCGCCGATGTAGCCCATCCCTGCCTGCAGACCGCCGATGAGCTGTTCGATATTCGAGGCGAGCGCGCCACGATGGGGTACGCGGCCCTCGATGCCTTCGGGCACCATTTTGCCTTCAGGTAACTCTTCCTGACCGTAGCGGTCACGCATCCGCTCGCTCATCGCGCCCAGCGAGCCCATCCCGCGGTAGAGTTTATAAGTCCGCCCCTGGTAAAGGATGGTCTCGCCCGGACTCTCCTCTGTACCGGCGAATAACGATCCGATCATCACCGTCGAGGCGCCCGCAGCCAGTGCTTTTGTGATATCTCCGGAGAAGCGAATTCCGCCATCGGCAATCAACGGTATGTTTCGCTCGGTAGCTATCCGGGCGCAATCGAAGATCGCAGTAATTTGTGGGACGCCGACGCCCGATACCATTCTGGTGGTGCAGATCGAGCCTGGTCCCATGCCTACCCGCAGCGCGTCGGCGCCCGCGTCGCTGAGGAGCTTGGCCGCTTCCGGGGTGGCGATACTGCCGGCAACCACGTCTATCTCCGGGCACTCGCGTTTAGTTGCCATCAGCGCATCGATAACGTTGCGGGAGTGGCCATGTGCGGTATCGATGCAAAGAACGTCAACCCCGGCTTTGCGGAGGGCGGCGGCGCGCTCTTCACGCTCGGTCCCGACCCCAATCGCCGCGCCGGCGCGCAAGCGGCCCATCGAGTCTTTACTCGAAAAGGGATGTCGCGTGGCTTTGTCCATATCTTTGACGGTAATCAGGCCGCGCAAACGGTTGTGCACATCAACCAGCGGTAACTTTTCAATTCGGTGCTGCTGAAGAATTTCCTTGGCTTCGTCGACACTGATGCCAGGCCGAGCGGTGATCACTCGGGTCGTCATTACTTCCCGCACTGGCCGCTCAAGCCGCCGCTCGAACCGCAGATCGCGATTGGTCAGGATACCGACGAGATGCTCGTTGGCGACCACTGGTAGTCCGGAGATGCCGTGGCGTTCCATTATCGTAACCGCGTCACCAATCGGCTGCTCAGGATGGACGGTGATGGGGTCGGCGACCATCCCGCTTTCAAATTTTTTCACCGCGGCCACTTCGGCAGCCTGCTGTTCGATCGGCAGGTTACGATGGATGAAGCCAATTCCACCAAGTTGTGCGATAGCAATTGCGGTCCGCGATTCCGTTACCGTGTCCATGGGACTCGATACCAGCGGAATGTGCAGCTGGATTCCCGAGGTTAGCGGTGTCGAGACATCGCAGCTCGACGGGAGTAAGTCCGACATCTGAGGGAGCAGAAGGACATCATCAAACGTCAGGCCTTGTGAAAGCTGCTCGTACGACGACATTGCGCTTCTCCCTATAAACAAAAGACCCGCAGTACACACGCGGGCAAGTGGTTAGAGCACTTGGAAAGACGCTCCCGACGAACCATGATCATCAATAACAGATGCGCTGATCCAGAGCAATTATTGGCGGTCGTGGCTCGCTCTTTAGTTCTGATGTGCGGCCAGCTTAACCCCTTGAGCAGTGGGACCACGATACTACTCTGCATCATCGCCGGTTGCTTGTTGATAAAGCAGCAGCAACTCCTCGCCGGACGCTCTTACCAGGAATCGCTGCATATGAGCGATGGTTCGTTCCAGCGGGCGGCCAGCGATTAGCCAGTGACCTCGGCCTGGCAGACTTATGAACTGTGCGTTGATTTGCGTAGCAAATCGCGCCGCGTCTTGGTAGGGAGCGAATCGGTCGGCTTCACCTGTGATAATCAGTCGCGGAGTCTGATCTGCTGCAAGTTCGACCTCGCCGCGCGCTACTTCGATGGCCGCGGAGGTATCAGCAGGGATCAGTGCTTTGATGAGAGATGCACGCTGAAACGGCTCGGCTTCGGAGAACAATTCGAGCATCCTGCGCCAGGCGGGAAGTCCGGTCGTTTCAGAACGCCAAAACGGCCAGCGGCGCGGCCGACAGTACAGAGGAGAGAGAAACCCAGGGATTAATGGCGCTAATGCCACGGCCGCCCGCACCGACGGACTTTCGGCGAGCTTCAAGGCGAGCAAGCCACCCAACCCATGACCTGCGACGATGACCTCTGAGCCGATATTGCCCAGTGCGGTCTTGATGTTATGAACGAGCGCGCAGAATGCGCCCACGCCGGCCTCGTTCTTCGCAAATGGACGCGTTAATGCTGTATGGATATCAAGCAGATAAACTTCCCAGCCGAGACTGACCAGATGCCCGGCCACGATAGTCAGATGGCGCGAGGTGGCAAACAGTTCGGGAAGAATGACGATAGGCCAGACAAACTTGCGCGTTTGCGGCCGCTCCAACTGGGCGTGCAAGCCCCCTAATGCCACTTCCATTTGGTGCACCGACAGCCGCTGAGGTACATGCCTGCTAATGAAGCATAGCGGAGCGCCGTCTGCGTAGCCCTGGAAAGAGTAAGGGCCCCCTTGGTTTCAAGGGAGCCCTTCTCGTCTGACGGGGCTTCGAGCCCCGGCTCATCTCGGCAGCAAGCCCGGCATCAATCGAAATTGCCTTTGGCACCTAGCCGAAAGGCAAAAGCCTGGTTAACTTACTTCTTCTTAGTGGGTTTCTTGGTGGCTTTCTTTTTCATAGTGCTCTTTAGCCTGGGTTTGGATTTGCTAGCCGCCGTACCGGGCTTCTTCATCGCCATTCGCATTCCTCCTCTTGGGTCGCTGCTGCCGAACGAGCATCAGAACCCGACGGTTCTAATGCCTCAACTGTTGCGGATTATAGAAATCTGTTATGTGCGGATCAAGTGCCTTGCAGTAAAATTTAGAAAGAAATTTTAAACACTCGGATTCCCGCATTAATGCTGGCGTTTTCGAGTTTCGAATGCTGTTCAGTCATAAGCTCCATTGAATCTACAACAGATGGTGGTTTACGATCTTCCGATGCGTCGTTTAAGCTTGGCTCTTCGGCTTCAATGGCCATCGCTAATATTCGCGATCCTTTTGGGTGGGCTGGCGTTCGATGGACTGTACGGGTCGTCCGGGTCTCGGGATTTGCTGGTTCTTCGCTTGCATAGCCGCGTATTGGAAGGCGAGCGTGATGCGCTGCTTGCCGAGAACGCAGCCATTCGTGACCGCATTGTTCAACTCAAGTCGGACGACGCCTACCTGCAAAAGCTTATTCGCCAGGAATTGGGCTACGTCCGCCAGGGCGAGTTCGTGTACCGGTTCCCAAAGTCCGAACCACCGTAACAATCTTCTAAGATTCTCGAATGGTCTGCATCCACAACTCGCGCCGCAGGGACTACTAGTACAGTTTGCGCGACAAGAATCCGTACTCGCGGGCCGTGCGCTCCAAGTCGTCGCGAAAGTCGGGATGTGCGAGATTAATTAGCGCGCGTGCGCGTTCAGGTACCGATTTTCCCTTGAGGTTGGTCACCCCATGTTCGGTGACGACGTACATAACGTCGGTTCGCGGCGTCGTGACGATATTTGAGTCGGCCAGGCGCGGCACAATGCGGCTTTCGCGCCGGCCATTGCGCTCATAAGCCGACGACATGCACAGAAATGCTTTGCCGCCGCTTGAGGCGTACGCGCCGCGCATGAATTGTAGCTGCCCGCCGGTACCGCTGATTTGGCGGAGACCGGCTGATTCCGCGCAGGCTTGGCCGGTCAGATCAATTTGCGCGGCATTGCAAATCGAGACGGCGCGACCGTTCTGCATAATTCGATGCGGCAAATTAGTGTAATCGACCGGCCCGGCGAAGCAGGCCGGGTTGCGATCAAGAAACTCGTACATCTCTGATGAGCCAGCGGCGAAACAATAGGCCATTTGGAAACGATTCAATGTTTTGTGAGCGCCGGTGATTTTGCCCGCCTGGTAGAGCTTCATCAGCGAATCAACGAACATCTCAGTATGCACGCCGAGATCCTTTACAGGCGAGTTAATTAGTAGTTCGCAGACTGCATTCGGCATCGCACCGATGCCGACCTGGAGGCAGGCGCCGTTGTCGATTTCCTGTGCAATCAGTCCAGCGATCGTCTGCTCGATCGGGCCGGCAGGCGGATTCGCGAGTTGCGGCAACGTTCCTCGCCCAGCTTCGATCACGTAATCGACCTCACTTATATGCACGCCATTTTCGACCCCGAAGACGTAAGGCATGCTCTCGTCAGTTTCGACGATAACCTTGCGAGCTGTTTCGGTGAGCGCCTTTTCGTACGTCACGGCCCCGCCAAAGTTGAAGAAGCCGTGAGAATCGAGCGGTGCGGTTTTGAGAATAGCGACGTTGACCTCGACGAAGCGGCGATAATAGTCGGGCGCTTCGCCGAAATTCATCGGAATATGATGGCACAGGCCCCGATCATGTATTTTGCGCTCGAGACCGGAGAAGTACCAGGAAAAATATTGAAGATGACGCGCTTCGGGATCTGCCTCGACAGCAGCGCGAGGCCGAAGTGCCAGGCATCCGCGCAGCTTTACACCTTCAAGCGTATTGATGCGTGCGGCGAGCGCGTGATCGAATAGATCCGGCTGCCCAAGACCGAAGCCGTAATCAAGCCAGTCGCCTGATTTCACCATTGCCGCAGCTTGTTCGGCAGAAACCGTCTTGCGCTTGAGGTCCGAGACGAATGACTTAATCATAAATTTCTCACCAATGCGGAATCGGCTCATGCTCCGTTAGCGCTGGCTCTGCTTGCCCCGCGTCACAGCGCCTCAATCGAACCGCACTGCTAATGCGCTTGACTGGGACGCTCGCATAAGATTTGTTTCATCGCGCGAATCAAATCAATGCCAACGGCTGAACGTCTCCGAAAGGCACGACCCGCACAACAGGGTGGCCGTACAAGACTCGCTGTGCTTTTTGCCACGGTCTTCATCGACCTGCTGGGTTTCGGGATCGTGATTCCGTTTCTACCATTATATGCCGCACGGTTGCACGTGAACGCCTCTGGCATTGGGCTGATTCTTTCCAGTTACTCGCTGATGCAATTGCTTTGTGCGCCGCTACTAGGGGGCCTTTCAGACCATTATGGCCGCCGTCCAATCATCATGCTGGGTCTGCTGGGTTCGTCGATCAGTTATGTGATTTACGGTTTTGCCGCGTCCTTTACTGTGCTGCTGACTTCGCGCGCCATGCATGGTGCATGCGCCGGGACGGTTTCAACCGCCCAAGCCTACGTGGCCGACACGACCAACGAATCGGAACGTGCCCACGGAATGGGGATGATCGGGGCGGCTTTCGGGTTGGGCTTCGTGCTGGGACCCGCGCTCGGTGGGCTGCTCGGCCATTCCGATCTGCGCGTACCGGTTTTTTTTGCCGGGCTGCTAACGCTAGCGAATCTGATTTTTGCGGCCGTTACCTTGCCCGAATCCCATCAACCGGCTCAGGGCACGAATCTGACGTGGATTGCGGTGGCCGCGCCGCTGCTGAAACTGCCACGCCAGTTAACACGTAATCGTTTATCGCGGCTCTTCGCGATTGCCTTTTTGGGAACGTCGGCGATGGCAGCGTTCGAGGCAACTTTTGCATTGATGGTGCCTGCCATCTACGGCTACGGCGCCCGTGGCATCGGCGAATTGCTTGCGTTTGCGGGTGCGCTGCAGGCATTCACACAAGGCTATCTACTGCGCAAAATCGTCGCGCGCTATGGCGAACCGAAACTCCTACGCATCGGGATGGTGGCTGTCGCGGCTGGTCTGGCCCCGATGGCGAGCTTGTCGAGTCGTTGGTCGCTCTGGCTCGTACTCGGCGTGTTGGCGCTGGGCTATGGACTGGCGAGTCCGTCAGTTGCCAGCCTGATCTCGCGGAGCACTGAGGATAGTCTCCAGGGTGAGATACTGGGAGTAAATCAGTCTGCGCTCTCGCTGGCTCGCATCTGCGGTCCCCTGATAGCCGGCTTTTTCTACCAGACGTTCGCGCCAGCCGCGGTTTATATCGCGGGGGCCATAACAGCATTAACCGCACTCGCACTTACTCACGACATCGAACCGGTGCGGACGCCATAACAGCTGTTGAAAAAGTCTTCACAGCCTGCTTCCCCCTCTGTAATCTCCCCCGCAAGCGGGGTGTTGAAACTGCCGGACTACAAATGCCATTGGAAAATCTTTTTTCAACACCCAGCTAAGCGGGGCGTTGGAGGGACAGCGATTTTTCGAGAGATTGGAGAGAGCAAGCTATGAAAATCTTTTGCAAGAGCCTGCCAATTTTGCTCGGTGCGGACTGATGAGACAGGGTTGAGCAATCTGAAAATTCTCAAAATTGCCGCGGTCAGCGCTTGCGCAAGGAGAGATCGTTACGCTGAATTGGGTACTGGTTGTCCACATTTTCGGGGTCGTGTTTTGGGTCGGAAGTCTGCTGCTGATCAGCAGGATAATGGCGTTGGTGCCTGATGAGGTCGGCGTGGCCAAGGAGCGTATTATCGTGCTCGCACGGCGGCTGTTGCGGGTTAGTGCAAACAGTGGAGCAGCGGTCGCGATAATCTTCGGTATTCTGGCGATCATCGCTGAACCAGGAGTTCTGGCCCGCGGCTGGCTGCATCTGAAACTGTTATTGGTGCTCTTCATGCTGGGGGTCCAGTTTCGTTTGTACCAGCGCATCCGCGCAGTCGAAGAGGCGCCGCTCGATGCAACGCGGCGTGAGTTTTCAATTATGCACGGGCTGGTTAGTCTTTTGTTGCTGGCAACGCTGGTGCTGGTTTTCTTCAAGCCATTCTAACCTCGAACCTCAAAACTCAGAATGGAGGCAGTGCGGTGAAATTTGGTCTGCTGACCCTATTTGATCATTACGTGGAGGATTGCTCCGAGGAACAGTACTACAAGAACTTCTTTGAAGAGGTGAGTTACGCCGAGGAACTGGGGTTCGATTCGATCTGGCTCGGTGAACACCATTTCTGCCGCTATATCTGTCCGGCCCCCCAGATCGTCGCTGCGGCCGTCGCCCAACGTACGAAAAGGCTTCGGATCGGAACCGCTATCGTACTCCTCCCGCATCATGATCCGATTCGGCTGGCGGAAGACTACGCGCTAGTGGATCTGTTGAGTGGAGGCCGTCTGGATTTCGGCGTTGGCCGCGGCTTTATCAAGGCTACTTATGACGGCTTCAATCAATCAATGAGTGAAAGCCGACAGCGGTTCAACGAAAGCCTCGAGCTGATCGAGCGGGCGTGGCAGCAGCCTACTTTTTCCTACGAAGGTAAATTCTACCGGGCGAAAGACGTCACTATTCTGCCGCGCCCGCTGCAGAAACCGTCACCGCCCATCTTCATGGCTGCGGCCGTGAGTCCGGAGTCATTCGTCGCTGCCGGCGAGAGGGGT
>Ga0187846_10000757_pt1 | contig 18378 bp, 12 predicted proteins | sample TC_taG_FD_161473 | JGI IMG/M metagenome (GOLD analysis project Ga0187846, IMG submission 161473) | Biofilm microbial communities from the roof of an iron ore cave, State of Minas Gerais, Brazil - TC_06 Biofilm (v2) | ecosystem: Environmental > Terrestrial > Deep subsurface > Cave > Wall biofilm...
TGTGAAGTAAAGGCCAGCCAGGGGCCACAGGATTCGACGAGGGAAAGCTTCAAGTCCTGCATACATAGGCAGGGATTGCGCGGACATTGCCAATGCCATCGGTACTAGAAAGCCAAGCAGTCCCAGTGTCACATTGAGATTATCAGTTGTGCCTGGCACCAGTCCTGCCGACATGGCAGCCAGCACCACACTCACAAGATTTATACAACTTGTTAAAGCAAGCGCGGTGAACGCTCCAACCAGGAATGGAAATACTCCCAGGAATGCTGGACGAGTAGACAGGCGTGGGCCACGTCGCGCTGTTATACCAAGCAGCGATACGAATGCTACAAGTGCTGCGCATTCCAGCACACCGCTGGCAATCAACAGTCCAGCCCAGATGCCCGCACCCAATGCTAAATAGAGTGGCTGGCTAATGGCCCGTAAGAGCAATCCTATCACCAAAGCTGCGAGCATCCATGGAATGAGCCAGGGGAATGCCAGTGGTATCCCACGCAATCGTGGTAGAAAATGCAGCGCTACCCCTAATAAAAACAAGCCTGCCCAACCATAGAGCTGCACATGTCCGTGGGCCTGTGCCGTAGCCGCCCACCAGGGTCCAATGGGTACATGCAAAGCCTGAGCGAGGGTCAGAACTGTGGCCAGCGCGAAGCCAACTCCCGCACCCAGCAGTAGAGCCGCTCCTAGTACCGGCGCGACCCGCGAGAAAGGTTCTTGAGAAGACATCTTTTCTGGCGATGAAATAGACGTATGTATATCAGTTATCCTTTTCAGCTTTCAATTTCATATAATAAACATAGCAAAAACATTGTCAACTTTTACAAAGTGAAATCACAAAGGGATCACAATAGCATAGCTTTAGTTTCACACTGCTTTCATGAATAACTTGTATCCTTTATGATAGAGAGGAAGTATTTGACTACTAACCAAATTTGTGATGGAGTATAGCATGCGAATATTAGTTGCGGAAGACGACCCACATTTAGGCCCCAGTCTCAAGAAAGGGCTAGAGGCCAGTCATTATGCTGTTGACCTGGTAACTGATGGCGATGAGGCTTTATCGCTGGGGCTGGCGATTCCCTATGATCTGATTATCCTGGATATTATGCTGCCGCAAGTCGATGGTTTTGAGGTCTGCAAGCAACTGAGAGATCAGAAACGAATGACCCCCATTTTGTTTCTTACAGCATTGAGTGGAGTCGAGCACCGTGTAAAAGGGCTGGATCTTGGGGCCGATGATTATTTGATTAAGCCATTTGCGTTTCGTGAGCTTGAAGCGCGTGTGCGTGCTCTTTTGCGGCGCGATGGTCCATCAAAAACTTCAGAATTGCGCTTTATGGATATGACACTGGATACTCGCTCGCATGAAGTGCGAAGAGGCGAGCGCCTGATCAACCTCACCAGTAAAGAATACATTTTGCTGGAGTTACTGATGCATAATCCAGGACAGGTATTAAGCCGGGATATGATCGCGGAACATATGTGGAACATTGAAGCTGAACACCTCTCGAATGTGATCGACGTGTATATTCGCTATTTACGGCGCAAACTGTGTGAATTCGGAGAGCCGGATCTAATTTCGACCGTTCGCGGCTTCGGCTATCAATTGAAGGAGCCATGAAATGATTGGGCATGCGCGCCAACTATGGCCTCCAAGCATTCGAATACAGCTGACCCTCTGGTTCATCCTGGTCTTTACATTGTTGATGCTGCTTTTTGGCGCGGTTTTTTACATAAACCTGCGCACTTCCCTGGAGACAAGTTTCGATAGTTCGCTGAAGCTAAGCACGCAGCAAATTGCGACCGGCATTAATGATGACAATGGGACTATCACGATTCATGATGTAACAGGCGCATTGCCTGAATTGGTCGATCCAGATTCAACGGCTGCTATAGGAACACAAGGGCACAGTTCTCCTCAACCCGGCGCAACAACTACCAGTACAGCAAGCTCAAAGGAAACATATCCCGATGTCAATGTTGGAGCGCTTGTACGCATTTTGAATGCCAGGGAGGAGACTATCTATGTCACTCCTGCTTTTCTTGCCCTGAAGATACCGTCTATAAGCATGACACAACCACTGCACGGCAGCGCCTGGCAAGGCACAGTCGCTACACAACACGGGCAAACTGTGCGTCTCTATAGCGCGCCCCTGATTGAGAAAGGGACGGTCTATGGTATTGTGCAGGTCGGAGAATCGCTGGCTCCACTGGGTAACACCCTGCAGAGTGTAGTCATCGAATTACTGCTGATCGTGCCCTTTGTTTTGCTACTGGGCGCGATTGGAAGCTACTGGCTTGCAGCACATGCATTCGCACCGATTAATCGATTAACTCGTATTGCCAGGCATATCGAGGCAGGGGATCTTCACGAGCGGGTGCCGGTACCACGCAGCAAAGATGAGGTGCAAAACCTTGCGCTAACCTTCAATGAGATGATCGAACGGCTAGATAGGGCTTTTAAACGCCAGCGGCGATTTGTAGCAGACGCATCACACGAATTACGGACACCAGTTGCAGCAATTCGCAGCATGACAGACGTAGTGCTGGCCCAGAGTTCACCTGTTGAGCACGAGGAGTACTTGAGCGTTTTACGCGATGTCAATGCAGAGGCTGAGCGGCTCGGACATCTAATCAGCAATTTGCTCTCGCTGGCACGCAGTGACGAAAACGAGGTGTTGCTTGAACGCGAGCCTATCAGGCTGGATTTACTGGTTGCCGATGTAGCAGCGACAACAGAACCATTAGCAGCTGAACGCGGTATAACTATGGAGGTGTTGACATATGAGCCTGCCACAGTGCTGGGGGATGAAGTTCGTCTGATCCAGGTGATCATGAATCTGATAGATAATGCGCTCACCTATACTAATGCGGGTGGCAAGGTGACTTTGAAGGTTGTCACACAGAACAATTACGCTATATTGATTGTGCGCGACACAGGCATTGGGATAGCAGAGGAACACCTGGAGCATATATTCGAACGTTTCTATCGCGTTGATCCAGCACGCTCCAGGGCAGCAGGAGGCACTGGATTGGGGCTTGCAATTGTAAAATGGATTGTACAAGCTCATGATGGTAAGATAACTGTCGAGAGCAAGGTTAGAAGAGGGACCACTTTCACTGTGATGCTGCCTCTTGCTGTACAGGCATCTGCCCGATACCCCCCCTTCTTCTAACCCGGAAAATTTTACAAAAAAATTTACAATTTCCGGTCCATTTTCATCGTTCTTTCATAAATGCCCTGTATACTCTGTATGCGCACATACCACACATCTCATTCAAACTCGCCTATAAAATTTATATTAAAGTAGAGGAATCACGCGATATGAAGCAGACAGGTAACATGAAAAAAAAAGCGAATGTCGTGGCAGGGAGGGGAAACCCAAACCCTACAATGAAAGCTTCAACGCCAGTGCAACCGGCAAATATTCCTGGCAAAAGCGCCGGTTCGCAAACAAGCTTACATTCATGGTGGGCAAACTTGCGACTATCAGAGCGGATTCTTCTGCCTTTGCGCCTCTTTCTTGGCATCACCTTCGTGTATGCCGGTATCCAGAAACTGACCGATCCGCAATACTTTAATCCGTCGGCAGCCGGATTTATAGGCAAACAGATTATGGCGTTTGCCATCGGGTCACCCATCCACAATATCCTGATTCACGTAGCGCTTCCTCATGCCATGTTCTTTGGCGCAATCGTAGCTTTAGGCGAAATAGCCATTGGCGTCGGAACGCTTCTCGGCTTCCTTTTGCGCCCCGCAGCATTCTTTGGCTTTTTGCTTAGCCTGATGTTTTTCCTATCAGCAAGCTGGCGCGTTCATCCATACTTTTATGGTGCGGACATCGTATTTGTTTTTTCCTGGATTACGCTGTTGCTGGCCGGGCCACTCAGAAGTGGATTGCCTTCGCTAGATGCGCTACTCGTGCCGCGCTTCCTTATGAGTATTTCGCCGGAATCAAGAGAGAAGTTCGGACCAGTACTACATTTCTTGCTGGGAGTAGGAGCAGTTGAAAAAGTTCAGGTGAGCAATCAATCTGAGGAGACCCCCCCGTATGCTGCAAATAGAGCGAGCGGTCAGGCAACAACCTACAGTAGTAAGGTGGGTGGGTATCCACAGGGGGTACCCCAACACATAATGAGTGGTCAGGGGAGGCCGGGATATGCACAGGGGATACCTCAACAGCAGAAGCAGATGAATTATAAAGGAAGGAACGCAGCTATACGGCGTTCGCAACAGAGCCGGCGCAGTTTCTTGTGGGGACTTGCTGCAGGTGGATTAGGAATGCTGGGGGTCACATTTTTGGGTGGGAAAGTCCTGCAGGAGCTGCGTTTTGGCGCAGATGATAGTGCCTCCGGCCTCAATCCGAATCCAGGATCTGGATCTACCAGCGGAGCAGCGACTGCGACAGCCCCGGCAGGTAGCACACCTGGAGCAGCTACAGCGATCGCCCAGGTCAGCGCTGTTCCAGATAATAGCGCTGTGACATTTACTATCCCATCAAATGGTGATCCGGGTGTGTTGATTCACCTCAGCAATAAGAAGTTTGTAGCGTTCGATGCGACATGCACACACGCAGGTTGCCCGGTTGACTATGATCCCTCCAGCCAGCATTTGTTATGTCCATGTCATGGAGCAGAGTTTGATCCTTCGAACGGGGGCGCAGTTGTGCAGGGGCCGACCAATACGCCACTGGCAAGTGTCCCTATTCACATAGATAACGCTACAGGGGAGATCACGCTTCAATAGTGGTATCAACGGGAACCCAAATCTGTCGCCAAACCTGGACACCGTTGTTCTCGTCGCCCTGAAAGCGTCCAGCATTCCCAGCGTCCCTGCTACATTCCAGGAAGCTATCCATTCAGGTGTTGTCCGAGAGAGGATGCAGGCTGGAACGTCCTCCCGTTGGACCAACGATAGCCGTACCACCTTGCATGTTGCAAAGCAACCGGCCTGGCTTCCCAGTCTTTAGCGGGGTGTCCCTCTGGGAAGCTTCTTCCCTCCGACCTGTAGCCGGAGAGAGCGTGCCGCCTCCACCACTGCCCTGGGAGGCGGCTTGTTGCGTGGTCGCCAATGCCACTCATGAAAGAAAGAGCGATGCACATTCACGCTCGCATTGAAGTCGGCATTGGCCTCATAATGACACACCGGGCACCTGAACAGCTTGCCCCACTTCGCTTGGATGCACTTGCCGCCAAGGTTTGAGAACCTCTCGCCCTTAGCGCCACATCTTGAGCAATACTGGCTGGTGCCGTGCGGATTCACCTCGACGGTCACGGTGCTTGCGGTGTATGCCTTGTCTTTGCTGTAGCGATTGATCTTGCCGCGCAGCTGGTTGGCCTGCCTGCGGTTCATGCGGCGCGACTTGCTCCCGCCCTTCGCTTTGATCTTGCGCAAGCGTTCGAACAGGAGCACGCAGCCGGGATAGCGGGCGCACACAGCAACAATGCGCCGTGCCACCACCTGTGCGGCGTCCTCGTTCATGCGCCGCACATGCCGCCACAGCTGCTGATTGCTGTGCTCTCCCGCAACGGGTGTGCCCGATTGCCACTGCTTCCTGGCAATGCGCTTGAGATGCCCATAACGATGCCGGTCCAGGCCACGATCGCTCACAAAGAGCGTCTCGATGATCTTTCCATCCTGCCGCACCGTGATCACCGCCAGGTGCTTGACGTTGAGATCTACGGCTACCGTGACCAAATGCGGGTCCTCTTTGCTCTCTTTGACCTTTTTCGCTGCGACTGTTTTCACCTGCGAGAAGTGCAGGGCGGCGGTCTTGGGACGCAGGACCAGTTTGGGACTTTGGTTCTCCCAGGCCGGATCACGCCAGCGCGCTTCGAAATACCGGCTCAGCTTGACGGGGTAGTGGTGCCATTCCCAGCCGGTTCCAGTGTAGATCTTGAGGCGGGCGAAGCAGGTACGCGGGCCGGTATGCAGGTTGGCCACATCCAGGTCTAGGGAAAACGCTTCGTTATAGAGGGTCGGGTGGTTGCTGGCTCCAGGGCTGCCTGGCCGTCCTTGCTTCTTGCCGGACGCGCGCCACGTCGCCAGATGCGAGAGGTAGGAGCGCACTTTGCCGATGGCATCTTTGATCACGGAGCGGCGGTAGATGAACGGGAAATCAGGGAACCGTGCGCTAAAATTGTAGCTGGGCAATGGATCAGGATGAGCAGCCGTCGCCACGGAGAGGGATTCGGCCCAGCTGAGCAGCTCGTTGGGGGAGAGGAGCCGCTCCCGTTCTTCGTGATGCTGCTGCGAGAAATAGCGCACCTTTTCTTCAAGTTTGTCAGCGTGGGCCAGGAAAAAGGCCACATAGAAGGCACGGGCCGCATCCAGAAGCCTGGCCGTTTCCTCGAGATAGGCGCGTTTGCCGCTATTGGCTCCTCCCTGGACTCGCCTGCCCAGGTCGAGGAACAGTTTGGTCGTGCGAGTCGCTTGCCCCATGTGGCATTGCCTCTTGTGCAAACAAATGTTCTAGCTACCAGAATACTCTGCCTGGTCACTTTTGTCAAGATGTTTTGATCGTCGTGTGGTTACAGGAGGCGAGAGCGTCACCGCTCCCGCCCCCGCTCCAGAACCGGACGTGAGGGCTTTCCCCTCATCCGGCTCCTCAGTCAGACGGTCTCTGTCATAGATATACCCGCCATGATTTGCGCAATTTGCAGAGCAATCCACAATATGCACAAAGCACCCCCGGATTTCAGCATCCAGGACGTAGTTGCTCTTTCTGCTGATTTCCAAGAAGAATGTTTGACCAGCGCCTGGTAGGCGCGGTTTCGCATGACCGCGATACCGAGCTGGCGTTTTTCCGGTTTGCCGGGTTTGTGGGGACGATGACCAGTCACGAGTGTAGGTGCTGATCCCCTAGCCGTGCCCTTTTGGGCCAGGCCTTTCAGCCGTTTGGCTTGTTGGCAATCACGACGGGTCAAACGTTCATTCGCTTGCGCTGCCCATAGCAGCTTGCGAGGGGTTGCGCTCTCTTCGGCCAGGAGCCTGGCCCCGTTTCCACCCCGCTTTGGTGAATGAGGTCCGAGCTATCTTGGGCAGAACAAGCAGTTATTGGAGTATTCTCACAAAAGGAGAAAAAATCGGAAATGCACGGGTTTCAGCCAACGAGAAACCCGCCTAACCGCCTGGGTTTGAACCCAGAGGCTTGTAGCGTGTTCAGTTCCGTCAACCTTGCTCATTGAAAACCGGCAATCAGGTGTTCGACCTCGCTGACCGTCTTCAGAGTGAGAACCTTCTCAGCCATCTCTGAAAGTTCCTGTGATGACCGCCGAACGAGTGCAGCTCTAACCACTGGTAGCGCAGTCGGTGTCATGCTTAGCTCGTCCACACCCAGTCCTACCAGAATGGGAGCAAGTCGAGGATCACTTCCTATCTCACCACAGACCGCGACCGGCTTGCCAGCATTCCTTCCAGCCGCGGCTACCTCGTGAACGAGACGCAGTAGAGCAGGTTGCATAGGATTATACAGGCCGGAAACGCTGACATTGGTACGATCGCAGGCGAGGGAATATTGCAACAGATCATTCGCACCAATACTGAAGAAGTCTGCAAGCTCTGCCAGCTCCGCAGCCATTATGACGGCTGATGGAACCTCGACCATAATACCGATCGGAACATGTGAAGGTAAAGCCACCTGCCGTTTGCTCAGCCCACCATAAACACGGTCAAAGATTGAGCGTGCCTCTTGCAACTCTTCAACTGTTGTAATCATGGGGAACATGATATGCAGTTGTGTTCCAGTATCAGCTGCAGCAAGCAGAAACGCGCTGAGTTGTTGCTCAAGTAATGCCCGGTGGGCCAGGTGTATGCGTATGCCACGGAAACCAAGAGCAGGGTTCGCCTCAACTGCCTGGCCCAGGATACTATCCAGTGCTGGCATTGGTTTATCCGCACCTGCGTCGAGTGTCCGCACGACTACCGGTTTGCGCTGTTGAGCAGTATCACCATTGAAAGCACGAAACACCTTCGCATACATTTGGCGTTGTTCTTCTTCGCCTGGCAGGGTAGGCGCCCTGGCGAAGAGAAACTCAGTGCGAAGCAGCCCGATGCCCTGAGCATTCCACTGCCGCGCGGCCTCCGCCTCGGCCTCACTGCCAACATTCGCCAGCAGGTGTATGTGCCTGCCTTTGAAGACAATCGGTGCTTGTTCTTGTTGAGCAGCAGACTTAAGCGCTGCTCGTTGTTGCTGTTCCTCAGCAAGACGTTTCACCAGCTGTGCACGCATTTCCGGCGTTGGATGATGATAGAGCAGGCCATTATCAGCATCCAGGCCCAGCTGATCTCCAGAATGGATGACCTGCAGTGCCGCTTCATTCAGGCCCGCAATTGCTGGTATGCCGAGCGCACGCGCTAAAATAGCGGCATGGGCGGTGGGTCCACCATGGACGGTACAGATGCCCAGCACGAACTCAGGCCGCAGTTGAGCGGTGTCAGAAGGCGTCAAATCAGCGGCTATCAGAATCACTGGTTGATTCAAGCTGCTCAAATCCAGTTTCGGGGCAAGCCGGTCCCCTAATTTCTCCACAGCTCGACCAATCGCATCGCGCATGTCAACAGCACGACCTGCTATTAATGGATCATCGACCGTTTCCAGCGCAGAAGCATAGCGCTCACCTGCCTCAGCCAGGGCGCCTGCCGCGCCAATGTTTTCGGCTTCAATCATATGGAGTGTGGATGCCAGTAAAGCAGGATCACGCAGCATGAGCGCCTGGGCATCAAAGATGGCCGCCTGAGCCTGGCCAACAGAGCTTTCCAGGCTGATCGCCAGCGAGTGAAGTTCCTCTGCCGCGCTGGCCAGCGCCTCGTGTAGACGTTCCTGCTCAGAAGCAACCTGGTCCGAAGAGATAGAATGCTGCTCCACCGTGCCAAGCGTGATGGCGCCTGAGGTATAAAGGAAAGCCGTACCTACCGCCACTCCTGCTGAGGTTGTAATGCCGCGCCAGGGTTCGCCTGGTATCTGTGGAACCCGTTCAGGTGGTGGGGCTACAGCCGCCTCCTGAGGAGCAGCGGGAGCCGGTAATGCACCCTCGGGCGCTGTTTCATAGAAGTCTGCGTTTACCAGTTCGCTCAGCGCTCCAATCGCCGCCTCTGCATCTTTTCCACTCGCGCGAATGGTAATGGTATCACCTTTCCTCATCCCAAGTGAGAGGACGCCAAAGATGCTGCTGGCGTCAGCTTCTTTACCGCGTCCTGCCGCGCGTATATTCGCCTGATAACGAGCCGCGGTCTGCACAAAGAGGCTGGCCGGGCGAGCGTGTAACCCTGTGGGATTAGTCAAAGTCAATTGAACCTCAAGCGCTGAGGTCTCCTCTGGAGATTTACCTGCAGGAGGCGCCGCGGTTTCTACAGGTACGTTCTCTACCTGGGTCAGAGGTTTGAGCATTTGGAGTTGGTCAACGTTCGCCGTCTTTTCTGCCACCTGTTGCACCTGTGCCAGTGTACGGCCAAGTGAGGCTTCAAGGGCGGCTGCAACAGCTCCTTCTACCAGCGGCGCATAACTGAGGCGGATGCGCTCCCGCTGTTCATCGCTCAGCATTTCAAGTGCCATTTCAGCAGAGAGGATGGCACTTCCAAGATCCAGCAGCACCAGCACACCATCTGGCCCATCTACCGATTCGATAGCTGTAAGAATTTTATCAGCCGAGGTGCCCAACACATCATCGATAGCTCCACCTGCTGCCGCAATGGGGGTTTTGCCTTGCGTCATTTGCCCGGCGAGTTCGACAACTCCTGCTGCCAGTTTGGCACTATGCGCAACAATGACCAACCCGACCGTCATGTCACCCTTTTCCTCTCAGGATTTAAGTCTACAGGAACACGTTTACGCTGTTCCTATGTGCTTTGGGAACTCTCGGCAAGACAGCGGAGGATGAGCCAGCTCGATGTTGCGCCAGGATCCTGGTGACCAATACTGCGCTCTCCCAGGTAACTGGCGCGTCCCTTGGTGGCAAGCATGGGAATAGTGGCTTTCGCGCCCTCTTCAGCGGCTTCAGCGGCACGATTTGTAACCTGCGCAAGGGTAGCGCCCTCGCCCTGAGCCTGCCTGGCAGCGTTGAGGGCGGGAGTTAAAGCATCGACCATAGTTTTTTCGCCGGGCTGGGCCTTCCCTCGAGCAACAACGCCACCCAAAAACGCTTCGATCATGGCAACGATATCGGCAGAGTCGAGTTCCTCTTTTCCTGCGATTGCACCTGCTGCTCGTAAATATGCCGTTCCATAGAGTGGTCCACCAGCTCCCCCTACCGTTGAAACCAGTGTAGAGCCAACGGTTCTTAGCTGCGCTGCCATATCCATTGTTGCCATCGCAGGGAATTTGTCACGGACGGCGCTGAAGCCACGATCCATATTAATGCCATGATCTGCATCACCAATAGCAGCATCAAGATCAGTTAAAAATGTGCGATTTTCGCGCAGCACATCGGCGGTGCGCTCTAACCAGCGCATGATGTCTTTGTTAGTCATCAATGCGTCATCCTCCAATACAAGGTTGTTGTAGGGATGTTATTGAGTCAGTTCTGTTCGCATCTCCTACAACAACTATACAACTTAATACATTACAGTATCAGCAAGCGATGACAACAATGCCATCACCCATTGTTTGCACGGCACGCCGTACGAGCCAAACTGCGGTGGCTTCTATCCCTAGGCACAGTGCTGTCGGGAATACGTGAGATGCGCTTCTGTTTCTGGCTTGTTCTGTTTACTCTCGCGTGTGAACTACCTGCTTGACAACTTGCAAGGCAGAGGTTTGCTAGACAGTGACCTCTCTTAACCTGTCCGGCTTTGCACCAGAGTTTACACGGTCAGTGAGCATTTGCGAGATCAGATGCATTCACGACTGACCATACAGAGACATTCTCTCACAGAGCACAATAAACGGCAATGAGGAGAAGCGACAATCGATGACAACATTGGCCAGCATTCCGAGAAACAAGTTCTTACACGCCCCAGCGCAGCGCAGGAGTATGAACCGGTGCATCCCAGTACCTGATCAGTTCGTCATCCAGGCGTAGCAGCGTAATAGAACAGCCAGCCATTTCCAGAGAAGTAATGTAACTTCCCACAAACGAACGTGCAATGCTGATCTGCCTGCCGCGCAAGATACGATTCAAGGCGTTGAACACAACATAGAGCTCGATCAGAGGTGTCCCTCCCATACCGTTGACAAATGCAAGCACTCGATCACCCGCCTTGAGACCGAGGTCTTCGATGACGGGAACAGCAAGCATCTCAGTTATGTCGTCCGCGGGAGCGAGCTTGACGCGCCGGCGCCCCGGTTCGCCATGAATGCCAATGCCGATCTCCATTTCATCATCGCCTAGCTCGAAGGTAGGCTTCCCAGCTGATGGCACGATACAAGAGGTCAGGGCCATGCCCATGCTGCGACCCTGGTCGTTCACTTTCCGACCCAGGGCTGCTACCTGCGCCAGGGGTGCGCCGGTCTCAGCCAACCCGCCAACAATCTTCTCCAACAGCACGGTGACGCCAACGCCGCGTCGTCCTGCCGTATACAGGCTATCCTGCACAGCGACATCATCATTGGTGACAACGCTTTGCACCTCTATTCCTTCGGCAGCACCCAGATCCGCCGCCATCTCAAAGTTCATTACGTCACCAGTATAGTTCTTCACAATATGCAACACACCAGCCCCACCACTGACAGCTTTTGTTGCTGCAAGCATCTGGTCAGGAACTGGCGAGGTAAAAACAGCACCAGGACAGGCAGCGTCAAGCATACCACGTCCGACATAGCCGCCGTGCATCGGCTCATGGCCGCTCCCACCCCCAGAAATAACCCCTACTTTCCCCCTGATGGGGGCGTCCTTACGCACAATGACTTGCAGATCGACATCAACGCGAATGAGGTCAGGGTGGGCCGCTTGCATGCCCTCCAGTTCCTCTTTGACGACATCTTCTGGCTTATTGATCAGTTTCTTCATGTTTTCTTGCGTCCTTTCTGTGGTGGTATCGAGATACTACCCATAACATTTTCCTTCTCAGCAGCCAGTTGCCGCTGCACTACGGAACGAAAAGCATCGCTCATCGACTGCTGCTGCTCAGGTGACCAGTTATGCTCCCCGGTCATGAGTGCAACAACATCATCCAGCGCGCCCAAACCCCGCTGGCGGTCTTCAAGCATGATTGAGGTACGACGTGCCAGCACGTCATTGGGCGTCATGGCCATTTCTTGACGGCAAGCATAAACGACTTCCGCTCGAATATAGGGAAGATCATCAACGAGACGCCTGCCCAGTTCGGCATCATCCTCAATCAGCTTTAATAGTGCAAGAGCTTCGGAACCGTAATTTCGAAGGTGCTTGATGGTCTGTGGGCTAAGGCCTAAAGCCAACCCCTTGATTTCCACATCGCGTTGCCTGGCAAGCCAACCAGCACTCCCCTGCAAGGGCAGATGCTGTGTGGGATGGATGGGGGTCGAACCATCACGACGACTCAGCACATCTACTGTATCCTGTGCCATGCGCCGGTACGTTGTGAGCTTGCCGCCAACAATTGTAACCAGGCCGGATGGGCTCTCTAAAACCGCATGCGTACGTGAGAGCTTCGCTGTAGAATGACCCGAGCCACGTGAACTTAACAGCGGCCGGTAGCCGGCGTAGACACTGATGATACTGTCATTGGTGAGATCGACGGAGAGATACCGTTTCAGATGATTCAAGAGATACGAGATATCTTCCGGCGCTGCAGTAGGATGATCGAGATCACCTGAACCGGTATCAGTGGTACCAAAGATCGCGCGTGATTCCCATGGAACAAGGAAGAGAATACGCTTGTCGTCGGTTTCAGGTAGAACAACAGCGTCATCGCCCAGCTTGACATCCTCGCTCGAAAATACCAGGTGCACACCCTTACTCGGTTCTACCTGAACCTGCGATTCATAACCAGCCAGCGCCTCAATCTGCTCGGAGAAAACACCGGTGGCATTCACGATATGCCGTGCGCGTACAGTAATATCCTGGTCGCCCAGGCGATCACGCACATGGGTGCCACTCACTTTCCCGTTTTCAGTCACGAACGATGTAACTTCCGCATAGTTAGCTATGGTCGCCCCAAATTGAGCAGCAGTGCGAATGATGGCTAAGGTGAGCCGGGCATCATTGGTTTGCGCATCATAGTAGAGGTAGCCTTCCTTTAGCCCTTCAGTTAAAAGAGCGGGAGCCAGTTCCATCACCTTTTTACGGCTCAAGTGACGATGCCTTTTTACACCGCCCCGCCCTACAAAAAGCCCTGCCATGCCATCATAAAGCCAGAGCCCAATATTAAGAATCAGGCCCAGTCCAATGCCGCCCGGCGTCGTAAACGGCATGCCCACTGGATGGCGATCTCCCTTATAGATTGGGAGAATAAAGCCGACCGGTTGTACGAGGTAGGGAGCGTTTCGCAGCAAGATACCACGTTCTAACAGGGCTTCACGCACCAGGGCAAAGTCAAAATTAGGAAGGTAACGAATGCCCCCGTGAACAAGCTTGGTGGATTTGCTACTGGTGCCGCTGGCAAAGTCTACTTTCTCAACAAGCGCAACCTTGTAACCGCGTGCGACAGCATCCAGGGCAACCCCAGCGCCTGTGACGCCACCACCGATTACAAGCACATCAAACTGTTCGCTTCCCAGGAGAGATAGGTTGTGCATGCGCACCGATGATGATAGTGGTTGCATGATAGCTTGATTGCGAAGATACGAACGCGCCAGGCAGGGTGTTCATCCTATCGCGTGTCCGTATCTTCGTCCTTTCGTGTGTGCGCGAATCAGTCTACTCAGATTGCTCCCGTACAGATCTACCCGTTGTGTCAGTGGTGGGAGAGGCCTCGCGGACGGCTTCACCCACCGTCTCGGTAGTGCCAGACGGCCCTAACATCTTCGCCTGCAGCACCCTGCCGACGGTGAAATCGTATATAAAGGCGCCGACGACACCTCCTGTAAGTGGCCCCACAATGGGGATCCAGAAGTAGTAATTATCTGCGGAAAAGCTTTGGAAACCGCTGAAAAGTGCAATCCACAGACGCGGGCCAAAATCACGAGCGGGGTTGATGGCATATCCGGTGTTCAGGCCGAATGAAAGGCCAATCGCCACGATCAGGAAACCAATGATCAGCGGGTTCAGGTTTGCCTGGACGGGCTGGTTGCGCGCATCGACGATGGTCAGGATCATGAAGAGAAGCAGGGCGGTTCCTAAGAATTCGTCAGCGAAAGCGTTGAACGTTCCGACAAACGCCTTGGGGAAGGTGTAAAAAACCCACCCGTAGCCATTACCAGTCACTGACTGGGCAATGTCGCCAAGGGCCAGATGCTTCACCGCCAAAGCATTGATGAGTGCCCCGCTATAAACACCGTAGAGGATTCCCCCGGCGATAAAAGCTCCCAGCACCTGGGCTAACCAGTAGGGAAGCACCTTGCGCCAGGGGTGCCTGCCTGTTGCGGCCAGCCCCAAAGTTACGGCCGGATTGATGTGCGCACCGCTAATTGCTCCAGCGACGTAGATACCCAGCATAACTGCGAAACCCCATCCGAAGACGATGACCGCCCAGGTGCTCACGCCTGGGACTACAGTCTGAAAGAGTCCAAAGACTGCCACGCAGCCATCTCCGAAGAGAATCAGGATCATCGTGCCAAAGAACTCCCCGATCATTTCACCGGTCAGGCCACCGTAGAATGAAGCAGGTCTGCTTTCAGCTTGAGTTGCCATAATTGCTCACTCCTTTTCTGTGGTTGTAGAAGGACGACAATTAGTTGCCGCTACAATATCAGGTTTACAACAAGGGGACGCACTACGAAGGACGCACTACAGGTTCGATTAGGTCTGCAATGATGAATTTTTAATATTCATCATTGCAGACCTCAACGTCAGGCTTGCTCCCAGTGTTGCGCTCGTTCGACGGCGCGCTTCCAGTCCGCATAGAGCTTGTCGCGCTGAGAGGCACCCATTTTAGGCTCGAATGTACGGTCGATCGCCCAGTGCTCAGCTACTTCTTTTTCACCGCTCCAGAAACCAGTCGCCAGGCCCGCCAGGTAGGCAGCGCCCAGGGCGGTCGTCTCAGCAACCTTTGGCCGCTGCACCGGCACACCGAGAATATCCGCCTGGAATTGCATCAGCAGGTTATTGACGACCGCGCCACCATCGACACGCAGGGTTGTTACATGGACACCACTATCAGCAGTCATCACCTCCAGTACATCGCGCGTTTGATAGCACATCGACTCAAGAGTGGCGCGCGCAATATGGCCAGCGGTGGCCCCGCGCGTCAGGCCAACGATGGTGCCGCGTGCGTAGGAATCCCAGTAGGGAGCACCCAGGCCGACAAAGGCAGGGACGAAGTAGACGCCGCCATTATCATCAACCGAACTTGCCAACGCTTCAACATCACCACTGTTCTTGATGACACCGAAGCTGTCACGCAACCACTGGACTGCCGCGCCGGTAATGAAGATAGCGCCTTCCAAACAATAGATGGTTTGACCACCCACACCCCAACCAATGGTGGTCAGGAGGCCGCCTTGCGATGGAACGCCTCTGGTGCCTGTGTTCATGAGCATAAAGTTGCCAGTGCCGTAGGTGTTCTTCGACATGCCAACCTCGTAACAGGCCTGTCCAAAGGTAGCAGCTTGCTGGTCTCCCGCATCGCCAGCCATTTTAATCGGCCCGCCAAAGAACTCCGGGTCGGTTTCACCATAAACCGAGCTGGATGGCTTCACCTGGGGCAACATGGCACGAGGGACGCCCAATTCATTGAGGATCACATCGTCCCAATCGCCTCTATAAATGTTGTACATGAGGGTGCGTGAAGCATTGGAGGGGTCAGTGACGTGGACACGGCCTTTTGAGAGGCGCCACATGAGGAATGTATCGACGTTTCCGAAAAGCGCCTCGCCCCGCTGCGCCTTTTCCCGCACTCCAGGAACGTTATCGAGTATCCACTTGACTTTGGTACCGGAGAAATACGCATCGGTCACCAGACCTGTGCGGTCGCGAATTTCTTTGTCAAAGCCCTTCGCTTTCAAGGCATCGCAAATAGGAACCGTCAAGCGGCTCTGCCAGACGATGGCATTGAAAACAGGCTTTCCCGTGTTCTTATCCCAGACGATGGTCGTCTCGCGCTGATTGGTGATACCAATCGCCGCGACATCTGAGGCGGTAGCTCCGGCCTTTTTCATTGCCTCCTGGCCAACCGTAAGCTGACTCGACCAGATCGCTTCAGGGTCATGCTCGACCAGGCCTGGAGCCGGGTAGATCTGGGGAAATTCTTGTTGTGCCACACTCACAATTGCGCCATCATGATCGAAGAGGATAGCACGCGAACTGGTAGTACCCTGGTCCAGGGCTAGCACGTACTTTGCCATAGGAAACTCTCCTTCTGCTATATACTTTTCTCAACGATGATCCATCGAATGGCACGGGTATCTGAACCCGTGCAGGAACTCACAAGGAAAAGCTCTTGTAAGCAAAAATGCTATCTCCGTTCCTCCTTTCACTCGTTCTTAATTAGGGGTATCCCTTGTGGTTATCCATCCCATCATAAATCCAAGCTTTCGCCAGGCTATCAATTCTTCTTACGCGAAGAAGAATCTATCTATGATAAGGGCATATATGATAAGAGATGGTTGCTATTACATCCAGAGTTCAGCCCGGGAAACTGCAACTCCTGATGCACCGGCACGGAGCACCATCTGGACTTGTTGAGATGTATAGATCAAACCTGACCCAATAAATGGTAACGGTAAAGACGTTCGTGCGACGACGTAGGGAATAACGAGTGCAGGTGAAATATCCAGCAGGTCAACGTATCGTCCATCGACTGACTCAAGGGCCGCTTCCAGGCCAGTTGAGTCTAATGCAAATATACGTTGAAGAGTCTCCAGTTCAAAACTTTTAGCCAGGGTCAGGATTCTGGGGTTGCTGGAGATAATGCCTGCTACATGAAGCTGGTTGGCGAGATAGCGAAGCCCGGCAGTATCGGGATTGATGCCATCAATATGATCGACATTGACGTAGACGGCCATTTCGCGCTCATGTGCATAGCCCAGCATTGTCCTGAACTCAAACAGGTTGCAATGCCGTAGCAAAATGGTCGTCACCTGTGAGGCATCGAGGGCCTGAGCTAGCTGTATACGGGTTCCTATGACCGGTATCGTCTTTGGCTGCGTCGCTACGCTGAGTAGCGACCTGGTAGACTGGGTGAGCATGCTGCACCTCTCTGTTGCAGTAAAAAACAACAAAGCCCTAAGCCTCTAGAACAGGTTGGCTTAGGACTTTTCATTTCACTGTCCCTGGGCACATATGCAATTGTTCAAGCAAGTTTTCCCTGGCTTTGTACACCTTTGTCTTAAGTCGATCCAAAGATATATACTGTAGAGAACAAAACGCGCTAACTATACAAAGCTGTTTTGTTTGCTATAATGATAATACTTGTCATCTTGTCTTTTGTCAAGTGCTGTTGGCTGTTGTTATCGTCCTGTGATGTTGGCTTCGTTTGATTTGCTAACACCACAATCGCGTACGTTGGTAAAAGTAACATGACCAAACAAGAGTTTCTCCGTTTAGCCCTCCGATTTCCAGTAGCGGCAGCACTGAAGTCGAACGAAGATATGCAGGTTGCACTGGACTCCGATGCACTGCTTCTATTTATGCTTAAAGGCGATGCCTTTCAACTTGCACCTTTTATAGCGCAGGTTCACCAGCGTGGCAAAGGGATCGTAGCCCATGTGGACCTTGTCAGTGGTATTGGCAAAGATCGCGCCGGCATTCAGTATCTGCATGAGATCGGCATTGACGCTATCATTACCAGCCGATCTCAACTTGTCTCTGCTGCCCGAGCAGAGGGACTAGTCACGATTCAGCGCCTTCTGCTGGTGGATGACTCCGCCCTGGAGACAGGAGTTCGTACTATAGCCCGCGCGGCTCCCGATTTCGTAGAAATACTCCCCGGTATTATTTTTCCAGAGATTGCATCAACCCTACAACAGTTGCTTCCTGGGCCTTTCATCGCCGGGGGCTTTATCCGCGATGCTACTGATGTCGCTCATATCCAGGCTGCTGGCGCAATTCTGAGCAGCAGCAGCACCTATGCGCTGTGGTACTACACATCTAGAAACTGAGGAGAAGCATACCCATGTACAATCTTCCAAACCTGCTCAGCTTTAGTCGCATACTGGCAACTATCCTGGTTTTCGTGCTGGTCATTCTCAACCAGCCCTGGGCTTTCCTGGTCGCCACAGTCATATTTTTCCTCGCATCCATGACAGATTATTTCGATGGGTACCTGGCACGTCGATACCAGGTCGTCTCTAACCTCGGTATCTTCCTGGATCTGACCGCAGATAAGGTGTTTGTATCCGCCATCCTTATCGCCTTCCTGCA
>Ga0187846_10000758_pt1 | contig 18353 bp, 12 predicted proteins | sample TC_taG_FD_161473 | JGI IMG/M metagenome (GOLD analysis project Ga0187846, IMG submission 161473) | Biofilm microbial communities from the roof of an iron ore cave, State of Minas Gerais, Brazil - TC_06 Biofilm (v2) | ecosystem: Environmental > Terrestrial > Deep subsurface > Cave > Wall biofilm...
CTGATAAGTACACTGCGTGTAAGTCTGCCCCAGGCAAGCGACGACCAGGGGGCTATTCCTGCCGATCAATTGCGCAGCAAGTTCGAACGCCCTCCCTACGGCTGGGACGGCAACTGCATCAAGGTTGGGCTGGCGCTGCTGCTGCGCGCCTCGGCCTGCCGTTTGATTGTCACTGGACGGACCATCACCGATCCCAATAGTCCGGAAGCGTTGCAATACCTGACAAAAGAGCAAAGCTTTAAGACGCTGCGTGTCCAGGGGATTCGCACTGATCTCGACATCCAGCAACTCCAGGAGATCCGGGGCTATATGCAGACAATTTTCAACTTCAGTATCAAGCCTGCTCTGGTTCCAGCAACATTGAATAATATTCTGGGCGAGCAGCTGATGGAACTGGCAGGGAAGGCGCAGAACATAAAAAATTGGGCAACCACCGCCCGCTGCCCGTTGCCTCTCACCTTCGAGGCAGGCAGTAGTCTGGTGAGCGAGTTACTGGATAGCGCTGCACCATCTGTACGCCTGACACGCTTCCAGGAGCAGTGGGAAACTCTCTTTCAATATACGCAGATGCTGGATACCCTCACGATCTTTCAACGTCAACATGGCGCAGAGTTTCTCACGATGCGAGACTTTTTCAGCTCAATGGTCAACGCCGAGGTGAATCTCCCCGAACTACGGCGCTTTATTTCGGATTGGCGTGTCGTCATTGACGAACGCAGCGTAACTGAAGCAAATCGCTGGAATGAATTAATGAAAACCTATCATGCAGCGCAACAGGCTGTGACCAACCAGATTGCAGCATGGCAACAGGAGGCGCGCAAGAGCTACAAAGAGATGCAGGCGCATTTGAAAGAGCAAGTGCTGGATGCGGGTGTTCCAGATGAGCAGGCAGATGCCGAGGTCGCTGCGCTTGCGACAGACCTGCAAAGCGCGCAAAAACTCATAGAACAGCCCAATCCAAGCTTTAGTGAGGCGCGCAGCCTGGGTACTGAGCTTGGGAACGTCCGGATGAACCTGCTGAGGAAACTGCAAGAGCTACGTGAACGCTATGGGCCAATAGATCAGAAGCCACCACAGGAAGTCCACCTGCACTGGCAAGCCCTTCTTGGGGGCACTCGTCTTAGCTCACAGGATGACCTGGAGCAAATGCTTGGGAGGCTGCGCATGTCTATCGCGCCTGAACTAGAGCAGCAGAAGATTGTGATTATCGATTAAGCGACGGGGCAAATCAATGGGTCAGAGAGCCTAGAAAGACTTCTCTATGCAAAAACGTCACAAAGACCTCATGCGTACCCTGGTGATCGAACTGCGCCATATGCTTGTTGGCAGCATTGCTTCCGATGGCACGGTTATGCGTGGCGACCTCGACCGAGAATTAGAGCGGCTCGGTATTGCTCCAGATGGGACGATCACCCCGCTTGATGCCGTGGCTAACCCAGCATCCAATGAACAACAGGCGCACCGGGTTGCTGTCGCTCAACTCGTCTACTGTGACACCTCTCAGCGTGCCAGCATACGCATGGAGATCGTTGAACGCGCCGCCTATTCCTGGATCAACCGCCTGCTTGCGCTCCGCGCAATGGAGACACGCGGATTGATCGATGAAACACTGCGTGCCAATCCCGAGTATGATGGTCTCCCCGAGGCCCTCTTCATTCTGCGCCAGAGCGACCCGAGCCGCACATCCGGCTCAGATGGGGGACGCTGGGCAGTGTTTGAGGATGCCTGCCAGGCTCAGGCAAGGTCGCTTCCTGGGCTTTTTGCATTGGATGATCCGGCAACCGCACTTCGCCCCAGCACACCAGCATTGATACACTGTATGACGCTTGTTGGTGGCACCATACCAGGCTTTATCCTCTCCGAATCGGATGCCGCTTTTGCTGACCCGGATGCCATCGGCTGGGCCTACCAGTTCTACCAGGAGGAGGCCAAAGCTCGCATTTATGCCAAACTTGCCAGTGGTGGCAAGGCTTCTACCCGCTCAGAGATAGCCGCCGCGACTGAACTCTTCACCGAACCCTACATGGTCAAGTGGCTGCTTCAGAACAGCCTGGGACGCAGTTACCATGAAATCTACCCAGATAGCGCCCTGCCTGCTACCTGGGAATACTACATTCAACCAGACCAGCTTGGTACCTCGACGATTTTCAACCTTGCCAGCCTCACCGTGCTCGATCCATGCATGGGAAGCGGTCACTTCTTGCGCGAAGCATTCGATATGCTCGTTGCCATGTACCGCGAGCAGTTCCATACTCTCTCTGCCACTGAGATAGCCGACCGCATCTTGAGTCACCACCTGTACGGTATTGATCTTGACCCGCGTGCTGCCCAACTCTCTGCCTTAACGCTTTACCTGCGAGTCTGGGAACTGGTGCGCGATGAACGAAGAAAAGAACGCAAGCCCAGTCCAGGCACCTACACTCCACCAGCAATGAACCTGGCAACGACACCCACGAGCCTCAATGTGGGCGCACTGCAACGCCACCTGCAGCGTCATCCACAGGATATACCGCTCAAGCCACTGCTGGAGGGAATTTTCACAGGATTGGAGCAAGCCGACATCCTTGGAAGCCTGTTGCGCCCGAAGGAATATCTTGATAACGCTATCACCCAACTGCAAAAAATTTACAACATCCCCCTGGATCCCGAAGAAGCAGAAATACGTCGCACTATCACGGAACTGGCGAACCGCGATCCACTCGGTCTGAGGCAAATGCTACTGAATCGAGTTGCAGACAGCTTCAAAGCTGAAGCAGGTAACACCGATGATGTTAGCGCCGCTTTGTTTGGACGGGAAGCCGAGCAAGGCGTGCGCCTGCTGCGACTGCTTGATCGTCGATATGCTGTGGTGGTAACAAATCCACCGTACATGGGCAGCAAGAATCTGGATACCCCGCTCAAGAAGTATGTTGAGAAATACTATCCTTCTGGTAAACGCGATCTGTATGCTACGTTTATTTTGCGATGTATAGAGTTGTGTCGTCCTGGCGGACGAGTAGCAATGGTGACACAGCAAAGCTGGATGTTTCTACGCAGCTTTACGGAACTCCGGGCAATATCAGAGGAGAAATTACCAGAAGCTCAAAAGAGAGGGGTATTTACTGGATTGTTGCGAGAGACAAGTATTGAATCATTGGCTCATCTAGGAGAGTTTGCATTTGAAGAAGCGGCAGCAGCAGGGGCGTTTGCAGCAATGTTTGTGTTGGCAAACCGGAAGCCACCTAGTGAACATCGAATGGTTGCATTTCGGTTGGTTGGGTTGAAGAGTGTTGGTGAGAAGGTGAAGATGCTGCAACAAGCACAGCAGATCCAAGGAGATCGAATTGGATATCATCCTAGGCAAGATGATCTTCTTTCTATTCCTGAAACGCCTCTACTTTATTGGCTACGACCACGTTTCTTTGAATTGTTGCAGAGTTCTTTTAGGCTACATGATCTTGCTGACGTTAGACAAGGTATGGCAACAGCTGACAATGAGCGTTTCTTACGATATTTCTGGGAAGTAAAGGATTTCGGCACAGTATATGATGGTAAGCCACTTAGTGGTGTTTGGTTCTGGTACGCTAAGGGAGGGCGTTATCAGAAGTGGGCAGGGCTAGAATGGTTTGTCATTAATTGGTGCAGGGATGGAGCGGCAATCAAGGAATTTGTAGTCACGCTTCCGGGTACTACTCATTGGTCACGTCGTGTTGCAAGTGAGGCTTACTATTTTCGACCAGGACTAACATATACATTAATGGCACGTGGCAGCTTTGCAACACGAATTCTCGACCAAGCAATATTTGATGTAGCAGGTGTATCGATCTTCCCAAAGGAATCTGCAACCTCTTCTAGCATTGCAGCTTTGACCTCTGCTCACGTTGTTTCATATTTACTGCGAGTTACTACCCAAGATCTTAAATTCCATCCTGGCTACACAGCTAACTTGCCTTTAGCTACTGACACACCATTAGATTTGCTCAACTTGATTGGCTCATACTGTATAGAGCTTAAAAGTTGGTTGGTGATGCACGACCTTGTAGAAAAAAAGTTTTTAGAAGTTTCAAAAGATCAAACATATTTTGTCCAAGCAATTCTACACTCCTTAGAAGGATTAAATGAACAGATCGTAAGCGATGTTTACGAACTAAACGAAGAAGACATTCAGGCAATAAAGGAGGAAACTGGTATCTCTGCAGGTCGGTATCCTCTCATTATAGGTTACGATGCCATACCAACCTTACCCTCTGAACTCGATCTGCCTCCTCTACTACAAGAACTGTTAAATCATCTCACAACACATGAGCGGATTAATCCAGGTGGCAAAGAGCTAGCTCGGATCAAAGCCAACCTAAGAAATCTCTTTGAAGCAGGTCCTGGAGCCAAGAATGTAGATCAGGAGGAGAATGACGACTCGGCTGAAGTCAATGTAGGTGAAGATGAGATTGCATTAGGGGCACATATTCCTATCCCCACCGAGACCTTCCTAGAAGAACTCAGCATCAAGATGCAATTTCACCCTATCAGCGTCTACTGGCTGTTGGAGGACTTAAAGGCCGAGGGGGCGCGTTGCAAACCAGAGGAACAGCGACTGCTAGAAGATCGCCTCAGTGTCTTGATCTTGCGCCTGTTAGGTCATCGCTGGCCGAGGCAGTTGGAAGCAGGGGAGCCTGTGCCAGCCTGGGTCTCTAGCGATGGCATTATTCCATTGGTATCAGGAACAGGTGAGACAACGCTGGCGGAGCAGGTACGCGCACGGTTACGAGCGGAGGATGGAGAGCTAGCTGTCCAGCAGACCGAGGTACTGTTGACGGAACTGACTGGGTTGAGTTTGGAGGAGTGGCTGCGGCGGAGATTCTTCTCACACCATGTGTCCCAGTTTAAGTATCGTCCGATTGCCTGGCATCTTGCAAGTACTCCTACGAATAATGGGAAGAAGAAGCGTGGAGCGTCACAACGTGGCCCGGCATTTGAGTGCCTCCTTTACTATCATGCCTGCTCAGGTGATGCGCTGGCACGTATTCGCACGCAGTATGTCGAACCGTTGCTGCGTGGGGAACGCCAGAAGATGGAAGAGGCCTATCTCTTTCAGGATGAGACGATGTCTGCGTTGGCAAATGAGCGCATCCAGGAGCTAGAAGCTTTTGTTGAGAAGTTGCGTTTGATCGAGGAGCAGGGATTTGCCTGTCCTGAGCTAAATACATTCATGGCTGTGGAACCACTTGACCGTTGGAGTGGCAACGGCTACTTACCTCCTGTCAGCCGGGATGAACTGCTGCACAATGAGCAAGCATGGCATGTGGATATCAACGACGGTGTGCGGGTTAATATCGCGCCGCTCCAGCTTGCGGGTGTGTTAGCCAGTGATGTACTCAAACCTACGGACGCGAAGAAAGCGCTGGCTGACCGCGCTCGTTGGCGTGCTGATGAGCGTCGTTGGGTACGCGATGGCAAACTCCCACGCTGCAGCTGGATGGATGAGCAGGTCCCTGAAAGCCTGCGCTGGACCGAGCGCGAGCCAGAGCGCGTTGCCGAACAGATCAAGCTGGAACAGAAACGCCAGGCGCTTCAGAGCAGACATGCAGAAGAGGTAGAGGCATGACGACGCTCCAACAACATATTTCTGGGCTTGTACATAATGTGCTCGACAGGTATGCAGGCTCCTGGATGACCTGGTGCGATCCGCGCGGCGATTGGGGGCCGTTGCTGCAGCGTGTGGCTGAATTGAATGGCTCGCGAGGCTTTAGCCTGGTGACGATGACGGAACAGACCGCAGGAGAGATTGGCAGTCCTGCAAGCCGTCGCGCTTTGCAAGAGCGCATCGATTCCAAAGAGTCCTTTGTGTTGCTTGTCACCGCAACTTCCGATAACCTGGGCTGGCTGTGGGCACAGGCATTGCTCTCTGAATGTATCTATGATCGCTCCCTACGCGAACAGTTGCTCGCCTGGGGTTGGCGACCGCAAAGTGTTAGAACGGGTGATGACGAGGTGGCAGTCCTGGCGCGGCGATACCTCAAGCAGGACCCTGCTGAATGGGGCGGAGGTGGCTTGCAGCCAAATCCCTCCTTACTTTTGAATGTGCTTGCGGAAGGCGTTGCGCCTGACCCTGATGACCGTACGGTACTTGATCTGACCATCGAGCAAGCAGGGCTACCAGCATATGACGAACAGAACGTGGCGCGCTGGCGCACTTATACCTTAGTATGGTTGCTGGTCACGCAGGCCTACCAGGTCGCTCCAGATGTCGTAGGCGAAGGGCATGCCTATCTGATTGCACCAGAAAAGCGAGTGTTTGCACTCAGCCTGCTCGAACGCTGGTTAGACAGTCTACGACTGAGCAAAGGCCTCCACGAGGCGATCTTAGAAGCAGACCATATTGCATCTCTTGGTAATGATATGGGCAGGGCGACGATCAAAGATGGCCCTTTTCTCTCCCATGCTGCAGAACGCGCCATCTTTGCCAATACCTGCGCGGGCCTCGCGCAACAGAACGGGAGGGAACTGCTCGAGGCGCTCGCCTCGCTCAACGATGATCTGCAACGTCACGCGCAAGAGTTCTGGAGCTACAAGGATAGTCACTCTCACACGCAATCCATTCCCTGGGGCGAATTAGCACGTCTGAGCGCTGCCGTACAGATGTTGCTTGATGCCTCACCGCTCAAAGACTGGGCCAATCCTGGCGAAGCCATCGGCTGGTACACAAAGACCGGCTGGCGTATCGATAAAGCTGGCGAGGAACTGTTGCGCAATCTGAACAAACCTGTGCCAGAGTTGCTTACCATCATTACGCCGCTCCGCCAGGCATACTGGGCGCGCTGGGAAGCCTACATGATCTTATGGTCAGAGATCTGGACCGCCGCCGGATGTCCCGTGCCTGATCTACCTAGCGCTGGAACATGGGTAGCGGAACTCCTCAAAGAATCGAAACGACCTACAGCCATTATCATCGCCGATGCCATGCGCTTTGACCTGGGTATGACGCTGGCAACACGAGTGAATAAAGAGGAAGGAGCCGAACGCGCCTCTGTCTCCGCTGCCCGGACCGCGCTCCCAACTGTCACAGCGCTGGGCATGGGCATGGCTTTGCCTCTCCCAGAAAAAGAGTTGCACGCGGATCTTGTTGATGGCAAGTGGCAACTTCGCCAGGCGGTTCACGCAGCAAATTTGAGCATTGCCGAACAGCGCCGTGAATGGCTCAGGACACAGGGGAAAGTAGCGGCTGACGCGCTGTTGACGATGGCAGACGTACAACATGGTAATGTGCCGACTCCACAAGCCAAACGGAACCGCCTCGTGGTCTTTGATGATTTGATTGACAAGCTTGGTCACGATGAAGAGCTGGAGGCCATGGGTAGCGAACAAGTAATGCAGCGCTACCTCTCCGCGATTGCACACCTGCGTGATAAAGGATGGCTGCGGGTGCTGGTTGTCACCGATCACGGGTTCATGCAGTGGCTGGGCACAGAAGAACGCAATGTCCCGCCGCCTGTCCCAGGGCCAGCTTATAGCTCACGACGGGCGCTGGCCTATCCAGAGCAAGTCAAGCTGAGCGGCCCACAGGGGCTTGCTCCTGGTGGAAAATGGCGCATTGCTGTTCCCAGTGGGGCAGCTAGCTTCCGCGCCTATGGAGGACTGGGCTACTTTCACGGTGGGGCATCATTGCAAGAGTGGATCATTCCATGCATCAAAATAGAGTGGCCGCAGAAAGCCAGGCCCGTCAACGTCAGGATCCAACCGATCGAGCAAATACTGAGCCTACGGCCAAAGATCATGCTGGAAATTGAGCGCGATAAGATGTTTATTGAAGATACCATAGCGCGCCAGATTAAAGTGAGTTTGCTGGATGCACAACAAAAGACAGTTCTTTTCCGTTCAGAGTCAACGACGATTACACCAGATCAGGAGCAGGTACCAATTACCCTCCAGCCGCTTGAGGATGCGCAGGCGGAACGAGGGACGTCACTCATGATCGAAGTGCGAGACGCGCGTACCGATGAAGTCATCGATACAGCAAATACCACTCTGATGGTCCCGTTAGAGAATTGGTAAGGAGATGATACAATTAGCGGGACGATACGATCAGGAGAAGGAGACCAATGACCATAGCCAAAGCCGCCTTTGTTGCAGACGAACTTGATCATTTGCTCTTTGCCACCTTTCCGGGTTTAGTGATTCGAAAGGATCTCGCCCAGGAGATTCGCGGGACGAGCAAAGCGCCATCCTATGTGATCGAGTTTATGCTTGGGAAGTATTGCTCAAACCTGTTCGACGATGCCGAGGTGCGTGAAGGCCTGCGCTTTGTGCACGAAGAGGTGGCAAAATACATTCCTCGCGGGGATGAAACAGAGAAGATCAAAGCCGATATCCGCGAACACTCACCGCACCGTTTGATCGACATGGTAAAGGTCGAACTCGATCAAAGTCTGAAGGAGGGTGTGTACTGGGCGCACCTGATGACGGCGAACATTCGCAACGTCAATATTTCTCCGCAGATCATTGGCAAATATGAGCGCCTGCTGATGGCTGGCGTATGGAGCAAGGTCGTAATTCACTACGATGACGACATCCGCTATCGGGGCAAGACCTATCCGTTTGTGATCTCGCGCTTGGACCCGATCCAGGTCAGCCACGTAGACCTGGCTGAGTATCTCGCCGGGCGGGAAAAGTTTACGCGCGACCAGTGGATCGATGCGCTGATTCGCACGATGGGCTATGAGCCATGCCATCCCAAGATCACGCAGCGGATCAAGTTGCTTTATCTGGTGCGTATGATTCCCCTGGTAGAGAACAACTACGATCTGATCGAGCTTGGCCCGCGCCAGACAGGAAAATCGTTCTGCTTCACTGAGTTTAGCCCCTACGGTACACTACTGGCTGGGGGCGCAGTCACCATTCCCAAGCTCTTTGTGAGCAACACGAATCCTCCTCAACCTGGCTTAATCAAACTACGTGACGTGGTAGGCTTTGACGAAATAGCGGGCAGCAGCTTCAATGCCGACGACGACAAGAACCTGTACAAGAACTACATGGAGAGCGGCCAGATTAACCGGGGCACCATAACCGTGGTAGGCGATGCTGGCTTTGTCTTCAACGGCAACATCGAGTTTGATCCACGCGGAGGGATGCTGGCCGAGCACCTGTTCAAGCCGCTTCCCCCGACCATCAGCGACGATACCGCGTTCCATGACCGCTGGGCAGCTTTCCTCCCTGGCTGGGAACTGCCCAAGCTCACTCCTGAGATGCTCACGCCACATGTCGGCTTTATCCTTGACTACACCAGCGAAATCTTCCATCGCGAACTGCGACGTATCAGCAGCTTCGGCAGCCTCTGGGACCAATGGTTTGACTATCCCGTCGGCCAGTGGAGCGCTCGCGACTTGCGCAGCATCAACCGTACGTTCTCAGGTTTGACAAAGTTGATCTTTCCTGCTGGGATAATGGAGAAGGAAGATGCTCGCATGTTATTGCGCCTGGCCATAGAACTCCGCTTACGGGTGCTGGTGCAGTTGCATACGATGAATGAGCAGGAGTTTCATGTGACTAAGCTTTCATTTAGGGATCGGGAGACAGGGGAGGTGGAGACGGTAAGGGTGGAGGTGTAGAGGTGAATGAAGCCAACAAATGGCTCTGACACGTTTTGATGAATACCTTGGAAAAGAAATAAGTAAAATGGGCAATGATCATCGACCCCTTGTATTCATCAGTTATCGCCGGATAGATAGCGCCCCTGCCGCACGATTGTTAAGTGGAGATCTTCGAGCAATCTTCGGTCTAGGAAGTGTCTTTATTGATACGAACGACATCCGAATCGGTACGGATTGGCCAGCACGAATTGATGAACGACTGCAAGCAGCTTCGGTCCTGCTCGTGGTCATTGGGCCGACCTGGCTTCGTGTGGCGGATGAGTTCGGCCGTCGTCGATTGGATAAACCGGATGACTGGGTCCGGAATGAGATTGCTTACGCGATCGACAACAAGCTTGTAATCATCCCATTCCTTATTGCTGGTGCCAGTTTCCCGGATAAGAAAGCCCTGCCTAAACGCATCGTCAAGCTGGCAGACCTGCAGGCTATTAAGGTAGACTATGAATCCTGGGACAACGATTTGAACCCGCTCATCACGGTACTCGAAGAGCTCGGCTTCCAAAGGACTGGGTCTGCTGCTCCTGTGCGGCTACCACGACCCAAGGTCAGCCCAAACCAGCTCACAGAATCCGAGATCGAGAATGCGCTACGGCGACTTCTTGGGTGGCAGATCACCTCCTCGTTCATTCCAGGGAAAGAGCCAAACAAACGAACAGAACTGATGAAGACGTACGAATTTGCACGTTTCGAAGATGCAATAGACTTCATGGCTGAGGCCAGCAAACATATTTCCATTGTGCAGCACCACCCAAGATGGGAGAATACGTGGAAAACCGTTAGAGTCTGGTTAACAACCTGGGACATTGGACACAAGCCATCACAATACGACCTCGACCTGGCGGAATACCTTGACAGCTTATACGCTAAGTACCCTACCCCGAAAAGCAAGAAGTGACGGAAGAACCAAGAAGAGTCATATGGATGTTATACCGAGATTAAGAAGTCATCATCCTTAGCTTTGATTTATAGAACAAGCGAGGTACACGCTTATGCCCTTCATCAGAAAAACCGACTCGCAAGGCTCCCAGCCTCCAATCGATGGCCGGAAAATCTTTATTGGCCGTACAGGTGAACTGCTCTTCTTTGTGCAAAACATCCTCAAGCCCGAAGAGCCGAAACATAACATCATCTCCATTTGGGGACAGGGTGGCGTAGGTAAATCAACGTTGCTGGCGCGGTTTATCGATGAAGCGCACTCAGCCGGCTTTCAAGACTACTGCCTGACAGCCATTGTAGATGAACGACAGATTACTCCAGCCAGCATTATGGAGAAGTTTGCCGATCAACTGCATATAAGCGGCGATTTTGGGAAAGCGCTTAGACAATACAAGGAAGCGTTACGTAAACTGCAAGCAGAGCAGGAGACTTTGCAAGATAGGGTCTTGCCCATGGTACCCGATTTTACGGGCGCTGCTGTCGAAGGGGTACCATTCGTAGGTCCGGTTTTGCGAGAAGGAGTCAAAGCAACAACTGGCCATCTCCTTGAGAGGCACCACACTATCCAGCAGCACAGAGATAAGGAGCGATTGGAAGATCCAGTTGATGACCTGACTCGTGCTTTTGTTGAAGGACTGAATCGACTTACCAACCCTCAGGTAACGTCAGGTTCTCTGCAAGCAAAGCGGCATCGGCGTGTGATCCTTTTCTTCGATACGTTTGAGCAACTGGCAGCTATTGCGACTCCCTGGTTATTAGATTATTTCCTACAAGCCAATATTAGTAACAATGTGGTCCTCGTAGTAGCAGGTCGTGATCCCATCGAGCGCTCGACCCCTGCTGGCCCTAAGCGTTGGTTGCCATACCTTGATGATCAGATTATTTACTCTATATCCCTGGATAGCTTTACTGAGATTGAGACTCGCGCTTACCTTGCGAAGCGAGGTATTACCGATTCTGATCGAATTGCCACAATCTGGCAGCTTTCAGGAGGTCTACCACTTTATCTCAGCCTCTTGACTTCTAATCCACGAGGAGAAGTTGACCCGACTGCGGACGTCGTAGCCAACTTCCTACGCTGGATTCCTGAGCAGGAGCAAATCAAACTACGACTGGTTCTTGACGCGGCTCTTTTGTCTAAACCTTTTAATCAGGATGACTTAGAGGCTTTCACATACTTGCCTGAGAATGAGCGAGTATCCATCTATGACTGGTTAATTGGGCAACCTTTTGTGCGAAGTAGCCCTCAGGATGGCCGATATAGCTATCATGAACTAGCGCAAGAGCTTTTTAGTCGTCACCTATACCAGCGATCTCAGAAAGCATACTACGCCACTCGAAGAGTTTTAGCTGATCACTACGAGCGATTGCGCAGGAAAATAGAAGAAGGGAACGAGAACCTATACCGCTCATCTGAGTGGCTGGAACTGGCACTGGCATTGACGTCTCAGTTGTTCTCTTTACCGGACGAAGCCAGCCATATCAAGGCCATTGAGCAAGTTCTCGATATCTATCAACGCACGCTTACAGAGCAAGAGGTAGAAATTATGAGAGTGCTACGTGAACTCTCCAAGGAACAGAGCACCAACCAACTCAGTCTTGGTGCTCGCCAAACAGTCAGGCAATTGCTGAGCTACTTTGGAGCTGATCGAGGAAGTCAGGAGCGCCTCGCAGCAGCAAATGTCTTGGTAGAGAAAGCACTCCGCAAAACGTCATACTCGTCAAGATTACAGGCAGCTCTCTACTCTTTACGTGGCTGGAGTTACTTCCATCTCAAGGAGTATCACCAGGCCTTAGTTGACTTTGATCGTGCCCTTGAACTAGACCCTGACTTTATTGATGCCCACGACGGTCGAGGCTGGGCTTACTTCAAGCTCCACAGCTATCAACGAGCTATTGAGCATTTTGACCGCATGATTGAACTGGACCCTGAATCTCCTTGGACCTACCACAGCCGGGGGTGGGTTTACTACTGGCTCAAAGAGTACCAGCGTGCCATCGAAGACTTTGACCACGCGCTCGAACTGGATCCCCGTATGATTGCTGCGTACAACGGTCGGGGTTGGGCACGCAAAGGACTGAAAGAGTACCAGCGTGCCGTCGAGGACTTTAACCGCATTATCGAACTAGATCCCAACTTTGCTTTAGCCTACTACAGTCGAGGTCGGACTTACGAGGCACTCAAAAACTACGAGCAAGCCATTGCCGACTTTAATCGCGCTCTTGAGCTGGACCCAAGCCACCACTGGGCCACCTACAATAGTCGGGGATATACTTACCTTTGGTTGAAAGACCTTAAGCACGCCGAAGCTGACTTTATTAGAAGTTGGGAGCTTGATCCGTCGCTCGTGCGGAACGGGTGGATGGTTCAATGGACTGCAATGTGCCAAGATAAACCTGATTCTGCTGCTGTAGCACAATTGGAGGCAATAGTAGCAATTGATCCACAGCTTGATAGTGCATATATCTGTCGAGGCACAGCACAATATCTGCGCAAACGCTTTGAGGAGGCATTAGCAGAGCTAGAGCAGGCTATCCAACTAGAGCCAGAAAGGTGGGATGCCTACTTTTGGAAAGGAATGGCCTATGCTTCTCTTGGTCGATACGAAGAGGCAATGTCAGCGCTAGAGAAAGCATTGGAAGTAGAATTACCGCCAATACTGCTCACTCCCCTACGTTGGCTTGAGCAAGATAGGCCGGACTTTTACGAGAGGTACGTCGTACCGTTATTTGTACGCTTTGATTTAGTGTGATGATCGGCTAGCATTAGTTCTTCTGGAGAAATAACTGTATCGGGATGCGAGGCTCAGGATATCTGAATAATATGCATTTCCACTACTGGGTGCTATAATCTTCATCGAAGCCATCTGATAGGTTCGTTCGGCAAGGCGGATCACGGTATGACACAACAACTACAAGAGCCACAACCTGAGAAGCAGCAGACCCGTAGGCGACGCTCCTGGGTACTCTGGATAGTTGTACTCATTGTCCTTTGCGCTATCCTTGCGTTTACAGTCACTGCTCTCCTGATAGTAAAAAGCCAGGGTATTGCTCAGGGAACCACTATTCTGACGATCCTATCGATCGTTGTTGGCACTGCAGTTGCCTTACTTGGTCTCTTGTTTACTTTCCTCCAGTGGTTCCATTCCAGACCTTCTCATTCACTCTCAGTGAAGATTGTACGTAGGTTTTGCGCAGTCGGTACATGAGTTTTGCGCCAAATGACGCATTGCCTCTTTTTCGAGGGATACCAAACCGGCTCATTGCCGCGCCGTGCTCCTGGAGTGCGACTTGGTGGCGAATGATGGATGTGAATCAATAGCTCCCGATTCTCTCGCGGGAAGCTCAACCGACGAAAGGATGCCTGAAGCGCGATGCCATCGAGCGGTTTTGCCAAGACTTCTTCCTCTCTCACAGAGCAGAATCGAGCAGATGGACCTCGCGTGGTTTGACCTCCCACTCCTCAGAAGGCGCATCTTGCACCAAGATGGGCCAGGATGCCTGGAAAGCTTCCCGTGATTCCCAGATGGCGAGGGCGATGAGCGTTCCATTTTCGGGGTCTCTAAAAGTATGGACACAAATGCACCCTGGCTGCTTTTTGATCAGCTCGCCAAATTCGTGCATCCCTTGGATGAGCAGTGCTTCCTTTTCGGGATGCGGATAATGGACAGCATAGAACAAAAACATAGCTCGGGCTTCCTCCCTCTCTCGTTTCGCTCCTTGAGTAAATTTCCAACGCTGAAACGCTGTTTTGAAGAGTAGCACAGTCCTTCGTGCAAGGCAAAACCTGCTTACCTAAGCGAGTACCTCTGGCGCAAAACTCATGTATCTATTGCGCAAAACTTAGGCTCTGCCGCGCAACTGGTGCTGCCCGCTTGCTTCTCTTAAGCGTTACATCGATGATAAACTTCTCAGAATGAACGGCTGTTCTTGCTCATTCCTGAGGAGTTTTGTGATGTTGGAAGTGGCCTCGTTGTTGTCCCTGCCTGATGGATTGGATGTCACGCAGGTGTCCATTGCTGACGACGTTCTGTGTGTGCATCTAGTGGCCACAGCAGAAAAACGCGCCTGCCCGTTGTGCGCCGAGGATGCGACGCACGTTCGCAGTTACTACACGCGTCTGGTCGCCGATCTGCCGTGCGCAGGTCGGCGCGTTCAGCTCATTCTGCATGTGCGCAAGTTTCGCTGCGACACCGCCTCTTGCCCGCGCAAAGTGTTCGCTGAGCGACTCGGCCCGTTTGTAGAAGCCTGGGCGCGTAAAACCACCCGGCTACGTGGGGCCATTGAAGCTATCGGCTTGGCCACCTGTGGAGAAGGAGGCGCACGCTTGGCGGATCAGCTTGGTATCTCTACGTCACCAACCACCATTCTCCGATGTATCATGGCTTTGCCGCTTCCTGCTGTGGGCACCGTCACCCATCTTGGCGTGGACGATTTTGCGCTGCGTCGTGGGCGAACCTACGGCACAGTTCTGGTGGATCTCCAACGCCACACGGTCATTGCCTTGCTTCCCGATCGGAAGGCTGAAACCGTGAGAGCTTGGTTAGAGAACCATCCGGAACTGGAACTGGTGAGTCGTGATCGTGGCGAAGATTACGCTGCCGCGGCCAATCAAGGCGCTCCCCAGGCAATTCAGACAGCCGACAGGTTTCACCTCTGTAAGAACTTGACCGAAGCGGTCGAACAGGCGTTAGCTCGTTGCCGGGCAGAAATCCGAAAAAGCCAGAAGGCGCAGAACAAGCTGCCAGAAGCACCTCCTTCAAAGGAGTCTGCGCCAATTTTTGTGACCGCTGACGGCAAGCCCTACTCGGCGCATCAACGGGAGCGGTATGATCGCTATCAGCAGGTGGTGGAGTTACGCAAGCAGGGAGCCACCTGCAAAGAGATCGCCAAACGCGTCGGTCTCGGGATGCGGACCGTCCAGCGCTGGCTCAAAGACGGATGCTATGTGGAAACCAACTACCATCATCGGCATCGCAGCCGGTTTGATGCCTACGAAGGAGATGTACGCCAGCGGCTGGCCGAGGGAGTTCAGAATATCCAACAGATCTGGCGTGAAATCAAAGCACAAGGCTATCCTCATTCTGACCGGGCCTTGCGACGCCATCTGGAAGCTGTACGAGGGAAAAAGCTTGTGGATCTCCCAGAGGTCGGTATTCTGGATCACTTTTCGGCGAAGAAAGCCGTCTGGCTGTTCGTGCGCCCCTTTGAGAAACTCCAGACGCGCGAGCAAGAGGAACTCCTGGCGTTGCACCAAGCCAGCGCCACAGCAGAGAAACTCTATCAGCTCGTGCAGGAGTTTTTTCGCCTGGTGCGTGCTCGTCAGGGGATACAGCTCGATTCCTGGCTGAGCAAAGTGGAAGCCAGTGCTATCCCGGAACTCCAGCGTTTTGCGAACGGCCTTGAGCGAGACAAAGCGGCTGTCCTGGCCGGATTGACGCTCGTTCACAGCAATGGCCAGACGGAAGGTCAGGTGACGAGGATTAAGCTCATCAAACGAATGATGTTTGGCAGGGCGGGATTTGCTCTTCTGCGCCAGCGCGTTTTACACCGCTTTTGAGCGCGGCACCCCAGAGAAAGAGCGGAAGACGACCTACAGCCGTCTTGCAGAGAGAAAGAAAAAAAGATCGCTCAGGTGGTGGAGCGTCACCTCAAAACGAAGAGCAGCTAACCTCTCTTGGAGGGCCGTGGCCTCGTAGAAGACCTTCACGATGGTAAAGGCCTCTCCGTTGCGGAGTGATCGGTGAGCATAGAGACTCCCTCCCTCCCCTTCCGTCATGATCTCCCGGTCCTCTGAGCTCGGAGCAGACTGATCAATCATCACCAGATATCCCCCTGGGCGAACAGCACGAGAGACCTTGCGCAGAAAGGCATCGAGGTCTTGAGGCAGAACATGAGACAACCAGTTGGCGAAAAAGACGAGATCGTACTCCTGCCTCGGCTCCCACTGAAACACATCGGCCTGTTGGTAAGAGACGTGTGCATTTCCCAGCTTCTGCCGCGCAATGGTGAGCATCTCAGGCGCTGCATCAATGGCCGTGATGTCGTGGGCGATGGGAAGCAAGACCTGCGTCCAGGTCCCTGTTCCACATGCCAGTTCCAACACCTGCTCGTAGGGACCCATCCGTTGTAGAAGCTCTCTTGCACGAGCGTACGCCTCTTTGAGTTCTTCGGCATTCTCGGTTACTTCATCATATTCTGGCGCTTGTGCTCGATAGTAGGCCATCTGTTCGTTCAGAATGTCGGTATCCATCCCATGCTCCTTCTGTTCGATTGATTGCCTCTTAGTCTACATCCTTTCGAGTTGATTGACAAGAAACTCTGGCTGAGGAGACGCTCTTACCAAGCGAGCAGCACCAGTTGCGCGGCAGAGCCAAACTTACGTACAATCTATAGTTCCCAATTGACGCATATCATCCCCCTTTGGCGAGATTATGGTATTTTTGACAGAGAGATACGCCAATAAATGCCTGAAAATGGTCGCATTTCTGACAAATCTCAGGGTATACTGTTCTTGAAAGGGAAAGAGACACGCGACGCCTTTCTCTAGGTCCAGGGACGTTCGGAGCACGAATGGGAACTGATCCTGGATGAATAGTGTGAGCAACAGCGACAACATGGCCAAAAGCGGGCCACGGTCAATGGTCCATTACTCGCTCAGTTTCTGGAAGAGATAGTGCCAATCTGCTGGTTGAGATGCAGAGGATTGAGAGAATAAAAAAAGCCGCTCATGATTCCATAAGGAGGAAAGACATGCTTATTACCAGAGAGGGCAACCTGGTCACCTTGATCAACGTCTTTGAGACGACACCTGAGAAGCAGCAAGCACTGATCGATCAGTGGGTGCGCTTCACCAAAGAGGTGAGGAATGAGCCCGGCTACCTCGGGACCGCATTGCACAAAAGCACAGATGGTACCCGTGTCATCAACTATGCCCATTGGAGATCCCAGGCAGACTTTGATGCCTTCCTGAAGAGGCATGGAGCACATTTCGCGCAGTTCGGCCAGAACGCCTCGCGCATCGATCCCCACACCTACGACATCGTCTATCTCGATGAGCCAGCAAGGAGTTAATGGGCAAGGCAGGCGTTCGCTCGGACACGTACCTTCTCCCGCTCCTGTACATAGCGGGCCGATGACAGAGCCTGACTTGTTCTCTGAGCGTCTCGGCGGTAGCAGCGCTCCTCACGCCGTTCGTCAGCCGATGAGGGAGGAGAGGTAAACAATGAAGGTCTTTCTCGTTGTCAAATATAGCCGCGGGAATGATGAATTAGCAGAGCTTGCTGATACCTTAGTAACAGCTACCCAAAGAGCTGGTCATACTCCTTTTGTCGGATGGCGAGAAATTCGCACAAGGCATCTCTCTACTGGACATGAATGGATGCCCTTTATCAAAACCTTGCTCAGTACCTGTGATCTGCTCATCCTGGTGTACGAGGAATCGCTGCGTGGGGGATTTGTCGAACTAGGAATGGCCTATGCCCAATCCCTTCCTATCTGGGTCCTCTCAAGACCAGGGCAGTCCATTTCCAACTCCGTTCAGGGGTGTGCAGAGAAAATTATTCTCTATGAGAGCTTGGATGAATTATCTCATCGCCTCTTAAAAGAATATCGTCACTACAAGACAGAGCCATCGTGATTCCAAACAGGATTGGAAAAGGGTGTTTTCGCTAATGAACAGACTGCCCACTAAAGGCTCTGTGGCATTTTCCGTGAATTGCTTTCGTCTCTACAGGAATGAACAGATATCGGTTGGCATATGCAGCGGGTCTACACTTGGGTAGGTTTTGACCA
>Ga0187846_10000759_pt1 | contig 18335 bp, 13 predicted proteins | sample TC_taG_FD_161473 | JGI IMG/M metagenome (GOLD analysis project Ga0187846, IMG submission 161473) | Biofilm microbial communities from the roof of an iron ore cave, State of Minas Gerais, Brazil - TC_06 Biofilm (v2) | ecosystem: Environmental > Terrestrial > Deep subsurface > Cave > Wall biofilm...
GCTTGAGCGGGGCACGTAGTGAATCACGTGATTGACCACAGGCGCGGGCGCTGTGGGGGCACTTGCCGGACGCGCCCGGCTGGGTTGCGCGGAGGCTAGCGGTTGGCTGGCGGAAGCGGATTCTGGTTTTGCCGCGCTGGCGCTGGTCGCTTTAGGTGCGGCCGGTTGTGGGCTAGGGGCAGTCTCTTTTTTCAGCGCGGGAGGCGCGGTTGCGTTGGCGCTGAATTGAGTGGCTGGTGCGTTCGCGGCAGTTGGAGGAGCGGCAGTCCGGCCTTGGGATCTGAACCATAGCACCAGGGAACCCAGCACAATGATGACTCCGGTCAGTCCGCCGATTAGCGCATAGGCCCAGGCGTGGCGTCCCGCAGCCGCTGCGGGGTGCGCGGGAGCTGATGTTGCGGGCGCGGACGCAGGCGCGAGCGGCGATCGAGGGCGCACCTCCAGAGGTTGCGCATTGCGCGCCAGCAGCGTCTGCACATTGGCGGCCAGTCTTTCCAGGTGGGCCTCCAGAGGCGGGGTCAGGGCATCGAGCCAGTGCACGCTGCCTATGAAGTAGTCGAGCGACTTGGCCGGCGCAACGTCCTCGATGCGCAGCGGCATGACGGTGATGCCCTTGCTTACCGCGCGTTCGATCTCCTTCGGAATGTGCCCCGAGAGATTGGCCCTCGAGGAAAACACCAGCACCATGATGCGCGACTCGTTGATGGCATCAATAATCGCTTCGCCGTAGTGGACGCCCGGCAGGACGTCGCGCGGCGCGAACCAGCAGCGGATGCCGTGGGCTTCCAGCGTGGCACAAACCGCATCGGCGACCGATTTGTCTCCCGAGGCGTAGCTGACGAACACGTCGTGCGCCATACACAACTTCCTCTCTAGGGGACAGTGGATTGTTGGTGGTCGTGCAAGCGAATTCTAACACGGCCAAGGCTGGATTGCAGACTGTTGCGAAGGGTGGCAGCGGGGAGGTTTAGGGTAAGGCAACTTACCGGGAGCGGCTCCTGACTGTCCTGAATCTTCGATATTTTGTGCCGTCAAAGCGGTAGATCGTTGTGGACCCGTTCGCCTCCGCGAACCTATAAGCCGCGATGTCTCGATGGGTGTTGGTCTTCTCGTTGAGCACTTCCAGTCCGTCACCCCGGAACGCCAGGACCAAGTCATACCCACGAGTGGTTTTACGAAACAGCCAAAATGGAGCGTAATGGGCATCTCGAAGGCCAACTCCAATTACGAGCAGCCCGCTCTCACCTCCACCGCCCAGACGAATCTGTGACGCCAATAATGAATCTGAGGACTGTTCATCCGAAGATATTTTTTCCGTCCGCTTTAGAATTCCTAAGACATTGTCTGGGATGGCGACGGGCCGCTCCACGGACTGGTCGTCCGCGCTAAAAAATGTCTGTTCCTCCCTCTCCGGATTCTTGGCGAGCTGGGCTTGCGCGGCGAAGCCGGACGTGGCCAGGATGAACGCAAATAGGATTCGACGCGAATTCCGCAAGGTGGTTGCTCCTGCCCCAGCATTAGGTCTAATAAAAGTTTACCGCGCGGCGAAGTCTGGACCAGATTGACGCTCGGCGGCCGCGCTTTTCGGTAACTAACCCTCGCTGGGGCGATGAGGCCAACTGGCCAAAAATTAATTCTGGACTCCAGAGGATGGGGGGCAAGCCGAACGATCCAGCAGGAGTATCCACGGCGCTTTTGATGGAGGACCTGGCGCTGATGTGAGCATATTCGCTACGCGCCCTGCGATGGAACCAGGATAATCGCATCCACATGCGATAAAATGAGCTTAAGGGATCCTTCCACGGAGAGTCAGCATTGTTCTGCGAAGATTGCGGACTGCAATTCTGGCCCCGGCAATCAGTGTGCAGCCGCTGCGGGGCTGTCCCGACGCGCCAGTGGCTGCAACTGGTCAGCCTGTTCACGCTCGTGGTCACCTTTGCATGCAATTCGTTGGTGGATTTGTACCTGTTGCGACGATTAGTTGCGGGGAGCTCGCACCCGGCCGTGTTTCACGCCTGGCGGTGGTTCAACGAAAAGTTTTCGTTGTACGGCTGGGCAGCTCTGGCGGTGGCCCTCCTGGTGTGGAGCATTTGGTTTCCGCGGGACTCCGAGATGCAGAAAAAAGAGTGGCTGGCTCGATGCCTCTTGATATTGCTGTTGTTGGCCGGAGGTATGGCATTGCTGCTTCCGAAAATAGCCGGAAACCGTTCCGCACATCTCCTTGGCACGCTCAGGAATCATCCCGCAGTGGTGCTTACCCTGCCGTGGGGCATTGTCGCCTTGGCTGCCGGCATCCTATGCATGGATTCTGGAACGCGGGACTCGCTACTCGGACACGGCCGGGTGTCCACTCTAGTCAGCGGGGGACTGCTGCTTTTGCTTCTGTCGATGATTTTGCTCGCCTGGTCGGCCACGTTTCGTTGAGCGGCGGGTCTCCAATAAACCCCCTGGCGAGATTCCTATCGTTTGTGTGAATTCTCAGCATTGCTTTGCTGCCGCGGTCCGGCGTTCGACGCGAGCCAAAGCTTCATCGAACGAGGTTGTTCGCCCTAACGATTCGTGCCAGAATCCCCCACACCTTTTGTTTGTGAATCTTAAAGCTCGCCGAAATGGGGCGTTGTTTCAATTGGAGAGCCAAGCGATGAGACGAGTTTTGCTGTCAGCCGCCGTGGTGGCGGTCTTCATGAGCGTTTCCTGCATTGCGCGTGCGCAAACGGAAGTGACTTTGATCGCGCCGGGCGGGATTCGTACGGCGGTGGAACAGCTCATTCCCGGCTTTGAACAAAAAACGGGCTATAGAGTCAGCGCGACGTTCCTCTCCGGAGGCGGCACGACGCAGCAAGTGGTGCATGGCGGCGCGTTTGACGTGCCGATTGTGCAGCCGCCGTATCCGGACGTGCTGGCCTCGGGCAATGTGTTGGAATCGAGTGCGACGCCCCTGGCCTCGGTGGCCGTCGGTGTCGCCGTGAAGAAGGGCGCGCCGAAGCCCGATATTTCGACGCCCGAAGCCGTCAAGAAGATGCTGCTCGCCGCAAAATCCATCGCCATCCCGGACGCGGCCTTGGGCGCGGCTGCGGGGGTCAGCATCAACGACATGCTGAAGAAAATGGCCATTGACGAGCAGGTCGAACCGAAGCTCAAGCGCGTCCGGGGCAACGGCCCAGGCGGCGCCGGAGGCGGCATCTTGGTATCGGCCATGGTCGCCAAGGACGAGGTGGAACTCTGCATGACGTTTTTCAGCGAGATGAACGACCCCGGAATTGATAAGGTGGGTCTCCTCCCTAAAGAAATTTCGCCGCGGACCGCTTTGGTCGGTTTCGTCTCCACGCATGCGAAAAATCCGCAAGCGGCCAAAGCCCTGTTGCAGTATCTCGCCTCGCCGAGCGCCGCAGAAGTTTACAAGGCCGTGGGAATGGAACCTGCCCGCTAAGTTTCCCCTCGGCTGTCAGCAAGCGCAAATTCAAAAGTTCCGTACACCTCCATTTCACCCGTCGGCCGGCGAAGTTTTTTTCTTCATTCCAGACGGCCCTAGGGTTTATGATTGCGTTACCTCCGGCCTGATAAATAGGGCCCGGGCAGGTTCGATCGCGCATTCGCAGTCGAAAACGCAATTCCCCGCGACTTCGAGACTTTTTCCAGGAGGTCCCGTGATGGCTCCCAGCCGCCTTGCCCGCTCTCTGGCAGTGCGTGTCGCGCGGTACTTCGGATATGTGAGTGCGCTTTTCATCCTCGCGGCTCTGCCGAATGCGCCTGGGATTTTTCCCACGACGCGCGCCCAAAATATGAGCAACTCGGACCCGACCTACCAAGCCTTGCGCAGTCTGACGCTGGGGCAGGAATCGGTCACTGTCAGTAATCTTGATTTCAAGCGTGATGCGGCGACGTTCCATCTGCGTGCAGGGACCGTGTGCTTCGTGGCGCCGGTGGCGGGCAAAGTGACTGGGGCGGTTTTCACCGGGGATGGCAATCTTGCCCTGAGCGTGCCGCCAGTGGAAAAGGGCATGCTGAAATTGCTGACCAAAGAGGACGAATTCAGCGAAAACTTCAATCAAATGGTGCTGCGCTTTACGGATTCGACCTACGAAGAGCTCCAGAAGGCGGGGACTGCCGGTGCGGGCAATTGCGGCGCAGGCCCCCTGAAAGACAGTCAGCGCACGACGCGCCACGACTTGAGAGAAAACCTGGAAGCAAGAATTCTGGAGGATGTGCTGAGTTCGGAGCCCGGCGGCCTGTTCATGGCGTTCATTCATGGCAAGCGCTACAGCGACAAGGAACTCTTCGCGATCGATCCGCACCTGGGCGTGGATCAAGTTCGATTCATCACCTACGCGGACAACAAAATCGGCGAATGGGCTTCCTTCCGAATGTCCGGCGTGCGAAGCAGGGTGGGGATGCGGATACGGATCGGGCATCAGCAGCTCGACAGCACGATTGAGAACAACGCGGAGCTGACGGGCAAAGCGACGACGACTTTTGTCTCGCGGTTTGCCGGCCTGCGGGTCGTGAGCTTGGATCTGTTCCCGACGCTGCGCGTGCAGAGTGTTACCGCAGACGGGGCGCCGCTGGCTTTCATCCAGGAGGACAAGAACGAGGACGCGGATTTCGCCGTGATTCTGCCGAAAGAGCTGGCGGCGGACCAGACATTCACGGTCACGACGACGTACAAAGGCAAGGATGCCGTGAAGAACGAAGGAAACGGAAATTACTACCCCGCCTCCCGCGAGAACTGGTTCCCGAATAATCCGGTGGGTGAGCTCGGCGAGTTCACCTCCTACGACATGACGTTTCACATTCCGAAGGGCTTGAAGATGGCTGCCACCGGCGAGTTGGTGAGCGAAAGCAACGACGCTGGTCACAATGTGACTGTATGGAAGAGCGAGGCGCCGCAGACCGTGGCGGGCTTCAACTTCGGCAGGTTTAAGCTGGAGGAAGCGAAGCTGGCCAATCTGCCCTACGTCGTGCAATCGTATGCCAACCAGGATCTGCCGGATTGGATCCACGACGTGCAGCTACGCGCCAGTGTGACCCGCGGGGATATCCTCGGGAGCATGAACACCACTTTGCTCAACAAGAAGGCCCTGGCCGAGGGTCAAGTGGCCATGCAGCTTTACACAGAATATTTTGGCCCGCCGCTGTTCAAGCACTTGCAGATCACGCAGCAGTCGGCATGCGACTTCGGTCAGGCTTGGCCGGGACTGGTCTGGATTCCCATCTGCTATTACTTCGATACGACGGTGCGGCACGCGCTGGGCTTGGATCTCGGCGACCGAGGCTATTGGAATGTGGTGACGCCGCACGAGGTGGCGCACCAGTGGTGGGGCCACACGGTGGGGTTCAACTCCTATCGCGACCAATGGATGAGCGAAGGATTCGCGGATATGTCCGCTTCGCTTTATCTGACGGTGATCGACAAGAATATCCAGCCGTACCTGAAATTCTGGAATGACGAGCGCACCCTGCTGACCGAGCGCAACGCGGAGGGATTCCGCGCGATTGACGCGGGCCCGCTGACGATGGGCTACCGCCTGGGCAATTCGCGAACCGGATTCAACATCCCGCGGCGGCTCATCTACCCCAAGGGCGCCTACATCCTGCAGATGCTGCGCATGATGATGCACGACACTCGCACGGGCGACCAGCGCTTCAAAGAAATGATGCACAATTTCGTCAGCGTTTACGCAGGGAAACCGGCCACCACGGAAGACTTCAAAGCGATGGTCGAGAAGCACATGATCCAATACATGGACTTGGACGGGAACGGGAAGATGGACTGGTTTTTCAACGAATACGTTTATGGTACGCAGTTGCCGTCGTACAAAGTCGAGGCATCCTTCGAGACCGGCGCGGACGGGGATGTAATACTGAACGCGAACCTGACGCAGTCGGGTGTGGAGGACAGCTTCCGCATGCTCGTTCCTCTCTATCTCGAGCTGGCCGACGGGAACATCGTCTTTTTTGCTCGCGTGCGAATGGCCGGCAACTCGTCTGCGTCGCAGAAAATTTCGCTCAAGGGGGTCAAGGCCAAGCCGCGGCGCTTGCTGGTCAACTACTACGACGATGTGCTGGCTTCGCCGAACTGAGCAGCGATGCAACGAGCTGACCCCCATTCCTGGCTGGGCGATTTCTGAGCGGCTGCCCCGGTGTCCCTCACAAATACCTCCATCACCATGCCTGGCGTCGATCCCGCGTTTCTGAACCCGTGCGGCGTGCTCCTCTCCATAAAGAACACCTGGCCGGGCGCCGCTTCCACGGGTTTTGCAGAGCCGATAGTAAGCCCCAGTTTCCCAGCGACGAGAAATGTCGAGTACGGTCGGCTACCGGGGCGCTGTGTATTCCTTGGAGCCGCTTTCGCCAAAAGGTGGTACCTTGTGCGGGTAATAAGCTAGAAGAGCCCCCGAAGGAGGTCACTCCCATGACACGGCGAGTCGCTATTTTGGTTTCCATCAGCATTCTACTGGCGAGCCCGTGGCTCGCGGCACAGGTGAAAGATTTTCGCCCGGTCACTGAGACTACGCTGCGCAATCCGGCTTCGGGTGACTGGCTCAGCTGGCGGCGTACCGACAACGCGTGGGGGTACAGCCCGCTCGATCAAATCAACACGAGAAACGTCCAGCGGCTGCAACTGGCCTGGTCGTGGGCGATGGACAACACGGGCGCTCAGGAGGCCACGCCGCTGGTGCACGATGGGATCATGTATCTGCCGAATCCGCACGGCGTCATTCAGGCGTTGGACGCTGCCACGGGAGACTTGCTGTGGGAGTATCGCCCCAAGGGGGCGAAGGCGTCGGGAGAAGATGGCGGGGAGGGCGGCGGGGTTCAAAGAAACCTTGCGATCTTCGGAGACAAGATTTTCGGAACGACGAGCGACGCTCATCTCGTAGCCCTGGACGCGCGGTCAGGCAAGCTCGCGTGGGACACCCAGGTTGCCGATCACAAATTGGGGTACGGATTCACTTCTGGTCCCATCGTCGTTCGCGGCAAAGTGATCGCAGGCATCGCGGGCTGCAACCACTACAAAGAAGACGTCTGCTTCATCAGCGCGCATGATGCGGAAACCGGCAAGGAGGTGTGGAGAACCTCGACGATTGCCCGTCCGGGCGAGCCTGGTGGCGACACCTGGGGCGATCTGCCTCTGACTTTCCGCGCAGGCGGCGACGCGTGGATTCCCGGCAGCTACGACCAAGATACGAACACCGTCTACTGGGGCACGGCACAAGCCAAGCCGTGGGCCAGAGCGGCCCGCGGAACCGATGGCGACGCCCTCTATACCAACTCGACGTTGGCGCTCGATCCAGACACCGGAAAAATCAAGTGGTTTTACCAGCATCTCCCGGGCGAAACGCAGGACATGGATGAGGTGTTCGAACGCATCCTGATTGACTCGGGCGGACGCAAGTCCATGTTTGAGATGGGCAAGCTGGGCATCCTCTGGCAACTCGACCGGACCAACGGCAAGTTCATCCACGCCACTGATCTCGGCCTCCAGAACATTGTGAATGTGGATCCAGAAAACGGCAAAGTCACCTACTTGAAGGTTCCGCAACTCGGTGTGGAGCTTGAAATGTGTCCGAGCACCGCGGGATTCAAAGACTGGCGAGCGATGGCCTACAGCCCGCAGACCAATGCCATGTACGTTCCGATGTCTCTGAACTGCGAGAGGGCTACATTCGGCGAGGTCGAGAAAGTAGTCGGCAAAGGCGGCAATGGCCCAGTCGATCGCAAGGATTACAAATATCCGAAATCGGACGGCAATCTGGGCCAGTTCCTAGCCATGGATATCCGAACCGGCAAAGTTTTGTGGCAGCAGCGCACGCCGTCGCCATCCAATACCGCCGCGCTCGCGACCGCTGGGGGACTCGTAATCGGGGGCGACTGGGATCGTCACATGTACGCGTACGACGCCGCTACCGGAAAGATTCTTTGGCAGACGCGCCTGCTAACTTCGGCGCAGGGGTTCCCGATTACGTATCTGGCGAAGGGAAGGCAGTACATTGCCATGCCCGCAGGGACGGGCGGCGGGAGCTGGTCCTCGCAGATTCCCTCGGAATTGGCCCCGGAGATACGAGCGCCAAAGTCCGGCAACGCCGTGCTCGTTTTCGCGCTGCCAGCGAGTACTGCTGGCCCATCGTCCCTGGCGGCAGCGCCGAAATAGTGATCACAAGCCGGCGCGCGGTTGCTCTTCCGCCGTTAGCGCTGTAGCAGCTCGATCTTTACGGCTTCCGGACCCTCGACATAGGACATATGGATGTCGCGAATCGCCCGGGGTTCGGTTGTAAACTTCACGCCCTTGGCTTTGAGCTCCGTGGCCTTTGCGTTGAGGTCCATCGTGGTCCGCCAGCCGATGTGATCGATGGCGTGGCCCTCGCTCGGTGTGGCGTCGCCTTTATCCGCAAGAATCCAGACCCCGCCATAGTTTAGGGCATCCACGCGCCCTTTCAGCTTCGTGCGCTCGCCGCCAAACTTTTCCAAATACCATTTGAACGCAGCGTCGGGGTCAGGCGCCCGCAGATGGACGTGGTGGAAGCCGAGCGTCGCGGGATCTTGCAGAATCTCAATTTTGGCGCCCCAGGGATCTTCAATGAAGGCGCTCTTAAACAGTCCTCGCTCTTCATGGATCGGCGTCAGGACTTTTACGCCTGCGGCTTCGAGCTCTTTCATTTTTGCGGCCACATCGGGGAAGGAAATCCCGATGTGATCCACAGAGCTGCCGGCGCTGGGCAGCGGCTTGTCGTTCTTCAGGAAGATGAACCGTGTTTGGCCGAAGAGGAGCCGTTCGTTCGGCTCGCCCGCCGGACCGGGCTGCCCGCCCATGTATTTGGTGTACCACTCGACTGCCTTCGCCTGGTCGGGGACGCCAAAATGCACGTGATCGTAGGTCATTGTCTCGGTCGCCGCGGGCGCTGCAAGTGCGGCGGCTCCAGTGTCCTTCACAAAAACCTCCATCACCATAGCGGGCGTTGTCCCGGCGTTCCGGAAGCCGTGCGGCGTGCCCTTCTCCATGAAAAATGCCTGGCCGGGCGTTGCTTCCACGGGCTGCGCCGAGCCCATGGTGAGCTCGAGTTTCCCGCTGACGGGAATGAACAAGTGGAAGCGAACATCGTCGTGCGTGTGGACGGCGCGGACGGCCCCCGGCTGGAGTTCGACTCGCGTGACACGAACTTCAGCGCGGTCTATCTGCCGGACAGGATTGACACCTGGGTTAGGGCGATTGGTCTGCGCGCGGGCGCCCAAAACACACAGCACTATCAGAGCCAAACCAAGAAGCGTGGTCGAAATCCGCATAGTTCGTCTCCTCGGCGTAAAGTTTGATGTAAGGACATGCGCAGTCTATCGCGGAGGCATGCGGAAAGCCAGTTATCGACAACCCGAATTATCAGGCACAAGCTTCCCTTGGTTCACGGCTTGGGATGGGTTTACCCTAAATAGTGCGCGTTGATTTTCCCAAGGCGGCATTTCGAATTACGTTAGTATTGTGCAATGAAACGGTGGTCTGCCAGCCTCCTGCGGATCTTTTTCGCGATTGTCATTCTGTGCCTTGCAGCGGCCGCCAGCGTCACTGTTAGAGCAGTCTTCCATCCTCACAGCGGTCTTATTCCAGGAATAGCGTTCATCGCTACACTCATCTTTGCACTTCTCTACCTGGAGAGGAAATTCCCTGCGGTTTATGCGGGTTTGAGGCAAAGACCATGGTGGCAGGGGCGTTTGGGCGAAGCGATTGTCGGCATGGTTTTGGCAATAATTATGAGCATACTGTCCTCCAAAATTGCTACTTTGTGGTTTGGAGCGCTCATAATTTCAGGAGTACTGATTGCTTTACTCCTTCGGGCAACGAGAAAAGACGATGAGCTGTAAGCTTCCTTGGGGGGTACGTCATGTTTTGGAACAAGAAACTCTTCTTTTCTGCGGGTGATGTCGCTGTTGACGTGCACGACGTGGCGGTGGCGCAGCGATGGTACGCGGAAAAGCTTGGACTTCGTTATTCATCTACTGAAGTCGAGGAAGCTAGCATGGAATTAGGGTATTCACCCGATGAGGTTGTTGTCTACCTTGTAGAGGTTGCTGGCAATAAGCGCCCCGACAGTCAACCGGGAAGGCCGCCGATCATGTTTGCCCGAAAAGTGGCTGATGCGCGCGAATGCCTGTCTTCCAGAGGTGTAGACGTTGGCCCTATTCAATTCGACTCCGGCGGCAACAGATTTTTCCGCTTCCGAGATATGGAAGGTAATGAATTGGAAGTGTGTCAGGATCACTAGCCCGTTGTGAGCCAACTCTCGAGAAGCGGGCTCTTCGGAAACTGAGCCGCCCCTCGACGGGCATCCCAGCACCGTATTTGACAGCACCAGACGCCGCGCTTACTATCAGGATTCGAGCTGCGAGCGCCCCAGCGACCCGGGGCGCGGGCCGCCTGAACCTTCTTTCGCGTCACCCAGAAAACGACGTACGGAAAGGGCGAATGAGTTCTCCCCGAGCTAAGCCACACTTTTATCTGACCACGCCGCTGTATTACACGAATGGCCTGCCGCACATCGGGCACACCTACTCGACGATTGTGGCCGACGTCATCCGGCGGTACAAGCGCATGCGCGGATTCGACGTGGTGATGACCACCGGCGCCGACGAGCACGGCGTCAACGTGGAGCGCTCCGCAAAAAAAGAAGGGAAGACGCCCGAGGAATTCTCCACCGCGATTGTGGCGCAGTGGAAGCAGCTTTGGGACGAGTTGGGCATCGCCGGGGATGAATTCATCCGCACCACCGACGAGAACCACCACCGGACCGTGCAGTGGCTTTTCCGGCGCTGCCGGGAAAACGGCTACATCGAGAAGGGGCACTACACCGGCCAGTATTGCGTGCACGACAACGCTTACGTGGTGGATGCGGGGCCAGGCGATCCGTGTCCAGATTGCGGCCGCCCGACGGAAACGGTGACCGAAGAGAACTATTTTTTCAAGCTCTCGCAATTCCAACAGAGGCTGCTCGATTTTTACGCCGCGAATCCCGAATTCATCCGCCCCGAAACGCGCCGCAACGAAGTTCTGAAATTCGTTGAGGGTGGCTTGAAAGACCTTTCCATCACGCGCACCAGCATCCGCTGGGGCATCCCCGTGCCGGGAGAGGCGCCGCACGTGTTCTACGTGTGGTTCGACGCCCTGATCGGTTATCTGAGCGCGGTGGGCGGGCCGGAGTACGCGGAGCGAGGGCTTTGGCCGGCGGATTTGCACCTGGTGGGCAAGGAGATCATCCGATTCCACGCCGTCTATTGGCCGGCGTTTTTGATGGCCGCCGATTTGCCCGTCCCCAAGCAAGTTTGGGCGCACGGCTGGCTGCTGTTCGACAGCGAAAAAATGAGCAAGTCGCGCGGCAATGTGGTGCGGCCACGCCCCATTGTGAAGGTGCTGGGCATCGAGCCGCTGCGGTATTTTTTGCTGCGGGAAATTGTGTTTGGGCAGGACGGCAGCTTCTCCTACGACGCGCTGGTGAGCCGCTACAACAGTGATCTCGCCAACGGGCTTGGGAACCTGGCCAGCCGGACGCTTACGATGATCGAGAAATATTTCGGAGGAGAAATCCCCAAGCCGGCCCCGGGGCGCGGAGGGGAAGGATACGCTCCGAGCACGGCGGATTTTGCCGGCGAAGCGTTGGCACAGATTTCCAATCTGTATGGTCGCCTGAGCTTTTCCCTGGCGCTGGAGCAGATTTGGAGTCAAGTCGCAGCGCTCGACAAATATCTGACGGTAGAAAAACCGTGGACCCTGGCCGAGCGGCCGGAAGACCGGGCTCACCTGGCAACAGTGCTGTACACAGCGGCAGAAGGGCTGCGGATTGTCTCGGCGATGGCGCATCCCGTCTTGCCGGAGGCAACCGCGAAAATCTGGAAACAACTGGGGCTGGCCGAGCCTCTGGGCCGAGTCCAACTGGACGATCTCGCCTGGGGGCAACTCCGTCCGGGGACCCGCATCGGCAAGTTTGAGGCTCTTTTCCCGCGCGTCGAAAAACTTGAAACGGTGGAAAGGATTGAAGCCATGGCAGAAGAGCAAAATCAAGCGGCGCAGGCAGCGGCTGCGGGCGCTGCTTCTACCTCGACCACGGCGCCTGCCCCGGCAGGGCCAGCCAAGATCACCATCGAGGATTTTGCCAAAGTTGAATTGCGAGTGGGGCAGATAAAGTCCGCCGAACTTGTGCCTGGCGCCAACAAGCTGCTGCAATTGCAGGTGGACATCGGCGATGAGGTCCGCCAAATCGTGGCGGGCATCGCCACAGTCTATAAACCTGAGAGCTTGATTGGACGCAAGGTGGTCGTCGTGACCAACCTGCAGCCGCGCAAGCTGCGCGGCGTGGAATCCAATGGCATGATTGTAGCCGCTTCGGCCGGGCCGGATGGCTCTCCTGTACTTGCCGGCTTTCTTGAAGATGTGCCTGTGGGAGCGAAGCTCAAGTAGCATCTTTGCCCGTTCCTCGGTGTCCTCGTGGACCTGATTGATTCGCACGCCCATATAGATGTCGCCGACTTTGACTCCGACCGCGAGTCCATGCTCGAACGGGCGCGCGCGGCTGGCGTCGGAACGATTTTGGCCATCGGCAACGGCCCAGAAATCGAAAAGCTGGGCGCCGCGGTTCCATATGCGGAAAAGTACGATTGGGTCTATGCTGCCGCCGGAATCCATCCCCACGAGGCGCGGCACGCCACAGAAGCGCATTACGCCGAACTCGACCGCTTGGCCCAGCACCCACGGGTGATTGCCTGGGGCGAAATCGGCCTCGACTACCACTACGACCATTCGCCGCGCGAGGTCCAGGCCAGCGTTTTCCGCCGGCAGCTTGAGGGGGCGCGGGCGGCCAAGCTCCCTGTTATCATCCACTGCCGCGAGGCCTGGCCGGACTGCCTTAAGATTTTGGAGGAGGCCTGGAGTGCCTCCGGTCTCGGCGGCATTTTCCACTGCTTTTCGGGAAGCTTGGAGGAAGCGCGGCGGGGACTCGACATGGGGTTCCTGGTTTCCTTCGCAGGCAACGTCAGCTACCCGAAGGCACAAGGAATTCGCGATGTGGCCCGGCAAATACCCCTGGATCGAGTGCTGGTGGAGACCGATTCCCCCTTCCTGGCCCCCCAGCCCTACCGGGGCAGGCGAAACGAGCCGGCGTTTGTTGTGGAAGTGGCGCGAACCGTCGCGAATGTGAGAGACTTGGCGCCTGCTGAGGGGGCGACGTTGACCGCGGATAACTTCCGCCGGTTTTTCGGTCTTGCCCGGCCCAGCGAGTGCCAATCTGGGACGTCGGGAGGGACGCCATCGCGCTTGTGACGGCAAAAGAGATCTTTGACCTGGTCCGGGACGACCTGGCCAAAGTCGAGCAGGAATTGGCGCTTCAGAATGGCTCAGCCATCGAGCCGGTCGCGGAGATCGCCCATTACTTGCTGGGCGGCGGCGGCAAGCGCCTGCGACCCGCACTGCTCTTGCTTTCCGCAGGCTATGCCGGTTACCGGGGGAGTAGCGCCATCCGCTTGGGCGCCGTGGTCGAGCTGATTCACAGCGCGACATTGATCCACGACGATGTGATTGATGGCGCGAACACTCGCCGTGGCCGTCCGTCCGCCAATCTGCGTTGGGGCAACCACCGCAGCGTCCTGGCCGGCGACTGGCTCTACATGCAGTCGTTTCAAATGGCTCTGGCCGAGCGCAATTTCAAAATTTTGGATGTCCTTATCGAACTCACCCAAAACATGGTCGAAGGGGAGCTGGTCCAACTGACCAAGCTCGGTCGCATGGATTTGACGGAGAAGGAGGCCATCGAGCTCGCCGCGCGAAAAACGGCTTGCCTGTTCAGCGGCTGTGCCCGGCTGGGGGCGGTCCTGGGAAACCTGGATGATGCCAGCGAGCAGGCCATGGCCGACTACGCCCACTACGCAGGACTCGCGTTCCAACTGGTGGACGACCTTCTCGATTTCACCGCTTCCCCGCAACAACTCGGCAAGCCGGTCCTAAGCGATCTAAAAGAAGGAAAGGTCACCCTGCCATTGATTTTTGCTCTGGAGATTTCGGGGAGGGAAGGGTGGCGCCTGGTCCGAACCGTCCTCGATGAAAAGGGGTTTCAGAGCGTCCGCCCGGAGCAAATCACTACGCTGGTCAGCGAATCCGGCGCGCTCGACCGCACCCGGAATGTGGCCCACGAGTTTGCCCGGCGCGCCAAGGAGTGTCTGAACGGGAACGCGACGTCCGATTTTGGCCGCGCGCTGCTCACCGTACCGGACTTCATCCTCGCCCGGGACAATTGACCCCCGCCGGCTCGTATTAAAGACCGCTATGCTGCCGTTCAAGCTTGTCTATCACCCGCGCTATGACCTGAATCTTGGCCCGCACGTCTTCCCGTCTCAAAAGTTCAAGCTGGTCCGCGATGCGCTTCTCGAAGAGCACATCGCGGACGAGGCAGATTTTCTGGAAGCGCCGCCGGCGCCCGACGAAGACGTGTTGCGCGTGCACACCGCCGCGTGGGTGCACAAGCTGAAGGCGGATGCCCTGACGCTGAGTGAGCGAATGAAATTGGAGATTCCTTATTCGCAGGCGGCCGTCGAAGCATTCTGGCTGGCGGCGGGAGGTTCCACGCTGGCGGGGAAGCACGCTGTGACGGACGGATTCAGCGCCAATCTTGGCGGGGGATTCCATCATGCTTACCCCGGCCACGGCGAAGGCTTTTGCATGATTCACGACGTGGCCATCGCCATCCGTGCACTCCAAGCACAGGGCGTCATTCGGAGCGCCATGACCGTGGATACTGACGTGCACCACGGCAATGGCACCGCAGCGATATTCGCGAACGACGCGAGTGTATTCACGCTTTCCATCCATCAGGAAAACAATTACCCAATGCCGAAGCCGCCGTCGGACGAGGATATTGGCCTCGAAGACGGCACCCGCGACGCGGAGTATCTCGACGCGCTCGAAGAGGGTCTGCTCCACGCCCTCAAACAGATGACTCCGGATATGATTTTTTATGTCGGGGGGGCGGACCCATTCCGCGAGGATCAGTTGGGCGGGCTGGCGCTCACACTGGAGGGCCTGCAACGTCGAGACCGCCTTGTGTTTGAGCATGCGCGGAAACGCGGAATCCCCGTCGCCTCAACGATGGCTGGGGGATACGCGAGGCGGGTCGCCGACACGGTTCGGATTCACGTCAACACTATCCTCGCGGCGCGCGATGTCGCCCTGCAGGTGGCTCCTTCATCGAGTCCGAAGCCATAATTGCGCAACTACTTTGGCGGGTTACCTAAGGCTTTGGTTACTGCGTCGGCGAGGACATTCACAAATCCCTCCGGGGCAAAACCCCGTGCGCGGTAGGAGACGTTTCCGGCGCGGTCCAGAATGATAATGGTTGGAACCGAGTTCACTTGCAGCAGGGAATTGATTCCATCGGCGAAGACGACGATTCCTTCGACCTTGTGTACTTCGAGGAAGGGCGCCACGATGCCTTCCTGGGCGTCTGTGTTGACCGCGACGAATATCACATCATCGCGGCCTTCAAACTTCTTGCGCACCTCGGCGAGCTGGGGTTGGATTGTTCGCCAGTAAGAGCTCCACGTGGCCCAGAAGCTGAAAACCACTGTCTTACTGCGATAATCGGAGAGCTTCAGTGTGCCGCCTCCATCCACCCGGCGCAGGGAAAACTCATAGGCATCTTTCAAGCCTTTATTGTGCTCGACAGTTTCCGGTTTGTTCTCCGCTTGCGCGCTATCGAACGCGGAAATCAACACATCGCCCAGCCCCGCGTCCGAATCGTGCGTGAGCCGCCAGAGGTTGCCCATTTTTAAGCGCAAAGAGTCGCGGTCCACCTCGTCATCGCGATCCTGGCCGGCCAGAACAAACGCGGTGGCATACTGCCGAATGGCTTCGTCCGCTTGCTTATGCTCTTCGGCGATTTCACCCAAGTTCAGGGAAACGCCTGCGGTCGGGAAGAGGTGAAAGCTCTCTGTGAAATCCTTCTTGGCGTCCTCGTCTTTGTGGAGGTGCCGCTCCAGGCGGCCGCGCATGGAGAAGAGGTTCATCGCGAATCGAGTCCGGCCGGCCTGCCAGTCCTCGAGGGACATCTGAGCGGGGCGTGATTCCGGATTCGCCGTGCGCACCTTTTCAATCAGCCGCGAATCGTAGTCAATCGCGTGGAGCAAGCTCGCTTCGTCCGGCATGTTCTCCAGGATGGAGACTGCGAGGAACATCGTCTCCGTATCCTCCGGCTGAATGACCAAGAGGCGCTCGGCGTAGTCGAGGGCCGCTTTGGCATTCTTGAGCTGCATTTCGGCTTCGAGCAGGCCGCGGTAAATGTCCGCCCGCCGCGGAGTATTCGGATAGTGGACCAGATATTCCTCGAGATTGCGGACCAGCGCCGCGCCATCGTTGCCGGCTTGCCTCACGGCAATTTGGAGAGCTACGTCAGGGTCGAGGGTTGCCGGTGCAGAATCACCGGCGGCTCTGCCGCCCTGGTCCGGCGCGTCTTGCGAGGACGCTGCAGCCGGGGGGGAAGCCGTTTGGGTTGACGGGGCGCCTTGCTGCGCTGGAGGTTGCGCCTGGCCGAGCGCGGTGACGCTAGCAGCGAGCACGATCAGGCTGAGCACCAAGCAATTCCTGTGGTACATGGCGGGGATTGTACCTCCAAATTGCGGGAATAGTCTGAATTAGCTGACCGAATTTTTCGCCAAGCCCCCGGTTTCAGTTTCCGCATGCCCCTGCGCTTTGGGCCTCAATGGCCGAGCCCAAACGCATTCGTCCCTGTTATTTGAAATCCAGCAAGACGTCCACAGTATGGCGATCCGTGTCGGGCCTCAGCCAATGACCACACTCGGTGTAATGTACGGGAAGCTCGCCAAAAATCTGCGGACTGGGCTTGGCCAGCACTTTCAACACCATTTCGAAATAGCTGTCGTCGAAGACCTGGCCCGGTGCGATGGACCAGGAACGCCGCAGCAGCTTCTCCGCGTCCAACGAAAGTCCCGTGACGACCATGTCGCCCATGCGGTATTGGCTGCCCTCGATGACGTGGACGCGGTAGGAGACTTGGTGTGCGGCTTCGTCGAACCGCGGTTGCGAGTCGAGCTTTGCATCAAGATATCCGTGGGCCTTGTATTCGGCTTCGATACGCGCCCAGGCCGCTTCGATTTTCATGCTGTCGGCGATGTCTCCGGCTTTGAAACCAATCGCGGCATCAAGCTCGCTTGTCGGCAGAGCGAGGTTATCCTGCCACTGAGCCCCATTCCACGTGTAAACAGGGCCGGGCGTTATAGGAATAACAACTTGGATCTCAGAAGCACCTGCCTCATCCGTCTTTTCTGTAACACGGGGTTGCGGGGGGCCAATCTGCGCACGGAGATACCCGCCGGCGGCGTAGAGCGGCCGAATTTGCTCGTGTTCAAAAACTTCGATGGCGAAGCGTGAATAGGGCTGGCCCTTGAGATCGGGTCCGCGGTCCTTGAGCCGCTCCGAGCCGGCAGCCAAGGAGTCGCCATAATCCAGGGAAGCGATCTTGAGCATCGGGCCGGTCACGCGAAACTGCATCATCATGCCATCATTGACCGGCTGGGCGACAAGTTGATGCTCCACTTGGCCGGTAATTTTCCGCGTGGACAACAGTTGGTCGAGAATTCCGCTAATGTCGTCTAGAAGTGCGCCGCCCTCCGGCGTCTCGCCATTAAATAAGCCTACCTCCTGACGGATGGCTGCAGCGAGTTCCTCGTCGGTAAACCACGGGAAATTGTCGAACGAGATGGGCACGGTGGGCGCTTCCTGCACTTGAAACTCGATGGTCAGGGCCTCGCCCTTGGTTGAGAAACGATAGTTGACGGCGGAGAATAGCCCGAGGTTTGAGAGCAAGTCCGCTGCCGCTTGAATTTGCTCCGCGCCAACGGTGTCTCCCGCCTTCAATTTGCTCGCAGCAATAATTTGGTCTGCGGGAATTTTCTTTGCGCCCGTGACGGATAGGGCCGCGATCGTTGCGGTCTTTGGCGCAGCCGGATTGTCTGTCTGCGCGCATACGGATACAGCGGTGCAAAGCAGCAGTGCCACAGCGAGGAGCTGGAAGGGATGTCTTCGTGCCACGCCCCCATTCTACGCGAGATGTAGCCCGATGGTAATAGAAGTAATGTGCGCCGCAACGAAGCAAAATTTCCTGCTTTGACTTGTCCGAGCCTGGGGCGTAACGTAAAATGTTTGGCGGGTAGGATTGTCCTAATGATTGGCAAAGCGATCTCCCATTACCGCGTCGAGGAGCGTCTCGGTGGCGGCGGCATGGGAGTCGTGTACCGAGCGGTGGACCTCAAGCTCGGCCGGCCCGTGGCGCTCAAGTTCCTGGCGCCGGAAT
>Ga0187846_10000760_pt1 | contig 18305 bp, 12 predicted proteins | sample TC_taG_FD_161473 | JGI IMG/M metagenome (GOLD analysis project Ga0187846, IMG submission 161473) | Biofilm microbial communities from the roof of an iron ore cave, State of Minas Gerais, Brazil - TC_06 Biofilm (v2) | ecosystem: Environmental > Terrestrial > Deep subsurface > Cave > Wall biofilm...
CGGGGTCGGGCGTCGGGGTGATGATCGTCGGAGTCGTCGTCGGGCCGGGCGTCGGACCGAGCGTCGAGATGCGCGTGATGCGTTTGATGAGCTGGACGTTGGGCGGCGGAAAATCGAAATCTTGACGCGCCGCATTGCCGCTGGGCAGCGTGACGGTGGCCGTCTGCGTGCCGGTGCCGTGCACCGCATCGGTCGCGGTGAACGTGATTGCGGGCGAACCCGAGTACGCCAGGTAGTTGTAGCCGTAGCAACCGTTCGCGTCGGTGGTGAGCGTGTGCGTGCCGCCGTTCGGATCCGTCACCTGGACGGTTTCGCCGCTCGCGCCGGCTCCGAAATAGCGGACTTGGCCGAAGACGACGGATTGCGTCACGCGGCCCAGCGCGCCGGCTCCAGGCGGTTGCCACGAGTACTCGAGCTGCGCGTCGCCGCCTTCAGACTCGTCGTATTCCATGGTGAGCCAGTAGAGGTTGTTGGCGCACACTGCCTGCGTGTTGATGTGGAACGTCCCCGTCATGCTCGTCGGCGGCTGATTCGCCGAGTTGTTGACGACCGCTGTTCCGGCCGTCAAGCCGGTCGCGCCCTGGAAGTTGCCCGGCTGCGCATACGTAAATGCGGCGGGCGCAAGTACGAGCCACGAGCCGTCGTCGCTCGTCGTCTCCGCGGTGAAGTTACCGTTGTTCACGTTCGATGCGGCGCCCGTGTCAACGTAGAACGGCCACGACTGTACGAGCGCGAACTCGAAGACTTGCGCGGCGTTGCCGACGGTCGAGCCCACCGCATTTGCGCCCGTGCAGAACTCGAAGCGCGCGGGCGCGCAAGCCCACAATTGCGTGCCGTCAAACTGGTTGCCGGCGGTCAACATGTTGATCAGCGCGCCGTTGTACGTCGAAGTCTGCGCGAGCAGCGAACCTGCAGGCGGCGTTGCAGAACCCCACACCGTTGTGTTGAAATGCGCCGGGTCGGTGCCGGTCGGCCCGGTTGCGACGCCGTTGAACGTGGTTTCGTACGTAAGAACCGGCGGACCAGGCCCATTGACCGCGGCGGACGCGGCCGTCGCAGCTGCAACGATTGCCGCGGCCAAGGCCAGCAGTGCGCGCCGGATCATTGGCGGCCCCATGCGCCGATGCGATCGACGATGCCGGTGAGCGTCACGTACGCTCCGCGGCGGACCGGTGCGCCGGTGAGCGTCGGATCGGCGGAGCCCGCAAAATTGTAGCCGACGGCGAGGCGCAAGAGGCCGCCGATGCGATACCCGTTCTCGACGGCGAAATCGGTCGATTGCGCGCCTGGAATCCCGGCCGGCGTCAAGAGTTGGAACTCGGCGCCTACGTCGTAGCGCGGACTGATGCGCTCGTCCGCGCGCACGCCGATGAGCGACGTATGCGGTGCGTAGTACGCATCGCCGTCGAGTTTGTAGGCGGCGCGCGCCGCGAGCTCGAGGCGATCGACCGGCCGGTAGACCTGCTGGATCGACACGGCGTCGGTCTGCACGCTCAAGGTCGAGACGTTGCCGATGCGGTGATCGTACTCGAACAGCGTCGCGCCACGGTCGTTATGGGACGGACGCCACGCAAGCCCGATCTGATCGTTGTCATCGGACACGCCCTGGTTGTGTGATTGCTGCACCGACGCCTGCACTGCGAAATCATTGCCGAGCGGGCCGGCGGCGCCGGCGGTCAGCGAGCTGCCGGGCTGCGCTCCGCTGCGGATCTGCAGCGAAGCGGCGGCTTTGAGGCCGCGACCTCCGGTATACGCTGTGTTCACGCCGTAGACGAAGAAACCGCCCATTCCCGAACCGACTTGATTGGCGCGCTGCGCGAACGCGTCGCCGTTGAGCCCTTTGCCGAAGTTGAACTTCTCGCGCACGCCGAACGCGGAGTAGACGTTCGGGCCGTTGTTCGTGTGGTCGACGGTATAGTCGCTGTCGACGGCGGTCGCAGTGCTCAGTTGCTTCTCAAAGCCAACCGACAACGATTGGGTTGCTTGCGCCACCGTGGTGAACGCCGACGTCGAACCTGCGAAGCTTTGCGTCGGCAGCTCGCTCCAGCGTTCGCGGACGTAGAACTTCGAATTGCCCGGAAATGCGTATGACAGTTGAGCGAGCGTCTGCGCCGGTTCGCTCGGCGTCGCGGTGCCGCCGCCGATGTTCGAGAGGTTCTCGACACCAACCGTGAAGCGCTTGCCGAACTTGAATGCGAGACCGGCGATCGTCTGCGCGTTGGCGCCGCTCAGCGTGGCGCCGCTGATCGGGTCGACAACGTCGGCGACAATGTTGGTCTGCACGCCCAGCTTGAGCGCGAGCCAATCGCCCCACGTGCGGTGGTAGATCCCGGAAGCCTGCGTCTGCTGATTGTTGCCTGTTGAGGCGGCGTTCGTTTGGCTGTTGAGGGCGAGCGCCAAGTCGCTGTGCACGTTGAACGCGTGCTTGAATTGCAGATCCCAATCGGTGAGCCCGGGCGACGCAAAGCCGCCGAACGGGTTCGAGAAATCGCTCGACGTGGTCGCAAAGCCGAACGACCAGCGGTTCGGACCGGTTGATTGAGCGATTGAGAGGCTGGTCGTCGCGCCTGTAAGCGTCGGACTGAACGTCACGTTCGCCGGCACGCCGCGCGAGACGACATGCGAAAGGTTCCAGGCGCCGCCCGGCATGGTGCCTTGAACGTTCTCTTCGTACAAGACGAAATTCGACGCGCCGTTTGAGTCGTTGACGTAACCCGCGCCCGCCCGCACGGTGCCCGCTGGGTCGAGCAATGCGCTCGCGCGCAAGCCCGTCGTCTGTGCGCTCACGCCCGGTCCGGTGTACTCGTACTGCACGAGGACGACTTGCGGATTGAAGTGATCGTCGAACGGCAGCGGGATGTTGATGAAGCGCAGCAGACCGGTCGAGTAATCGAGCGTGTAGTCGACGCTGCGGATGAGGGTCGTCTGGCTAAGGACGGCGCCGGTGCGCGAATCGAGCGCGACGAGCGTCAAGACGTCTGAACCGACGACGATCGAAGGATGCAGCGTCTGGCCCACGAGCGACAAGCCGCTGGGTTGGAGCACTTGGCGCGCGAACGCGACGTTATTGCTCGCATCGAAGCCGACGACTCGCGTCCGGCTCGTGCCGAGTTCCACCTTCGCGCCGTTGATGAGCACGTTGTAGGAGCTGTTCGGGTCGGGTGAACCGCTGTCGGGCCGGAACTCGCCCCACATGACGTGGCTCTGCGCTCGATCGAACCGTGCATAAAGGTGATCGGTCGAAAGCGCGTCGTCGCGGTTGTAGCTCTCGTCGCCGTACGTCTGGTACGGACGGCTGTACGGGTTGTCGACGAACGGATAGTTGAGCTGCTGCTGCAGCACGTTGGCCGTGTCGTAGGCAGCGGTTCCCAGGATGTCTGTGCCGATCACGCCGGTCGCGAACATCGCAACGCGGCCCTTGCGCGTTTGCTGGCCGTCGGGAACGCCCGCCGGCTGTCCGGCAAAGCCGGGCACGGAGCCCGCGCCCGCGGTGACGAGACCCGTTACGATCGGCTTGCGCAATGTCGGGTTGACGTAGAAGCGGTCGACGAGCTGAGCGTCGCGCGACGTGATCTGGACGATCGCCTGACCGGGCAGCATTCCAGCGACGATCGGCAGGCTCATCACCGCGCCGACCGGCACCGGCACATCGAGGCTTGTCGAATCGACGGCTTGCACCGGGGTCGTGCCGCCGGGGTCTTGGTGCAGGCTGCGAAGGCGGACGTCGCCCGAGATGATCGACACCTTGATGACCGTGCCCGGCATCGCAGGGTGTTCCCAGCGATCGATAGCGACGATCGTCAACGCGCTGACGGTCTTGCCTCCGTCCGCCTGCAGCGGGTGCTCAAGCGCCGCCGTAAAGCGCACTGGGCGGCCCGGACCATACACCGTGTACGAGGTGGTCGGACCGCGCGTGTCATTGGCGCCAAGCGGCGTCAGCTCGATCGTGTTGGGCCCGGGCGAGAGCACGACACCATAGAACTCGTAGCGTGTTTCTCCCGTCTTCTTGAACACGAGGCGCAGTCCGATCTGTGAGGCCGGAACGACCTCGCCGTTCACTCGGACTTCGACCCCGGCGCCCAAGACCGTAGAAACGACGACCTTCGTTGCGATGGACGGCAGCGCACTGCCGTTCTCCGGCGCGACGAGTGTTGCGCTCAAATTAGAGGTCGCCGTGTACGTGAGGTGCGTGAGGTCCGCCGCCTTCGGCACGTCGGCCATCGCCGGGGCGGAGAGAAGCACGAGCGCGAGCGTCGCCAGCGCGTTCAAGTGGCGGCTCATCTCGGACCCTCAAGCGCGAAATTGATGTCCTGCAGCAGACCCGTGTCGAGGATGCCGTGCACGAGCCGCCTGGTGCTGTGCGGGTTTTCGAAATCAAACGGATCGAGGAACGGCTTGACGCCAGCCGGCAATGAGGTGGTGTCGAGGTGGATGACATGTTGCCCTGGGCGCACTGACGGGAACGAGTACCGCCCATAGCGGTCGGTTACCGCATATTCTCCATCTTCTATATAGAGTCGCACGCCCGCAACGCCGCTATCGCCGGGCGCGAAGCGGCCAGTGCCCCAGTGATCGACGAACACGCGGCCCGTGATCGGGTAGTTGAACGTGAACGAACCACCGACGATCCCGACCGAGGCTTCTGCCGATGCGCTGATGGGGCTCGTCGGCTGTGCCGGCGGGTACGCCGTCAGCGTCGCGACGTTGACGACGGTCGTGTTGACTTGTGCTTGCGCCAGGACGACCGCTCCATACACGATCGTATGGCTCGCTCCCGCAGGCAATGAAGGGAACGACCAGGTGAGCGTGCGGCCGTTGATTTGCGGTTCGACGGCGACACCGTCGACGCGGGCAGTGCCGGGGCCGTATGCCAGCCCGACGGGCAACGTGTCCACGAGCGTGCCGTTGACGAGCGGCATCAGCGACGCATTGCTAAACGTCACCGTGAACACAAGCCGGTCGCCGGCGGAGGCGGTCGAACGACCGACCGACTTGTCGACCGACAACGGATGCGCGGTGAACATCGGGATGTTGCCGAGCACGTTGAAGACGTTGCTGAGCGTGACCGGACCGGCGACGTGCGCAAAGCCGCCGGGCGCCGCTAGCTGTTGGCCGTCAAGCGCAGCGAGTGTGACGCTGTACAACGTGCCGCTCGGGTCCGCGTGCAGCGTGACAGAAATGCGCCGATTCAGGTAGGTGGGCGCGACGACGGTCAAGGTGTAATGTGCATCGGCCGCCGCTGTGCCGAACTGTCCGGGGCCGAACCCGAATGCGTACAGGCCATTTCCGGCGGTCGTGAAGGGATTGGCGTTCGCCAGGTTTGGCGCCACGCCCGCGCCGGTCAGCGTGAGCGGCGTACCGATCGTCTGGGTTAACGTCATCACGGCGCCGCCGATCGGTGCCGCGCCGCCGCCAAATCCGTCGAAGACCTCGTTGGCGATGCCGACGAACACGCTCGCCGGCGATGACATGACCGGTGGTATCGTGTCTGCGCGCACTTGCGCCGTGTTGACGTACGTCGTGCCGGGCGCCGCCGCCACATCGACGACCGCGTTGAACGCGATCGTGATCGACTGACCGGCCGCGACGCTCGGTATCGTCACGGTCAGCGTCTGGCCGACGAGCGTCGCTGCAGCGCCGGCCGGCACGCCATTGATCGTGACCGAGTTGACGTCGGGGTGCAGGCCGACCGGCACGACATCCGTCATGACGACGTTCGCCGCGGGCAGCGCACCGCTGTTGGTGAATGCGACCGTGAACGCGACGCTGCTGCCGGGGTTAGCCTGTACCGACGGCTGACCGTTGACCAGTTTTCGGATCGTGGCCAGCCTTGGGCCCTGCACAGCCAGCGCCCAGCGCTGACCCGTATCGGACTGCAGTCCGTTGGCGGTGGGAACGGTGGTCGTCTGCGCCTTGAGGCTGATAAACCACGAGGTGCCGAGCGGAATCGCGCTCGTGCTGACGGTGACGTCGACGAACATCGTCGCGCCGGGAGCGACGCTGGGCGACACCGTGCTGCCGACCGTCACCGGTATCGGCGGGCCAGCGGGTGGCACGACGAAGCTGATCGACGTGATCGAGCCGGCGCTCGTCGTCGCCGACTGGATGGTGTACGCGTCGGTGATATTGCTCGTGTTGGTGATCGTGAAGCGGCGCGTCACTGGTGAACCGCTCGAGTAGGCGTCGAGCGCGGGGTTGACCGCGGCTTCTTTCGGCGTGACGACGAGCGACGCGACGGCTTGCACCGTCACGTCGATCTCGTTCGATTGGGTTGCGTACGCCCTGCCGCTGTTATCCGCGTACGTCGCCGTCGCGGTGTTGCTGATGATCGTGCCCGCGGGCGTCGCGGCGTGCGCCGGCACGGCCGCAAGCGCGGCCGCCGCACCAGCGACGGCCGCCGCCAGCGCCAGGGTCCGCAGGCGGAGCATCGCCGTTCTCCGAGCTACGCCTGCTACTTGACCGTGACCGAGAACGCGATCTGGCCGGAGCAGCTATTGGTGTTGAGGCAGCCTCCCGCGCCCGCCGGCTGCAGCACGAACGCTGCGCCGCCGACCTGCGCGGTGAACTTGGTCGCCGCCACAGGTCCCGGTCCCGGTGTGTACGTGAAGACCGTGCCCGCTGTCGTATCTGTCGCGGCGCCGCTCAACCCGTTCGTGAACGTCGCCCAGTTGTTGGGAGCCGCGTTGCCGTCTTCGGTGACGACGAGCGCGCCCGCCGCACCGACCAGGATCGCGGCCGCCGGTTCCGTGTTAGCGGCGCCGGGGAACGTCACGATGCTGCGGTAATCGACCGTGTACGTCATCGTGCCGCCGGGGCACACCCCGTTGGCCGGCACCGCGCCGGCGCAGTTCGTCACGATCACGACCGACTTGGTCAGCGCGATGAAGCCCGAGTAGAGCTCGTTGTGCGTCGTGTTGTTGATCGCGCCGTTGCCGATGCTCGTCGCGACGATGTTGGCGTCGTAGCGCGTCAGCGTCTTGGTGCCGTTCGGCGCGGAGTATTGCGCCCAGTAGTTGAGCGTCGCGCCAGATGCGACAGCCACGCCGCTTGCGGTGGACGTCGCGCCGGCAGTTGCGCCGCCGAGCGCTCCGCCCGGCACGCCCGCGTTGTCGACCAGCAGGATCACAGTCCAGCCGGCCAGCGCTGGAGCGGTGGCGACGATATTGTAGGAATCGTTAATGTTGCCGCTGTTCTGCACCGAGTTCGACGCGTTGATGCCGCCGATGACCGCCGTGAAGTTGTTGCCGTTCGGCGCGCCTGCGACCGTGCCGCTGTTGATGATGTTGAACGCAGCCGACTGCGTGAAGCCGACGTCGGTGAAGTCGTTGTTGTTGCTGACCGCCACGGCGCCGTCATAACTGCCCGTCGCACCGGGCGCACCGCGCGGTCCGTTCAGCACGGCGTAGTTGGCTGGCATGGACGAGCAGGTGCCTTGTGACGCGCCGCTCGGTCCTTGTAGGCTGGTGGTGTTCTGGATCGCGTTTCTGATCGCGGTCTGCGCCGCGGCACTGCCGTCGTCGCTGACCAACGTGTTGATGGTCGGGCCGATGATCTGCGGCGGGGTCGTCACTGCGGGCGGTTGCGCGTTGCCGCCGATGACGCCGTTCGCGATGTTCGTGACGGGGCCGACCAGGGCGACGCAAGCGTTGCCTGAGCCCGCACCAGTCGGTCCATTGACCGCGAACGTCAGCGTGACTGCCGCCGCCGGCACGTTGCCGGCCGACGATCCCGCATGAGAGTTCAGCGCTACCGTGCCGCCTGCGATGAACACGCCGACCCACAGCGGCGTCGCCGGCTTGACCGCGGTCCAGCCGGTGGCGCCTGTCGCATCAGTCGTGTAGTAGACGGTCGCGGTTGCCGTTGCCGGGAAGCCGTTCGCCGCGCTCGTCGTGACGCTCGGCGTACCGTTGAGCGTCAGCACGGTCGCGTTGAACGTCGGGATCTTGTCGGCGATCAGCACGCCCGCGCTCGGGAAGCCGAAGCCGCCGGAGTTGAGCGTCGCCAGCATGCGCGCCGGAGCGCCGCCGCCGTCGTTGCCCAGCACGGTATACGTGACAACGGGCGCACTCGACGTCCCGCTCACCACCGCGCTCTTCTGCAAGTCGAGGCGCGCTTCTGCGATGATGCTGTCGTTATAGGTGTTCTGCTGGTTTGCCGACGTCGCGTTCACTAGCCCACCCGGGTTCGCTTGGTCGGCGGCATTCTGCGTGACGTTCGCGACGAGCGTCGTCGTGATCAGGCCCGGCACGTTCGCCGGGTTGCTGTTGCAGTAATTGATCGTGATGACGACCGTCTGACCCGACGTCACCTTGTCTCCCGCCGTCGCAAGCGCCGTGTTCATCGCCGCCAGCGTGGCGTAGTTGGTGACGGGACCGCCGTTGACCGACACGCTGAAGTTGGTCAGCGTTGCCGAGGCGGAATCGTTCCCACCGAACGACGGCGCACTGACGACCTGGAAGAATCCAAGGCCGTTGCCTGCGTTCGTCAGCGTGTATGGATCAGTAAAGCAGGAGTTCGGAACGCCGGAGTTCGTGCCGGCCAGCGCGCCGTTGTTCGTCGTGACGGTCAGGCTCGGCGCGTTTTGCACTTCGACGGTGATCGTGTTCGACTGCGTCGAATACTGGACGCCGTTGCTATCCGTGTACGTCGCCGTGGCCGCGTTCGAGATGGTCGTGCCGGCTGCCGTGGCAGCTTGTGCCGCCTGACTCGAGCTCAGCACAAGTGCCGCCGTTGCAGCGGCAAACGCTAAGGCCGCCGTGCGGACGATGGATCTGAAATTCATGTTCTTGATGCTCCTGCTCACTTGACGCGGACCTCATACGAATACCGCGCGCTGCCTTTCGGCGCGAGCGGCTTGTCGATGGTCCAACGAATTGTGGTAAACGATGATGGGTCGGCTGGCTGGAGTTTGGGGCCCGTTGCGCTTTGCACGGTCACCATCGGCTTCGCGGACCACGTCTTGCCGCCGTCCACCGAGAACTCGAGCTTTGCCGTGCCGTTGCTCGCCGAGCCGCTGACGTACGCTGTGCCGTCAGGAATCTTGCCGACCGGCGCCAGGTGCAGCGCCGGGTCAGAACCCTTGTTGTACGCTGAAATCGTGTAGCGCACGACCTCGCCGGTCTTGAGCTTCGTCGTGGGGTCGACCGGCGTCAGCCGGATCGCCCCATTGGCGGCCTTTCCGACCACCGCGCCGCTCAATTGCAACACGACGTCCGGCCGCGCGAAGGCGGCGGCCGTCGTCACGGCCAGGCCGGCCGCGCACGCAAGAATTCGAAGACAGACTAAACGCATCGTCCCTATCCCCCAAGATAAGCGGCCCTGCTGCGGGCCGCTTGTGCCGTGACCTGAACCTCCATATACAGTGTAAGACAGGTCTCTTGTAGTAATATCGTGCAACGGGACCGGACTGTGAGCCATGTCAAGAGGGCGCGAGCAGAATATGGGCGACGTTTTGGACAAACGTGATCTAGGTCACATGCGCCACACGGCGGCGCACGTACTGGCGCACGCCGTCGTGGACTTGTTCGGCGACGACGTCAAACTCGCGATCGGTCCGGCGATCGAAAACGGCTTCTACTATGACTTTTTGAAGAGCACGCCGTTCGTGCCGGAGGACCTCCCGCGCATCGAACAGCGCATGCGCGAGCTGATCGGGCGCGACCTTGTCATGACGGGTAAGCCGATCTCGCGCAGCGAGGCGCAGCAGTACTATCGCCAACGCGACCAAACGTTCAAGCTCGACATCATCGCCGGCATCCCCAACGGCGAGCCGCTCTCGATGTATACGATCGGCGAGTTCACCGACCTGTGCCGGGGCGGGCACGTCGAGCGCAGCTCCGAGATCGGCGCGGTGAAATTGCTGTCGATCGCGGGCGCATACTGGCGCGGCGACGAGAAGAACCCGATGCTCCAGCGCATCTACGGCACCGCCTTTCCGTCACAGGCGGAACTCGACGCGTACCTCCATCAGCTTGAGGAAGCGGAGCGGCGCGACCACCGGCGCCTGGGCAAAGAGCTCGATCTGTTCTCGATCCAAGAGGACGCGGGCGGCGGTTTGATTTTCTGGCATCCGGCGGGTGGGCGCGTGCGCGACGTCATCGAGCAGTTCATCCGCGGCGAACTGCGCCGGCGCGGCTACGAGCCGGTGCACACGCCGCATGTCGTGCGCGAGAAGCTTTACGAGACGTCCGGCCATTTGGAGTGGTTCGCTGAGAGCATGTACGGCCCACTGGAGCTCGACGAGGAGCATTACCGCGTCAAACCCATGAACTGCCCGGGCCACATCCTCATCTATAGGTCGCGGCAGCGCTCGTACCGCGAACTGCCGCTGCGCCTCGCCGAGTTCGGCACGGTGTACCGAGCTGAGCGCTCTGGCACGCTGCACGGCTTGCTGCGGGTGCGCATGATCACCATGGACGACGCGCACCTCTTTTGCACGCCTGACCAGCTGCTGACGGAGTTCGAAGACAACGTCGATGCCGCGCTCACCGTGCTCAAAGCCTTCAAATTCGACGACTACAAGATGTTCGTCTCGACCAAGCCGGCGAACGCGCTCGGCGACGACGCGCTTTGGGAACGCGCGACGAACGCCATCAAGGCGGCGTGCGATCGCGCCGGTTTGAAATACGAGATCGATGAGGGCGGCGGAGCGTTTTACGGTCCGAAGCTAGACATCAAAGTGCGCGACGCCATCGGGCGCGAGTGGCAGCTCTCGACCGTGCAGGTCGACTTCAATCTGCCCGAGCGCTTCGGTCTGACATACGTCGGCCCGGACGGCGCCGAGCACCGCCCGGTCATGATCCACCGGGCGCTGTGCGGCTCGCTGGAGCGCTTCATGGGCGTGCTCATCGAGCACTATGCGGGCGCGTTTCCGGCCTGGCTGGCTCCAGTTCAGGCGGTCGTGCTGCCGATCGGCGAGGATCAGATCGAGTACGGCCGTACCGTGGCGCGTTCGCTTGCAGCCGCCGGTTTCCGCGTCGAGGTTGACGATTCGAACGAGCGGCTGCAAAAGAAAATCCGCACCCAGCAAATGCGCAAGATTCCTTGGATGCTCGTCGTCGGCAAGGCCGAGGTCGCATCAGGACAAGTCAACGTGCGCTCGCGGTCGGGCGAGCAGGAATCGATGACGCCAGACGTGTTCGCCCAAAAACTCGCCGCTGAGGTGAGCGCGAGAGCGTGAAGCCGAGCATCGCCCAGTTCCCCGACGAGCAGTCGGCGGACGGCGCGTTCCTCCGCCAGCCGGATAGGTTCCGGGATTGGGTGACCGCCGACGGCCGCTCCGGCTATCCTCCCGAATCAGGCCGCTATCATCTCTACGTCTCGTGGGCATGTCCGTGGGCGCACCGCACGATCATCGTGCGCAAGCTCAAAGCGCTCGAGAGCGCCATCGGCATGACCGTGGTGGATCCGATCCGCGACGACCGCGGGTGGGCGTTCCGCGACGTGCCCGGGGCGTCGCCCGATCCGGTCAACGGCTTCCGCTACTTGAGCGAGGCATATATGGCCACGGATGCCGCCTATCACGGCCGCGTGACCGTGCCGGTGATGTGGGACATCAACACCAAGCGCATCGTCAGCAATTCGGATGACGACATCATGCGCATGTTCGAGACCGAGTTCGACGCGTTCGGCAACGACCTCGATCTGTATCCCGCGGCGCACCGCGCGGAAATCGACGCGCTCAACACGCTGATCTACGAAACGGTCAACGACGGCGTATATCGCGCGGGTTTCGCGACGGCGCAGCGCCCGTACGAGCAAGCTGCGTCGCGCCTCTTCGAAGTTCTCGACGCGCTCGATGACCGGCTATCGGAGCGCCGGTATCTGTTCGGCAGCAAGCCGCTCGAAACGGACTGGCGGCTCTTCGTGACGCTCGTGCGGTTTGACGCCGTCTATTACGGGCATTTCAAGTGCAACCTGCGACGCATCGCCGACTACCCGAACCTCTCGGGGTATCTGCGCGACCTTTACCAAATCGATGGAGTGGCGCAGACCGTGAACTTCGACCACATCAAGCGCCACTACTACGTCACGCACGACGACATCAACCCCACGCGCATCGTGCCGATCGGCCCGATCCTGGATCTCTCCGCACCCCACGGCCGCGAAAAAATGTAACGTAGCACTCGAGCGAAGCTCGAGGATGAGAACGTAGCACTCGAGCGAAGCTCGAGGAATAGAATGAACTACGCATGCTGATGCTGGGCATCGAGACGTCGTGCGACGACACGGCGGCTGCGGTCGTCACCGATGGACGGCGCGTCGAGAGCAACGTGCTCGCCTCGCAGGACGAGTTCCACCGCGAGTACGGCGGGGTGGTCCCCGAAATCGCAAGCCGCCGTCACGCCGAAACGATCGGCGCAGTCATCGAGCAAGCGCTTGCGCGAGCGGGCCGCACGTTCGACGATCTCGAAGCGGTCGCGGTCACGTGTGGGCCTGGGCTTGCCGGATCGCTCGTCGTCGGCGTCGCCGCCGCGCAGGCGCTCGCGTTCGCGCGCGATTTACCCGCGTATGCAGTCAATCACCTGCACGGTCATCTCTTCGCAAACTATCTCGAAAACCCGCAGTCGCCCGATCAACCGCGGCCCGTCGCGCCGTTCGTCTGCCTCGTCGTGTCAGGAGGCCATACGGACCTCATTTTCGTCGAATCACCGAGCGAGCACAGCGTCATCGGGCGCACGCTCGACGACGCGGCGGGTGAAGCGTTCGACAAGGTCGCGCGCTTGCTGGGGCTTGGATTTCCTGGTGGTCCACTGCTCGACGAACTCGCTCGCGGCGGCGACCCGGCGGCCTTTTCGTTTCCGCGCAGCCTGGTCGGCGACGGAACGCACAACTTCAGCTTTTCTGGCCTGAAGACCGCGGTGCGATATCACCTCGATGCGCATCCTTCCGACGCGGTCGATAGGGCACCGGACGTTGCGGCGAGCTTTCAGGCCGCAGTCGTGGACGTTTTGAGCGCCAAGACGTTAAGTGCCGCGCAAGCGCTTGGCGCGCGGACGGTCGCACTTGCCGGCGGCGTTTCGGCGAACTCGTTCTTGCGCTCCGAGCTGCGCCGCCGCGGCGCGGAGCAAGGGATCACCGTACTCGTGCCGCCGGTGGAGTACTGCACGGACAACGCCGCGATGATCGCGGCGGCTGCGTTCTATCGGGGCGAGGCCGCCCGCGTGCCGGCGGAACGCCTCAATGTCGACCCCAACCTTGCCTGGTAGCGGCGAGTACGACCGCGGCGAGCGCAAGCAGCTCGGGCGCGAATTGCGCTGGTGGTTCGCGGGCTGCGGCATCGTCGTGCTGATCACGTTGCTCTCGTTCGTGATCTACGCCGTGCTGCTCGTGCGCAGCGGCTGGCACGGTTAGGCGCTCGGAACGCTAGGTGTGGTTCGCGCCGGCGCGGATGATCTTGAGGAAATTCGTCTTGCCGCGCACGCCCATCGGCGTGCCGCCGACGATCACGACCGCGTCGCCCCGCTTGACCGCCTTGCGTTTAAGCAGTTCCGCTTCAACGTGCGCGATCAGCGAGTCGGTGTCTCGCCCCATCTCGATGACAGCCGGCTGCACGCCCCAGTCGATCGTCAACCGGCGGCCGATCGCTTCGTCTTCGACAAAGGCGTAGATCGGCACGATCGGGCGGTCTTTGCTGACGATGCGCGCGGAGAAACCAGTTTTGGTGAACGCGGCGATGCAACAGACGTCGATGCTCTCGGCGACGCCGCACGCTGCGTGCGAGATGGCGTGCGAGTCGCTCTCGACGCGCTGCTTGCGGCGCACGCGCGGCGGAAAGAACTCCTCGGTTTCCAGCGCGATGCGCGCCATGGTCTGTGCGGATTCCACCGGATACTCGCCGGCAGCGGTTTCCGCCGACAGCATGATCGCATCGGTGCCGTCGATGATCGCATTGGCGATGTCCGACGCTTCCGCGCGGGTGGGCCGCGCTGCGTGCACCATGGACTCGAGCATTTGCGTCGCGGTGATGACCGGTTTGAGCAGCGCGCCGGCGCGCTTTATGATGAGTTTCTGCAGCATCGGCACGCGTTCGGGCGGCATCTCGACGCCCAGATCGCCACGCGCGACCATCACAGCATCCGACGATTCGATGATTTTATCGAGATGCTCGATGGCCTCCGGCTTCTCGATCTTGGCGATCACCGGCGTGTCTCGTTTCAAGGCGGCAACTGCGGCCTTCGCTTCTTCAACATCTGCAGGCCGGCGCACGAACGACAGCGCGATGAAGTCGACGCCCGACTGCACGGCGTGTGCGAGGTCGACGCGGTCCTTCTGCGTCAGCGCTGGCGAAGAAACCGCGACGCCGGGCAGATTGATGCCGGCGTGTTCGTGGATCGTGCCGCCGTGTACGACCGCGCAGCTCACCACGTCGTCGAGCGCTACTTCGACCTGCAGCTCGACCGCGGCGTCCTCAAGCAGGATCCGATCTCCCTTCTTGACGTCGCGAGGCAACGCGGCGTACGAGGTCGACAGGCGAGTAGCGGTTCCGGGAATCGTCCGCGTCGTGATCTCGACATGATCGCCGGTGTGGAGCTGCACCGGTTTGTGATCCGCGAGCTCGCCGATTCGCAACTTGGGGCCTTGCAGATCAGCGAGCACGCCGACCGTCCGCTTGCCGGCGGCCGCCGCCGTTCGGACGGCCGCGATCCACGCGTCGAGTTCGGTGAGCGTTGCGTGCGAGAGGTTCACTCGGAAAACGTCGACGCCGGCGGCGACGAGCTGATCGAGCACGCCGGCTCGGCGGCAACTCGGTCCAAGCGTCGCGATGATCTTGGTGCGTCGGATGCGATCCGTCAAGGTGCCTCCCTGCGCAAAAACTCGCTCGGAGAAGGCGCTGTTACATGGCCGTGCCACGAAAGCCACATGCGAATGCCCTCAGCGACGACTTCTTGCTCCACCGGGTGCAACCGCGCGAGGGCAGATTCAACGGTTTCGCCGGGCCGCAGCGCAAACGGCCGGCGCGCCAGCACTGGACCGCGGTCGATCTCGGGCGTGATCTCGATCAGGGAGGCGCCCGTCGTCTTCTCGCCCGCGTCGAGGGCATCGCGCAGCGCGTGCGCGCCGCGATACACGCGGCTGGTCGATCCATCCGGCAGCGTCACGGTATCGTGCGCCGGATCTTCCGGGAGATAGGAAGGGTGCAAGTTGAGCACGCCGGCAAATCCGGCCTTGAGGAAATCCGGCGCAAGCACATGCACCCATCCTAGCAAAAGGACGAGCCGCGCGCCGTGACGCGTGACTTCTTGGGCGAGTCTGCGCGCGTACTGCGCGCGCGTCTCGCGCTCGCTGTCGAAGGGCAACACGGCGACCGGCACGCGCGCGCCACGCGCGCGCTCGACCGCGAACGCGCCCTCGTGGCTCGAGACTACGACACGTATGTCGAGCGGCAGCTCGCCTGCGGCGACCCGGTCGAGTACGCCCTGAAGATTCGTGCCGGCGCCAGAAACGAAAATCGCGGTGGGAAACTTTTTCGTATCGGCGCTCACGAAATCACGACGGGGTCGCCGTGCGGACTTTTTGGTTCAATTTCGCCGATGACCGCCGAGCCAGGCATTGCCGCGAGCGCGGTCGAGGCTTGTGCAGCCGCAACGATGGCGCAAAAACCGATCCCCATGTTGAAGACGCGAAACGCGCCGTCGCGATCGAGCGCGGCCTCGCTCACGACGACCTGCATGATCGCGGGCACTTTCCAGCGCTCGGGATGCACGTGGGCGGCGAGGCCAGGTGGCAGCGCGCGCGGCAGGTTGTCGATCAGCCCGCCACCGGTGATGTGCGCCATCGCCTTGATGGTGACCCCGGCGCGCTGAGCGGAGCGAATCGCGCTGAGAAAACTCGGATGGACGGCGAGCAACGCGTCGGCGACCGTGGCGCCGTCAAACGGTTCGCGCCAGCGCGACGGCGGCAAGACTTTGCGCACCAGAGAATAGCCGTTCGTATGAAAACCGTTCGCCGGCAAGCCGACGATGACGTCGCCTGCCGCGACGCGGGTGATGTCGATGAGTTCGCCGCGCTCGACCGCGCCGACTATCGTGCCCGCTAAGTCGAAGTGGCCGACTTGATACAATCCGGGCATCTCCGCGGTTTCGCCCCCGAGCAGCGTCATCTCGTGCTCGGCGCACGCGGCACCCACGCCGGCGACCACCGCTGCCGCCATCGCCGGGTCGAGCTTGCCGACAGCCAGATAGTCGAGGAAGAATAACGGAACAGCGTTGAGGCAGAGGATGTCGTTGACGCAATGGTTGACCAGGTCACGCCCGATCGTGTCGAAGCGGTGCAGTTCCGCCGCAACGAGCAACTTCGTGCCGACGCCATCCGTGCTCGCCACGAGCACTGGGTCGCGAAAACCCGAAAGCGCGAAGCAGCCGGCAAATCCGCCGATGCCTTCGAGCACGCGAGGGTCGGTGTGCTTCGGAAGCACTCTTCGGTAGCGGGCCACAGCTTCGTTGCCCGCTTCGATGCTCACGCCGGCTTGAGTGTACGCGTCGGTCACACATTTCTCGTTTCGCGTTGACGTAGCTCCGGCCTCTTGAGGCCGGAGTCCCAGGTTCGTCGCGCCCGAGCGGCGAAAACGCGAATGTTTAGGATTCATCCTCTATTCCTTTCTCGATGGAAAGGCCTCGTACCCGAATGAAGATCCAGGTCATTGCGGAGAGTCCGCTTCGCGCTGTCGCGGATGCGCTTGTCATTCCCGTGTTCTCCAACGGCGACGTCTCGGACGCCGTGGTCAAAGTAGACAAGCCGCTCGGCGGAATCCTCAAAGAGATGTGGCGCAGTGGCGAGATTCAGGGACGCGAGGACGAGTTTGTGGCGTTGCCGGCGCACGGGATGCGCGCGCGGCGCGTGTTCGTCGTCGGCCTCGGCAAGCCGGCATATCGCTCGGCCGCGACGATGGCCCGCTACGCCGGCGTCGCGGTGCGAGGCGCTCAACGGCGCGGCATCAAGTCGCTCGCGTTCATGCTTCCGGATCTGCCCGGTGTGGATCGCAAAGACATCGGCGAACTGTTCGCGGAAGGCGCGACGATGGCCACGTTCGAGCCGGCGCCGTATCGCACGAAACGCGAGGTGCCGCGGACAGAAGTCAGCGCGGCGATACTGCTGGCTGATAGCCCCGCCGACGCAAGAGCGCTCACCGCGGGCGTCAAGCGCGGAGCCATCCTCGGCGAATCGGCCAACGCGACGCGTGAAATGGTGAACCTTCCGGCTAACGACATGACTCCGAGCGACCTGGCTGAACGCGCGAAGGCGATTGGCAAGAAGTACGGCCTCAAAGTCAGCGTGCTCGATCGCCCGGAGATGAAAAAGCTCGGGATGGGATCGTTCCTGTCAGTGGCAGCGGGCAGCGATCAGCCGCCCAAGATCATCGTCATCGAGTACGCCGGCGACAAGAGTTCGAAGACCAAGCTTGGCGTCGTCGGCAAGGGTATCACGTTCGATACCGGAGGCATTTCGCTCAAACCCGCGCTCGACATGGACGCGATGAAGGGCGACATGGCGGGCGGCGCAACCGTCATCGGGGCGCTGGCTTCCATCGCGCAACTCAAACCCAAGGCGAACGTGGTCGGCATCGTGTGCGCTACGGAGAACATGCCGTCGGGCCACGCGACCAAACCCGGCGACGTCGTGCGCGCGATGAACGGCAAGTCGATTGAAATCAACAACACCGACGCCGAGGGACGGCTCGTGCTAGCGGACGGGCTCTGCTACGCGCGCAAACTCGGCGCGACGCATCTCGTCGACGTCGCAACGCTGACCGGCGCGGTCGTGATCGCGCTGGGCCACACGGCGACCGGCGTGATGAGCAACGACCGCGAGTTGGTGGATCTGTTCTACCGCGCTGCGGCGCCGTACGGCGAACGTTATTGGGAGCTGCCGCTATTTCCGGAGTACGCGGAACTAATCAAGAGCCCGATCGCCGATTTGCGCAACAGCGGCGGGCGCCAAGCCGGCACGATTTACGGCGCGATGTTCCTCAAAGAGTTCGTGGACGAAACGCCGTGGATCCATCTCGACATCGCCGGAACTTCGTGGGCCGATCGCGACATCGGCGCCACGGCAAAGGGGCCGACGGCCGTCACGCTGCGACCGATCGTGCGGCTCGCTGAATCGCTCAAGGATAGCGCGGTGCACGCCCGCGCCGACGAGGCCGCCTACAAGCGGTTCGTCGGCGCCACGCCGGCTCCGCAGACGTCGCTTCGCGGCAACGGCAAAGCCAGCGGGTCGGTTCGCCCCCGCCGCGTACGATCGTAATTTCCTCGTAAGATGCAGTAGCGCGCTCTTTGCGCGCGCTATGCCTCGTCTCAGGTTTT